>Ga0157378_10004718_pt1 | contig 11951 bp, 10 predicted proteins | sample M65metaG_FD_115309 | JGI IMG/M metagenome (GOLD analysis project Ga0157378, IMG submission 115309) | Miscanthus rhizosphere microbial communities from Kellogg Biological Station, Michigan, USA - M6-5 metaG | ecosystem: Host-associated > Plants > Roots > Rhizosphere > Soil | place: USA: Michigan...
CAATCATCTGCCTTTGCAAATTATTCAGAAGACAGTGTTGCGAATACCTATCATCGTGGGCTGGCAAGAAAAATGGCCCAGCAGGGTATGGTGCTGCTGAAAAATGACAACCATATTTTGCCGCTTGATAAAAATAAGTATCCTGCTATTATGATAGTGGGTCCAAATGCGGCTTCACTGGATGCATTGCTGGGTAATTATCATGGTGTGAGCAATAGTGCAGTAAATTTTGTGGAAGGCATTACCAATGCTGTTGGTGCAGGCACCAGGATAGAATATGATATGGGCTGTGATTATAAAGATACTGCAAGGTTTGGTGGTATCTGGGCAGCCGGTAATGCTGATGTCACCATTGCCGTGATGGGTTTAACAGCAGTATATGAAGGCGAGGAAGGCGATGCGTTTCTTGCAGAAGGTGGGGCAGACAGGAAAAATTTGAGCTTACCTGCAGCGCATATTGCCTATCTGAAGGCTTTGAGGAAAGCAACCAAAACACCGGTCGTTTTAGTGATCAATGCAGGTAGTGCAATAGACGTTAGTGCTGTAGCTCCCTATGCGGATGCCATCATTTTGGCATGGTACCCGGGTGAAGAAGGAGGTAACGCACTGGCCGATATTTTATTTGGAAAAGTATCCCCCTCAGGAAGATTGCCGGTAACTTTTTATAATTCATTTGATGATTTGCCTCCGTACAAAAGTTATTTCATGCGGGGAAGAACATACCGTTATTTTACCGGTAAGGTACAATACCCGTTTGGGTATGGTTTGAGTTATACCAGTTTTGATTATGCATGGATCAAACAACCTGTTTTGCAAAAAGACAGTATTGTATTTTCAGTGAAAGTAAAGAATACCGGTAAATATAACGGAGACGAAGTAGTGCAGGTATATATACATTATCCACAGCCCGGTATGCCTCTGGAGGAATTAAAGGCATTCCGGCGACTGCCAGTAGATACTAACGGTGAAACAGCAGCGGAATTTTCTATTCCCATGGCAGAACTGAAAAAATGGGACATGAAAAGTCACGCATGGAAATTAAATAAAGGAATTTATAAAATAGTAATAGGCGGTAGTGCAGCTGACGAACGCCTTTCAGCCAACGTAAAATTGAATGAGTGAAGCGAATAAAATTATTTAATAGTCAATATCAATATAAAACAACCAACAGATGAGTGAACTGCTGACAAATGCACTGAAGCAAAAGATTTTACCAGCCATTGTTTTTAATGATGCAGCGGATGTATTACCGGTTGCAGAAGCTTTTTTTAAGGGTGGCCTCAATGTAATAGAAATTCCAATGAGAACTTCTATTGCAGCGGCAGCCGTAACAGCGATCCGGAAGAATTTCCCCGAAATGTATGTTGGAGCCGGCACGCTGCTGAATGTGGAATTGCTGCAGCAGGCTATTGATGCCGGTGCACAATTTGGACTGAGTGCAGGACTGAATCCTAAAGTTTGTAAGCAGGCAACAGGAATAAATTTCCCTTTTATACCGGGTGTGATGACTCCTTCTGAAATAGAGCAGGCTGCGGATTTGGGTTATACTATTCAAAAATTATTTCCCATCAATCAAATTGGCGGCGCGGCTTACCTGAAGGCGATGCTGGGACCTTATGAGCAACTCGACATACAATTTATCCCAATGGGAGGAATTAATATTTCCAACATTCGTGATTATTTAAAATTAAACAACGTGACTGCAGTGGGCGGTAGTTGGGTGGCATCAAAAGAAATGATGACAGCAAAGAATTATAAAGCTATTGAACAAACTGTTGTGGAAGCATTGCAACATACCAGCAACCATTAATTGCATTTATGAAAATTACACAATACGAACTCTTCCAGGTGCCGCCACGGTGGTTGTTCTTAAAAATTGAGACCGATGAAGGCATTGTTGGCTGGGGCGAACCTATTGTGGAGGGCAAAGCGGCCACTGTAAAAACGGCGGTAGATGAACTGATGGAAAACCTGGTTGGCAAAGATCCGATGGATATTGAAGATCACTGGAACAGGATGTACCGTGGAAATTTTTATCGTGGCGGGCCGGTATTGATGAGCGCCATCTCCGGCATTGACCAGGCATTGTGGGATATAAAAGGAAAGTTTTTCAATGCACCTATTTACCAGCTCATAGGAGGGAAGGCAAGAAATAAAATGAGGGTGTATTCATGGATAGGAGGCGACAGGCCCACAGATATTGGTGCTGCTGCGAAGCTGGCAAAAGAACAAGGTTTTACTGCAGTAAAAATGAATGCCACCGATGAAATGCAGTATATCGATTCTTATGAAAAGATTGACCGGGTATTGCAAAGAGTTGCCGCTTTCAGAGACGCTGTAGGCATGTCTGTGGAAGTAGGGATAGATTTTCACGGACGTTTACATAAGCCGATGGCGAAAGTATTGGCAAAGGAATTAGAACAATATCACCCCATGTTTATTGAAGAACCGGTATTACCTGAAAACAATGAAGCGCTGAAAGAAATTGCTCAACTAACGTCAATACCTATCGCAACAGGAGAAAGGATGTTTAGCCGCTGGCAGTTTAAAGATTTGCTGGCAGGCGGAAATGTTGATATTATACAACCTGATCTTTCTCACGCAGGCGGTATTACGGAGTGCAAGAAGATCATCTCTATGGCAGAGGCTTATGATGTAGCGGCAGCGCCACATTGCCCGCTTGGCCCTATCGCTTTGGCCGCCTGCCTGCAGGTAGATGCTACCTGCCACAATGCCTTTATACAGGAACAAAGCCTGGGTATTCATTATAATACCGGCAACGATCTACTGGATTACCTGGAAGATGCCTCAGTGTTTAAATATGACAGTGGTTTTGTAAATATTCCTTCCGGTCCTGGCCTGGGAATAAAAATAAACGAGCAGCGTGTAAGGGAGATGGCGAAGGAAGGACACAACTGGAGAAATCCATCATGGTATCATGAAGACGGCAGTGTTGCCGAATGGTAATGTCGTTTCTAAAGATGAATGATGGAAATAAAAATACTGTGTTGATATTACTGCCTTATAAATGATGCTTGCTTATGAATAATAATATTGCTGCAACAAGGGTGAGATATTCTATACTGGCAGCAGTATTTATCAATGTCGTTATTAATTATATGGACCGCAGTAATATTTCGGTTGCAGGTGCTGTATTGAGTAAAGAATTAAACCTGGATTCAGTAAAAATGGGCTATGTATTTTCTGCATTTGGCTGGACCTACGCTTCCCTGCAGATCCCGGGTGGGATACTGGCAGACCGTTATGGGATAAGATTATTATATACCATTACTTTAATTACCTGGTCGCTTGCAACCATCAGCTTAGGTTTTGTTTCAGGTTTTTTGGCATTGATCATATTGCGTGTTTTAATCGGTGCTTTTGAAGCGCCATCTTATCCCATGAACAACCGTATTGTTACCAGTTGGTTCCCTGATAATGAAAGAGCCTCTGCCATTGCCATGTATACATCGGGGCAATTTATCGGGCTTGCTTTTTTAACACCGGTACTTACATTTATACAAGTGTGGGCAGGATGGCGTGGATTGTTCTTTATTACAGGCACTGTTGGTGTTGTGTGGGGCATTGCCTGGTATTTTTTTTATCGGTCTCCCACAGAGCATGCTACGGTAAATGAAGCAGAACTGCAGTATATAGAAAAAGGTGGTGGCTTGCTGAACAGGAAAAAAGATGACAGCGGCGGGCATGCAACATTTGAATGGAAACATCTTGCGATGGTTCTTTCCAAACAAAAATTATGGGGTATCTATCTTGGACAATTTTGCCTTGGAGGAACCCTGTTGTTTTTCCTAACCTGGTTTCCAAAATACCTTATTGAATTCAGGAAAATGGATTTTATAAAATCGGGATTGTATGCTTCTGTGCCATTCTTCTGTGCATTCATTGGAGTATTATTCTCCGGCTTTTTATCAGACTATTTAGTGAAAAGAAATGTGCCCTCGAGTATTGCAAGAAAAGCGCCCATCGTATTCGGTTTGCTGTTGTCGGTTAGCATCATCGGGGCTAATTATGTTACGGATCCAAAATGGGTGATCTTTTTTATGTCACTGGCTTTTTTTGGAAATGGTCTTGCTTCTATTACCTGGGTATTTGTATCATTGCTGGCTCCGAAAAATTTATTGGGCCTTACCGGTGGTACTTTTAATTTTATTGGGGGATTGGCTGCGATCGTTGTGCCCATTGTGATAGGCTATTTGGTAAAAGGCGGGGATTTTTCTCCTGCATTGATATTTGTTGGGTGCCTTGCTTTTATCGGGGCCATGAGTTATATTTTTTTGGTAGGAAAAGTAGAAAGGATAATAATTGATTGATTCAACATGGTAAAACAAATTTTAAGCTGCGATTGGGGTACCACCTCGTTCCGCCTGCGATTGGTGAATGTGAGTGATGCTGCTGTGCTGGCTGAAGCGACCAATGGCAAAGGCATTGCTACTGTTTATGAAACATGGTTACAAAGCGGCCTTCCTGAAAATGAGCGATCCATTTTTTATAAAAAAATTTTAAAAACTGCTGTTTCAACATTGGGATACGCCGTGGATAACGCTGTGCCGCTGATTGTTTCCGGGATGGCTTCTGCTACCATTGGTATGGAAGAATTGTCTTACCAGAGCATTCCCTTACTAATTAAGCCGGGGAGTTTACATACAAAAAAGATCGCCGCAGATAAAAACTTTGATCATGGAATATTACTGGTGTCTGGTGTTCACACAAACGATGATGTAATGCGAGGCGAAGAAACCATGTTGCTTGGTTGTGATATTGATAATGAGGAGTACCTGTCTATTTTTCCTGGCACCCATTCAAAACATGTAGTGGTAAAAGATGGGCGGCTGGTCGATTTTAAAACATTCATGACGGGAGAAATATTTGACCTGCTGGCAAATAAAAGTGTCTTGTCAAAATCAATAAAAAATAATGATGGGCAATACCAAACTGTTTTTGAAGCTGGTGTAAAAGCGGGTGCTAACAATAATTTACTGAATATTGCATTTCATGTAAGAACAAATGCACTTTTCAAAAAATATACTCCCGAAGAGAATTATCATTACCTGAGTGGATTGCTGATTGGTTATGAGCTGAGTGAAATCGATGATCTCAAAAAAAATATTCGACTGGTTTGTGGGAAGCAACTGGGAGGAAAATACTTGCAGGCTTTTAAAATTTTGTCGCCTCAAATTAAAATAGAGAATATCAATGCAGATGATGCACTGATCAACGGGCATTGTAAACTTGCCGCTATTTATTATAACTATTAAAATACAATGATATGAAAAACATTTCCCCTGTCATTTTCTTTTTAATCATGCTGCATTTATTGAACAGTTGCAGCGATAGCAAAGCCGGATCATCCGAAATAAAAAAAGATGCCACTCGGGTAGTGATATCAAATGATAGTGTAAGAAGAATTGAAATACTGGATGCGGAGGCATTAACCTTGCTTGACTTATCTACAGCAATGCAAGTGATAGCCAGCGGTTTCACCTGGACCGAGGGGCCCTTGTATATCGCAGATGGTGATTACCTGTTGTTTTCTGACATCCCTAATAATAAAGTTTATAGATGGAAAGAAGGAGAGGACACCAGTGTTTATTTATATCCATCTGGTTTCACCGGAAAATTCTATAACGGAAAGGAGCCAGGATCAAATGGCTTGTTGCTGAATAAAAATAAGGAATTGATTTTGCTGCAGCATGGTGACAGGCGGGTGGCTAAAATGAACGCATCCCTTGATCATCCCCGGCCAGATTATTTAACATTGGCAGACAAGTATGATAACAAGAAGTTCAACAGTCCCAACGATGCTGTGTTTGCTGCGGATGGTAGTTTGTATTTTACTGATCCTCCTTATGGCCTGGCAAATAGATTACAAGATTCAGCAAAGCAATTGTCTTTCCAGGGTGTATTTATATTAAGACCAAACGGCAAACTGGAATTGTTTACTGATGAAATAAAATTTCCCAACGGAATCACCTTGTCGCCAGGTGGAAAATATTTGCTCGTAGCCAATTCTGACCCGGATAATAAAATATGGATGCGATATGAACTGGATGAAAAGGGGATGAAAAAATCAGGTGGGATTTTTTACCATGCAAAAGATGATGACGGAAAAGATAATGGCAACCCGGATGGTATGAAGATGAACAAAAAGGGTTACCTGTTTGCAGCGGGCCCCGGCGGTATATGGTTGTTCAATCCTGCCGGTAAAGTAATTGCAAGAATCTATACAGGTGCATTAACTTCCAACTGCGCTTTTGGAAAAGATCAAAAAGAATTATTTATTACGAGCAGTGCCAATGTGATGAGAATTAAATTAAAATAATAAAAGCAATTTTTAATTGAAGTGACCTATTATTAATTCTCTTGTACTCTATAAGTTCAACTACAGTGCCCAACGCCATTAGGTAAATAATTCCTGCCATATATTATCCTGCAGCTACCAATGGATAACTCTAACTTCCCTCGATGTATATCCCTTATACTTTTGCACTTTCATAAACTATTGCCTTTCATTTAGCAGGTAAATAGTAAGACGGGCAGAGAATCTGTGAAATAACTATCACTAAAATAAGCATTGAATATGGTGACTTTGACTATGACCGACTTCATGGGTGCACACCCCACAGCTATGGTAAAAAAACAAAAGCGTATTGAGTCAATTGATTTGCTGAGAGGCATCGTGATGATTATCATGGCACTGGATCATGTTCGGGATTATTTTCACCGCGATGCTTTCCTGTATGAACCTACAGACCTGGGCCGTACCAATGCCGTCTTGTTTTTTACAAGATTTATTACTCACTATTGTGCACCCGTTTTTGTTTTTCTTGCTGGTATTTCGGCATATTTATTTGGGGCAAAAAAAACTAAAAACGAACTGGCATTTTATCTTTTTACCAGGGGTGCCTGGCTGGTGCTGGTGGAATTATTCATCGTATCGCTGTTCAGAACATTCAATACCACCTACGCTTATTTTAACCTGCAGGTTATTTGGGTTATCGGCATCAGTATGATTGTTTTAGCCGGTATCATTTACCTGGAAAGATCTTTGATATTGTTAACAGGCTTACTGTTGATCACTGCTCACAACCTTTTAGATCATATACACGTACCAGGCAATAATAGTTTTTCTTTTCTTTGGTCCTTGTTGCATGATGCAGGGTATTTTACATTCGGCCGGGTATCTGTACATGTACATTATCCTTTGTTGCCATGGCTTGGTATCATCACCACGGGTTATTATATGGGCCATTTATATGTTCCGGGTTATGACCCTGTAAAAAGAATAAGAACGCTGCTGTCGCTGGGATTTGGTTCTATATTCCTTTTCATCATTTTACGGTCAGGTAATTTTTATGGAGATGCGGCCCATTGGTCTGTACAAAAAAATTTCCTGTTCAGTTTTTTATCTTTTATCAATGTTACAAAATACCCACCTTCTTTATTATACAGCTTAGTGACACTGGGCCCGGCATTTATTTTTCTTGCGATCGCGGAAAAGAAACCACTGAATGCAATAACAAGGAAGATCACCATTTTTGGCAGGGTGCCTATGTTTTATTACCTGGCGCATATTTTACTGATACATGTACTGGCTGTTATCGCCGCAGTCGCCACCGGGTACCAATGGTCGGATATGGTATTATCTACGAGTGTAAACAAGGCTACCAGTTTAAAAGGGTATGGATTTAATTTAACAACGGTATATATTATTTGGGCTGCATTGATTTTGATGCTGTACCCTTTTTGTAAATGGTATGATCAGTATAAAAGAACGCACCAGTTACAGAAGCGCTGGTTAACGTATTTATAATACACGATCAACGAAATGTGTTTTATTATTAACGGGTGTAAGAATCACCGTTTTGCCGATGCGGTCAGAAATAGAAAATATAGTGAAGGGATGCATTAGTGCTAACAGGCAAAGCCAGCGGAAGTTGTATGAATATTTCTATGGGTTTTGTTTTAACACCTGCATGACTTTTTGCAAAAACAATGAGGAGGCCATGCAAATGATGAACGATGGATTTTTAAAAGTATTCAGGCAATTGCCGCGCTTTAAGGCGCCCCATCCACATTTTGAAGTGGCTCTTAAAACCTGGATAAAGCAAATAATGATTCATACAGCCATTGATCGTTACCAGGAAACAACAAAAAAATATTTTTTAGCCGAAGCTGCCGGCTTTGTTTTTGAAGAGCCAGGGATGGAACAATCTGTGATAGATAAACTCCCTGATAATGAGATGCTAAATCTTGTTCAGCAGTTGTCACCACCCTGCCGGATAGTATACAGCCTGTATGTAATCCATCAATTTAGCCATGAAAAAATTGCTGATGCATTAAACATTACAATGGACGCTTCCCAAACAAGACTTGACAACGCTAGGCGACATATCAAAAAGATGCTTGAACATCCCTGGGTTCCTGGCAAATGTGCATAGACACAACCCTATAGCGTTTTTTTTCGTTTGCGCTGTATGATATTGCAGGAACGATTTTCCCGGCTACATCAAAGAGAATGGTGTTTAAAGAATGAGCACCCACCGGGCAAATAATTAAACTTCTCATCACTAATATTTTTAAATTTGTTTTACAAGAAAGTTTAATAGCCTGTCTGTTGTTTTGGAATGTCCCTATTCAGGTAATGGTACCCACTAATAAAAAATCAACATGGAGCTAATAGAAAGAGATGGATTTTTAGCATTGCTGCAAACACAATTTCAAAATATTTCGGAAGAAGGACATTGCGTGTTTTTAACCGGCGAAGCCGGCATTGGTAAAACCGCATTGATCAAAGCTTTTTGCAAACGGCAACAGGGTGATTGTAACATTTACCTGGGTGCATGCGACGCCTTATTTACTCCCCGGCCGCTGGCGCCGCTGTATGATATTATATTGCAGGTGAACAGTGGCCTGTGGCCCGGTAGTCACACCATTGAAGAACGGTCAGAATTATTCGGTAGATTTTTTCATGAGCTGGCGAATCAAAAAGAAAAGATATTAATTGTTTTTGAAGATATTCATTGGGCAGATGAAGCCACACTGGATTTTATTAAGTTTTTTGCACGGCGTATATCACAGCTAAAATGCCTGTTTATCCTCACTTACCGTGATGACGAAATACATCCGCAGCATCCATTGCGAAATGTACTTGGGGATCTTTCCCCGGATACATTCAGCCGTATTCAGTTAACAGCTTTGTCCAGGGAGGCGGTGTACAGGCTGGCTGGTGAAAAAGGCTACGACGCAGAAAATGTATACAATATATCCGGGGGTAATCCATTTTATCTAAACGAAATTTTGGCGAGCTATAGCCCGGGTGTGCCCGAAAATATCAAGGATGCGATACTGTCCGTATATGACCGCCAGGAGGAAGGAACAAGAAATGCATGGCAAATATGTTCGGTAATTCCTGAAGGACTGGAGATAAAACGGTTTGCTAAAATAAAAGCTTCCCGGGACCAGGCAATTGATCATTGTTTTGCAATAAATATCCTTGTTGTTAAAAACGATAAGATTGTCTTTAAGCATGAGTTATACAGGCGAACGATTGAAAACTCACTTTCACCTTTTAAACGCATTGCATTAAATAAAAAAATGCTGGAGCTTTTTTTGAGTTCTTTTGAAGAAGAAGGGGAGATCGAACGGATTGTGCATTATGCAAAAAATGCAAACGAAAATAAATTAGTCATTCAATATGCGCCCCTGGCTGCAAGACAGGCGGCATCTGTGGGTGCACATATTGAAGCCTCTAAACTATTTCTTACTGCTATTGAATATTCAGATGGAACTAACTGTGGTCAGCTGGTGGAATTTTATGAAGCATATGCATATGAATGTTATCTTACTAACCAGATAGAAGAGGCTATCATCTACCAGGGTAGGGCTTTGAAGATCTGGAAAGAAAAGGAACAAGTAGAACAGGCGGGAAACAGTCTCCGTATTCTCTCCCGGCTTTGGTGGTTTGATGGAAACCGTGACCAGGCGGAAAGCTACGCCATCGAGGCGATCGACATGTTACAATCGCAGCCTGCTTCCAAAGCAAAGGCGATGGCATTTAGTAATATGTCGCAGTTAAAAATGTTTTCCGAAGAAATTGCAGCATGCCTTGAATGGGGAAATAAAGCAAAAGAAATAGCGCTCCAAATAAACGATGAAGAAACACTTTGTCATGCGCTGAATAACATGGGCAGTGTTCAATGGAGAGTGACGGCATCTGAGGAAACAGGAAAAAAATTATTGATGGAGAGCCTTGATATTGCATTAAAAAATTCATTCCAGGAACAGGCGGCCAGGGCCTACTCCAACATCATTTATAACTGCGTCACGGTTAAGGAATATGATTTAGCTAACCAGTTTTTGGCGGATGGTATCAACTATTGCGGGGAAAGAGATCTCGACTCCTCGAATAATTATAAATTATCCATGAAGGCGAGAATTCAGCTGGAGACCGGTGATTGGGACCAGGCTGCATCCATCGCAAAAAATTTACTGCAGAATCCCTTGCAACCCGGAACCATAAAAATGGGCCCCAGGGTTATTCTCGGAACCATTAACGTAAGAAGAGGTGAACCGGATGGACTCATTCAATTGCAGGAGGCAAAACCACTTGCCTTCAAAACCAAGGAACATCAGCGAATCGTGCCAGTAATGATAGCATTGTTAGAATATGAATGGCTCACATCAAAAGAAATTATTACGGACGAAGAGCTGCAAACGGGTATTGACCTGGTAAAAAAAGTGGATAATATTTATTTAAACAGCGAGTTTGATTTCTGGTTGCAAAAAGCGAGAAGACAAGACAGTGGTTTACGGGAATTGTATGAACCCTATAAACTGTTAAAAGAGGGAAAGGCAGCAATGGCGGCTGATGCCTGGCAAAAAATTGGTTGCCCGTTTGAAAAAGCATTTGCTCTATTCGAAGGTAACGACGATGATAAAAGAAATGCACTCTCCATCTTCCTGCAACTTGGTGCGGAGGCGGTTTATGAAAAAGCAAAGATGGAAATGCGGGCCGGGGGTATTAAAAAAATCCCGAGGGGCTTAAGAGAAAGCACCAAATCAAACCCGGCACAACTGACCAACAGGGAACTGGATGTGCTGAATTTATTACAGAAAGGTGTTCAGAATAAAGAAATTGCCGGCACGCTTTTTATTTCTCCTAAAACTGCAGACCATCATATTTCTAATATATTGTTCAAGCTGGACGTAAATTCCCGTTCAAAAGCAGTCGCTGAGGCTGTTCGGTTGGGTATTCTAAAATAGGGAGCAGGCATTTTTAAATAGGTAATACTGCCTATATCTATTTTGCCGCTCCCGGGTAACTTTACACTAAACTTAAAAATTGAAATCATGAAAAAGTTTATTATCGAACGGGAATTACCTGGCGCAGGTAAACTCACTGCTGAAGAATTGCAGGCTATTTCAATGACCTCTGTGTCGGTGATTGCTGTAATGGATAAACCATATAAATGGGTTGAGTCTTTTGTAACCGATAATAAAGTTTACTGTATTCACGAAGCAGACAGTGAAGAAGAAATCAGGGAACACTCAAAATGCGGGAATTTACCTATTACTTCCATCCAGGAGATCAGGGCTGTCATTGATCCTTCTACGGCCACTGAAGATCATATCATCCAGCCCCATGAAGGCAAGGTAAAAAGTACTGCACACTAAACAAAAGAAAAAACAATTGAGCAGATCATATTGGCATCATTCATTCGTTGCTATTGATATGCAGTGATACAAAAGATCGAAACTATGATTTTAGAAAATACGGAAACATTGATTCATCCAGGTGCTAAAGCAGCTTCTCCCCTCAGCATGAGGCTTTGTCTTCCTACCATGAAAGGATTTACGATTTTAAAACTCGAAGAGATCGTTTATTGCGAAGCACAAAGAAGCTACACCGTCTTTCACCTGGTGAATAATAA
>Ga0157378_10004719_pt1 | contig 11950 bp, 10 predicted proteins | sample M65metaG_FD_115309 | JGI IMG/M metagenome (GOLD analysis project Ga0157378, IMG submission 115309) | Miscanthus rhizosphere microbial communities from Kellogg Biological Station, Michigan, USA - M6-5 metaG | ecosystem: Host-associated > Plants > Roots > Rhizosphere > Soil | place: USA: Michigan...
ACTACGACCGGCGTGATGGTCGAGCCGATGATCGGTCCCGAGATTTCGCTGATGGCGTTGTGCACCGCCTGCAGGCGCGACTCGCCGCGGGTCATGTGCGTGTAGATGTTTTCGACGACGACGATGGCGTCGTCGATGACGAGGCCGATGGCCGCGGCCACGCCGCCGAGCGTCATCAGGTCGAAGCTCAGCCCGACGATCCACATGGCCACGAAGGTGACCAGCACCGTGACCGGGATGACCAGCGTGGCCACGAGCGTGGTGCCCCAGTTGCGCAGGAAGCCGTAGAGGATGGCCACGGAGAGCAGCAGGCCGATGAGGATGGCGTCGCGCACCGAGGCCACCGAGCTGCTGACGAGGAGCGACTGGTCGTAGTAGGGCTTGATCTCGACGTCGCGCGGGAGTTGTTGTTTCAGGCGCGCCAGCTCACTCTTCACGCTATCGGCGACGGAAATGATGTTCGCCGTCGGTTGCCGCAGGACGTTGAGCAGCACCGCCGGGCGGCCGTCCGCGGTGACGATCGTGAAGCGCGGCTCGAGGCCGGGAGTGACCGTGGCCACATCTCCGATCCGCACCGGGACGTTGTTGATGGTGGTGACGACGATTGCGGCGAGATCGTCGATCGAGGTGGCCTGGCCGCTGACGAGGGCGAGCTCGAGCTGGTGGTTTTCGTTGATGAGACCCGGCGAGTCGATGACGTTGGCGTTCTTGACGGCGTCGGAGACCTGTTGCAGCGAGACGCCGCGCGCTTCGAGACGGGCGCGATCGACGAGGACGTGATATTCGCGCAGCTGTCCGCCCTGAACCTGAACGCTTGCCACTCCCTCCACCCGCGCCAGCGGCGGCCGCAAGGTGACCTCGGCGAGATTGCGCAACGTGCCGGGATCGCGTTTCGGCGAGGTGATGCTGTAGCCGATGATCGGGAAGACGGCGAAGGTGAGCCGGTCGGCTCGCTCGATCGAAGCGCCCGGCGGCAGCGTGGCGGCGAGCTGCGAGACCTTGGCCTGCACGATCTGCAGCGTCTGTACGATGTCGGTCTTCCAATCGAAGAAGAGATCGATCTCCGAGGAGCCGCGCGCGGTGGTCGACTTGATGCGCGCGATTCCGGGGATGCCGCTCATGGCCTCTTCGACCGGCCTGGTGACGGAGACGAGCGTCTGCTGCGCGGGAGCGACGCCGTTCTGGGCCACGACGATGATGCGCGGGAAATCGGTCTGCGGAAAGAGCGCGCGCGGGATACGGGCCAGCGCGATCAGACCGCCGACCGACAGCAGCGCGATGACGAGCAGCACCGCCCGCTTCTGATTGGAAATGGCCCGGCCGAGGTTCATCAGTCCTTTTCCGCGGCGGGCTTGGGCGCTGCGTCCGCGTTCTGCACTTTGGTGCCGTCGGGCAGGCCGTAGTTGCCTTCGATGACGACGGTCTCGCCGCCGCGAAGGCCGGATGTGATCTGCGTTCGCTCGCGCGAATGCGCGCCGATGGTGACCTTGACCTCGTGCGCCACCGACTTGGCGTCGACGACCATGACCGTGCCGCTGTTGGCGTTGGTGGCATCGAGGGTGACGGCGGCGGTGGGGACGACGATGGCGTTCGGCACGCTGCCGCTGTCGACGATGACGCGCGCGCTGCTGTTGGGACGAAGCCGGCCATCTGGATTCGGCAGCGTGATCCAGAGCTCGACGGCGCGGCTCTGCGGATCGGCGGCGCGTCCGACGAGACTGACGGTGCCCTGCAAGGTGACGCCGGGCATGGAGTCGGGCTGAATGCTGGCGCTGTCGCCGGTGTGCACGCGCATGGCGGCATCGACTGACAGCGGCGCCTTGACGATGACCGAGGAGGTGTCGGCGATGGTGAGCATCTTCGCGCCGGCAGTGGCGAAATCGCCCTGGTAGAGGAACTGGTCGCCGATGACGCCGTCGAACGGCGCGCGGATGGTGGCGTAGCCCGCCTGCGCGGTGAGCGAAGCCAGATGACCGGCGGCCTGCTGCTCTTTGCTGCGCGCGGTGGCGAGGTCGGAGGGATTGGTGGTGCCCTGATGCAGCGACGCGGCGCGCTCGGCCAGCCGCAGATCATCCTCGGCTTTGTTGACGTCGAGCTGCGAGGCTTCGAGATCTTTTTTGGAGATGCCGCCTTGTTCGTACAAAGTCTTGCGGCGCTCGAAGATCTTGCGGGCGTTGTCGAGCGTCCCTTGCGCGTCGTGAACGGCTTTCACGTCCTGGGCGTTGGTCAGCGGAATCGCCCCCTGCCCGGTGTTCTTCACGCCGATCTCCGCTTCGCGAAGGGCGGCGGCGGCTTCGGCCTGCTGCGCGGTGAGATCGCGCGATTCGAGCACCGCCAGCACTTCGCCGCGGCGGACGACGCGGTTCTTCAGCAATCCCATCTGCGCGATCGGGGCGCTGATCTTCGGGCTGATGGTCGCTTCCTGCCGCGCGCTGATCGTGCCGGCCAGCTCGAGCGGCTGGGCGATGGCACCGACTTCCGCTTTGGCCATGCGCACGCTGACGATCGGTTGCGCCGCTTCTTCGTCGCCTGCGCCGCGGCGATGCCAGCACCAGCCGGCGATGACGAGAATGAGCAGGAGCGCGGCGCCCAACTGCACGCGCCAGCGGCGCCACAGCGGCGGTTCGGCGTTGCTATCGATGTCCGTCATTCTCCGGCTGCCTCCTGCAAATGCGCGCGGGCGATCTCGAAGTCGAACAGCGCCTGCTGGTAATTGGCCCTCTGCTGGGCGAGCGTGGTGAGGGCATCGGTCACTTCGAGGATGGGCGCTTCGCCGGCGCGGTAACGGGCGATGGAGATGTCAACGTTGCGCTGCGCGTCGGCGACGGCGGCGCGGGCGTTGTCGACGCGGCGGATGGCCGTGAGCGCCTCTTCATGCGCGGCGGCGAATTCCTGCTCGACCTCGCGGCGGGTGATGACCAGCTGATTCTCGGCGGCCCGCGCCTTGAGCTCGGCCTGCCGCTGCCTGGCGCGGCCGATTCCCCAATCGAAGATGGGGATGTTGAGGTTGGCCATGGCCAGATAACCGCGGTGCTCGCGGACCACCGAGGGGTCAAGCGATGGCGAGTCGAACCCTTCGTCGACCGAATAGGTCAACGCCGGCAGCCGTCCGGCGCGTGCGACGCCGACGTCGGATCGCGCGGCGCGCAGTTGCGCCTCGGCCTGCGTCAGTTCCGGGCGCTTGTCCACCATCGCATCGGTGAATCGTTCGATGTCGGCAGCGGCGGGTTGCGGCGTCAGTTCGGAAACAGTCAACGGCGCGGGTGCGCGAACGCCGGTGAGGATGCGCATCGCGGCGAGCGCCTGCGATTCCTGCAGGCGGGCCTGTTCGACATCATCCCGCCGCTGCGCGGTCTGGAGTCTCGCGCGAATGACATCGACCTCGGGAAGCTCGCCTCCGCTGTGCTGCAGCGTGGTCACGCGCTCGAATTCCTCCGCGGCCTTCAGCGTCTCCTCGGCGCTGCTCCGTTTTGCAGTGGCCAGTCCGAGGCCAAAATAAGCCTCGCGCACGCCGCGGATGAGCGCACGACGGGCGATCTCGGTTCCTGCATGCGCCGCGGCCAGCAGCGCGCGACTTCGAGCGACGGCGGCGCGCATGCCAAAGTCGAGCGAACCTTCCACGCCGAGGAGGTTCTGATACTCGCGCACGGCGTTCTGAGCGATGAAGGATGGATCGGTCGACCCCGGCTTGAGAGGCTTGTTGTAGGTGGCCGTGAACGAGTCGCGCAGACGCGGCAGCAGCGCACCGCGAGCCTGCGTCAGATCCATCGCCGCGGTCTGTTCATCGATGAGCGCCTGCTGGTAGGCGTTCGCTTGACGCAGCGCCGCCTGCGTGGCGTTCTCGATCGTTATCGGAACTGTGGTCTGCGCCCATAGCGGGAACGCGCTGAGAACAAAAACCACAAATGGTCGAAGACGTGACATTCGGGCGTCGGAGTTTAACCGAGCGACCTAAACGCGTCATGAACCACGAATCCAGTTTGTGCGACAAAGCCGGCCACCGGGCGGTGGCCAGCTTGGCGCCGCTACTTTTGTCGAAACGTCAGAGAGACGAGGTTCTCGCCAAACTTGGCGGATAACTGGGCTCTTGGAGCATCGAATCCATACAGGACTCGATTTGCGTCTGTCCCGTTGAAAACTGGAAAGATCTCATAGACGCCCGACGGCATCCGATTCCAGACGAGTGTCCCATCAGGTCCTGTTTGCAGCGGCAAACCCTGTTCTGCACCCAATACGGTGATCACTCGTGGAGGCACGATGGTCCCGTTGAAGCGGAAAATGAAGCCGGCGTCGGGCACTGGCGTTCCATCCGGTTCCGCGGTCGCAATGATTCGAATCGTTGATGTTGCCGGACCGATGACGGCGGCAGAATGGGCATCACAGGATTCCAGCATTGCCGTTCCGAATGAGCCCTCCTTGGGTATGACATAGACGAGCTTGTTCTCGTCTTCTCGTAATGGCACGGCTACCATTCCCATCTCATCCGTTCGCAGCTGCGATCGCTCATCGCCGCTCGAGTCGACGACGAGGGCATCGGTAATCGGCATCCCCGCCGGATTGGAAACGGTGAGCTTGACGATATGAGCCCGATCGAGCACGAGCGGCCTGACTGAATTCGTTTCGCTGCCGTCAGTCAATTCGAACGTATCACGAGTTTCCAAGAAGCCTGCGGCGAGCGCCGAGAGGACGGCATGACCGCCGGGAACGAACGGAAATTCGAACTCTCCGGACTGATTCGTATTCGTCCACACAGTGCTCTCGCCGGTCGGTTTCGCGATCTTCAGGAATACATGCGCATCGGGAACCGCCTCGCCGGTTCGCCCATCCGCGATTCGACCCTTGACCGAGTGACTGGGAAGGTCGAGCCGCCAATTGATGTCGCCGTCACCTTCGAGAGTGGCGCGTGTAATGTAGCCACCTCGCTGGGGCAGGGTAACGAAAATGGTGAAGTCGCCGGTCTGCCATAGATCGAGGTCGAAGTGCCCGCTCTGAACGGTATCTGCGACGATGCCACGCCAATTCGAAGCCTTGTTGAGAAACTCGAGCGTAGCGCCGGGAACGACCTGATCATGCCCCTGCACGTTGACATGCAGCCGGGCGGGGTGAAGTGCGATCGCGGATCGATTCTGAGTGCCGGCTTCGATGCGAACGAAACTGCCATGCTGCTGAAGGGGTTCGGTTCCCTTGAGCAGGATCGCGTATTCGCCCGGATCGAGGTCGTCGACCGTTACTTCGCCCGAGTGGCCGATCTCCCTCGTCACAACGACGTGCTTGCTCTCGCCTTCAACCCGGGAAAGCTCGACGGTGATGGGAGTTACCGGCGAAGCCGCAACGGCCAGCGAACCTCCTCGGCGCATGACGATGTTAGGCAGCGATGTATCCGCTTCAGTCTTCAGCAATGGCGCCACTTTCGTTCCACGGCCGGGATAGGTCGCGCGAACGTATTCAGGCCAATCGTCAAGTACTTCGCCCCGAAACCGCCCAGTACCGTCGGAGACGGCAAGGACCTTCTGCGAAGGTAGCGTGATCTCGACATTCGCGAGGCCCGTACCGGTGGTTGCGTCGATAACGGTCCCTGAGATGATTGGGAGCCGGGTCATCGCCAGCCTTCCGACCAGGAAATCGCCATGGCCGTCTACAACGATCTTGCGCACCAGCGACCGGTGGTGGTGCGCAGCGACAACCAGTTGGTACTCGCCCTGCGGCAGTTTCAGACTCCGTAATTGATCGATCCCGCGGGCATCGATCGAGAAATGCCAAACGTGGACATGGTCGCTGGAAGTAATGTCAAAGTGCGTCTCAGCAGGCCAATAGTTGAAATCATTACTACTGATCGCGAGCGATGCCGTGAGGGTCGGATGAGCGGCCAGCCGGCGCTCTCCTTTGGCGAGAGTCCCGAGAACGAGACTCCCGGCTGTTCGCCAAACAAAATCGCGTGCTTTCGCCTCCGGTGCGACTTCCTTCGTAAAGGTTTGCACCGTGCAGCCATCCGAGGTGAAATTGATTTCCCCACCGCCCTGCCGAAAACACAACGTGCCTTTGGGCTCAGTAGCATCCGCAAGGACGACGGACGGGATCAAGCATGCCGCGCAAACGGCGGCGACGAACAATGCTTTCATGGCCGACCTACCGGATGACTGCTTCAAGCTTCTGCGAGCTCTCTGCCGTCCGAACCGCGACGTCAACCAGAACCCATGAACGCCCTTCGCCACTGAAGGTTCGAAATGAAGCGAGCATCATTGAAGGATGTTGACGAAGGAAGCCGCGGCTGCAGACTTCCGTAAATGGGTCGCAGAATCCTCCATCATCGCCTCCGCCGTTGCCAGTACACTGTCCTCCAGACACCGCGCAACCAGCGTTATTGCTGTCGCAGCCGGTCCAGCCACTCACTCCTGTGGCGGCATTCATGCAAGTAGTACTGCAGATTCTGCAAGTTCCAAACATCGCCGGGGCTGCGAAGAGCATCGTGAGAAGTAGGGCAAGAAAAATATGTTTGTTCATCACCAATCTCCTAACGTTTGTCGTCGTTCCGGTGGGAGGTCCCTGCATATGGAGTGACGTGCTCAGGCATTTCCCTACCTCGGGCTTAGGCTGACTCCGACTGAATCCTAGCATCGAGTAATGCTAAGTTGCTTGATAACAATGAGTTATGACAACTTTTCATGTGATTCTCGGCGTCTGAAAACAGTTCTCGCATGCGTCATTTTTGATTGCTTTTGAGATCAGAAAAATCCATCGATCGCTCCTACGGCATCCGATATTTGTCGCGCGGGATGGACACCAAATGCTCCCATCGCCCGCCCCACTCGATTGTCCCCGTGGGCGAGTAAATCGCAAGCTCATCGCTCTCGCGGTAAGCACCCGAACTTCCAACACCGAGGTACGCGTGCGCTTTCTCTAAACCGATGTTTCCGGGTACAGCCTTCAACTGGAAAAACAGGGTCGCTCCATTCAAATCACTATAGGTTCGCAGTTTTGGAATCCCTGTCAGTGGCACCGTGTATCGGAGCAAACATCCTGCAGCGAGGTGCCCCTGTAGTGTCCTTACACGACCATCCGGAGGAATGAAATAAGCGGACGCGCCTTCCTCGCCTGAAAAGATCAAGTCCTGAACGAAGACTGGTCTTCCCAACTCGTTAGGCGACTTCGGATCGTCTCGCTTCATGAGTTGAAGCTTCATCTCCCACCGTTGGAATAGGATCGCTAACACTTCGTGGCGATGGTCATTCAAGGAGTTCGTTATGCCGCTCTGGTCCGAAGACGATAGAGGAACGTTTGCCTTCAACGCGGCGCGCTGAGCGGGAGTGAGAAGTTTTCCTCGAAGCTGATCGTCAAAAACAAAAGGATCAAACGCCACGACGACTCGAAGGTTGTATGCAGTGACCGGCATCTTGCTTTCGCGAAGAAGCTGTTGTAGCTCGGCGAGTGCGGCCTTCATGTTTTTCTCAAGGCGGTCGCGGGAAGCAGTCTCCGCACTCTCATCACGAATGCTGGATACAAACGACACAATCGTAATGATTGCCAAAATCAAAACGGTTAACTTTCCACGTCGCGAAAGGGCTTTCTTGTCACCGACAGTCTTGTGAAGTTTGTCAGAGTGAAAAGTGGCAAACCACGCATACACACCGGTGATCAAAATGCCCACCGACTTAAGGCCAACCGACTTCATCCAGAGCGGAGTTGCGTCCCAACCGAGCATGGCGTCAGTCAACTCCGCTAGCGCAGCAACCCGCTGCTCGGAGACACGAACCCGTGCCCAGGAAGGGCAAGGAAGACCGGCCCAAAAAATGGTTCATTGAACACGAGTGTTACAGTTTAGGTTACGGCGTGGCGGATGTCAATAAAGTCGCCTTAAAGTCCCTATCGGTCGCTGCCTGTGTTTGCAGGATCCCCCGCCTTCCCTACCTAACCGTGAACTGCGCCCTCGCCAATAGCGGATCGTTGCCGTAGTAGATCTTCAAATTCTGTCCCTTGTCGCTCACGGTCAGCGAGGCGATGCGCCAGACGCCGCGGGCCCAGTTGGGCTGGAGGCGGATCGTGCCGACGTAGGTGTTGCCTTCGCGTTGCTGGAAGGAGAAGAACTGGCCGCTGGAGCTGCTGCCGGGTCCGACGACCTGCGCGCTCACGCCACCGACGCCGCAGCTGTCATCGGAGACGATGGCCGTGACTTCGACGACCAGCTCGTCGCGGCCGACGATGATCTGGTTCTTGCTCAGCGACACGCCCTGCAGCACGGGCGGCGTGTTGTCGCAACTATCCCCGGCAATGTTCAGCAGGATCCCGGCCACGGCCGGCGTGTTGTCTCCTCGGGCGGTGCTGAAGTTGTTGGCGTTGTCCTGCATCTGCACTTGCTCGAGCGTCCAGTCGCCGCAATCGAGACACTGCGGCGGGAAGATGTCGCACGTCCAGATGTCGTTCGATCCCTTCTGGCAGCCGACGCCGATGCGGGCCAGCTTCGAGGGGCTGAGGAAGACGGCGGCCACCAGATGAACGCCCGACTTCTCGTCCTGCGCATCGACGTAGAGCGTGTTGTGCTCGCCGGCGCGCATGGCCCGGCGGTCGAGCCAGACGTTGCGCAGCGCCGGCGGAGTGGCGTCGGACTGCGAAGAGATCACTTTCAGCGTCGCCGTCGGCGGCAGACTTCCCTGCGAGTAGCTGAGCGTGACCGAGTTCGTGGCCATGTCGCTCATGGTCAGGAAGCTCACCTTCCAGGTCCCCTCCTCCGCTTTTTCCGGGATGTGGATGCGACTGAGGTAGCGATTGGTTTCGCCGTCGCGCTGCTGCGCGAAGCCCTGCACGGCCTTGCCGTTGGGACTGGTGAGCGTGCCGGAGATGCCGCGGATGCCGGAGAGGTCGTCGGTGGCAGTGATGACGAGCGTGGTATCGCCGCCGTCCTGCACGGTGGGCGGATCGAAGGCGATCGAGAGGAGCTGCGGCGGCACGGTGTCGGAGTTGGGGTCGCGCGGCTCGTTTGCGGTCCCTGTCTTCGGCTGCGTGCCCGACGGGCCGGCCTGCGGCGGCCCGGGTGGCTTGGAGCTGAAGGCATTGGCGATCGGCTGCAGGAGCCTGGAGATGATCCCCTGCGGCTTCACCGGCGCGGGAGGCGGCGTCGGTTTGACCTGGACCGGCATCGGCGCGGGAGGGTTCGTTCCGGCCGGCTTCGGCGCGCCGAGGGCGAGCAGCTCGCGGAAACGCTGGGCGCGGGAGACCGCGGCGGATGTCGTCTGCGCTGCCGGTGTGGAGGCCGGTGTGCCGTCCGCTCCAACAGGGACGAAGGCCGTTCGCGAGGAGCCCCTGCCATTCGCCGGCGACGCCGCGGCCGACTCCGAGGTTGCCGACGACGAATCGGTCGACGTCTTCACCGAGTACGACCGGACGCGCACCATCAGCGCCGCCGCAAATGCGACGGACAGCAGCGTCAGGAATACGGAAAGAAAGGAGATCTGGACTCGCCGGCGCACGCGGGAACCTTCAATTGACAACGCCCGGAACAGCGAGGGTGAAGGGCGCGATTTCCGCCCGGAAGGTTTCCCCGCTGCTCAGGCGCATCATGTAACCGCCCTGCATCGAGCCCATCGACGTCCGCAGCGGGCAGAAACTGGTGTACTCGAACGACCCGCCCGGCTCCAGCACCGGCGTCTCGCCGACCACGCCGGCGCCCTGCACCTTCTCCACGTTGCCGTCGGAATCGGTGATGACCCACTCCCGGCTGATGAGCTGCGCGGTCTCGTCACCGTCGTTCGTGATGACCACGTGGTAGGCAAAGAAGAAGTAACTCTCCTTCGGATCGCTCCGCTCCTCGACGTACATGCTCTCGACCTGGATGCGGATGCCGCGGGTGGTGGTGTCGGACATTTGGTGCTCGGTTCTCGGTGGTCGGTGCTCGGCGAGTGACTTTATCATTCGTCGCCGCGTCACCAACCAGCGACCATGCTCATCACGCTCCTCGCCATCGCCGCCGCGCTCCAGGCGGCTCCGCCGCCGCCCGCTCCCGAGCTCTCCACGATCGTCATTCCGATCCGGACCTCGCTGGCGCCGCTGCTGCCGCAGCTGGAGTCGCAGGTGCCGAAGAACCTTTCGAAGACGGACGCCTACGAGCTCGATCCACAGAAACAGTTCGGGATGAAGTACCGCGTGGCCCGCGATCCCATCGTGCTCAACGTCATCGGCAGCGGCATTCACGCCATGACCACGGTGCACTACTCGCTGGAAGGTTGCCGCCGGACGCAGAAGCCGTTCAGCGGCGAGATGGTGATGTGGCCGTGCATCTCCTGCGGCTTCGGCGAGCCGATGCGCGATGCCTGGATCTCGTTCTCCTCGCACCTGGAGTGGGACGCGAACTGGCGGCTTCGCTCGGTGACGAAGGCTTCGCCGGTCGACTTTTCGTCCAACCGCTGCCAGGTGACGTTCGCCAACATCGACATCACCGACTGGAAGATCGGCCCGATCGTGAACGAGCAGCTCCGCCAGACGGTGAAGACGATCGACGCCAACACCCCCCGGCTGACGAACATCCGCCCGGCAGCCAATCAGGTCTGGTCCGCGCTGCAGACGCCGATCGCCATCGCGCCGCGCACCTGGCTGGTGATGGATCCGCTCGACGTCGCCCTCGGCCCGATCTCCGGCTCCGGACTGACGCTCACCAGCACGCTGACGCTGCGAGCGCGAACACGCGTGATCGTCGGCGAGCCGCCGCAAGTGGTGCCGAAACCGCTGCCGGCTTTGCGCGTTTCGCAGGCGGCCAACGACGGTATCCGCATTCCGTTCGATGTCGAGCTGCCGTACGCGGAGGCCAACCGGCTGATGGCGGCGAACTTCGCTAAGCAGACGTACGAGGGCGTGGCTGTCGATTCCATCCGCCTCGGGCCGGCCGCCGACGGCCGGGTCTCGGTCGAGTTGAACGTCAACTACCGCCAGTCATTCATCAAGCGCTACAACGGTTTGGTTTTCCTCGAGGGGACGCCGCTCTTCGACGCCGCCACGCGCACGGTCTCGCTGCAGAACCTGACCTACTCGCTCGATCCGCGGCGGAAGAATCCGTTCATCCGCATCGCCGATCGCATCGCTCACGAGAGGCTTCGCGCGTCTCTGGCCAACGCCGCGCACTGGTCGGTGGCGCCGCAGGTCGATTCGCTCCGGGCAGAGATTGCGCGCGCCGTGACGCGGCAACTGGCGCCGGGAGTGATGATGCGCGGCCACGTCGACGCCATCGAGCCAGGCTCTCTGGCGCTCGACGCGAACGGCATCATCATCCACGCGCTGGCAATGGGAAGCGCGGAGGTGGAAGTCAGCGCGATGCGCTGACTTCTACTCCGGTATGACGATGCTCGACCACGGCATCTTGCGGACGGCGATGACTTTTTCGTCGACCGCATCCTGCGTTGCCGTGGCGCCGAGGACGCGCTGGATGTACTGCACCTCGGGTGAGACCAGCGGACGCTGCATCAGGCGCATGGCCGCTTTCTTGATGTTGCTCTCCGAGACAGTGACTTTCGGGGCGCGTTTCGGTTTCAACACGTTCGTCATATGCACAGCTCCTTCTTTTGGGGTTTAGACCGCGGCGACAGCCTTCGGTGCATCTTTCTTCGATTTCGCTTCGTTGACGACAACAGCCTGGCCGCTCATATCCTTGCCGTTCAGAGCAGTGATGGTGGCCTGAGCCTCTTCATCGCTGGCGAACTCGACGAAGGCAAAGCCTTTCGAGGCGCCGGTGACGCGATCCTTGACCACTTCCGCCGACGTGGCGGCGCCGAACGGCTTGACGATCTCGCCGAGCTTGGCGTCATCGATGTCCCTGGGCAGATTTCCAAAATAGACCTTCATGGGGGTTACTCCTGCTTTCCACCGGCACACGTCGAGCGGCGGGCGGAAATGTAGTTTGCTAAGAAGATTGAGGTTCAGAAGCGCTGACTCAGCTCAGGCGGCCTGAAGGATGAGGAAGGTTCCTCAA
>Ga0157378_10004720_pt1 | contig 11949 bp, 10 predicted proteins | sample M65metaG_FD_115309 | JGI IMG/M metagenome (GOLD analysis project Ga0157378, IMG submission 115309) | Miscanthus rhizosphere microbial communities from Kellogg Biological Station, Michigan, USA - M6-5 metaG | ecosystem: Host-associated > Plants > Roots > Rhizosphere > Soil | place: USA: Michigan...
CGCCGGCGTCGGCCTCTGGCTGGCCAACCCGGTCATGCGCGTCGGTCGGGGCGGCCCGGACGACATGGACGGCGACCCGGACGGCGACCCAGACGGTCGGGCAGGCGAACCCACGGCCAACCTGCCGCGCAGCTCCTGGTTCCGTCCGCAGTTCCTGGCCGTGTGTGCAGCCGCGGCCGCATCGACGATCGTCCTGTCCGGCAGCGACATCGCTTTTGTCGCGGCTCTTCGTGAGTTCGGCAAGATCTCGCTGATGGGCCCGGTTCTCGCGATCTGGGGGCTCGGGTCGGTGGTCGGCGGTCTCGTCTACGGCATGTTGCACCGGTCGATCCCGGCGTTCCTCCTCCTGGGCGGTCTCAGCGTGTCAACCATCCCGATCGCCTTCGCCCCGAGCGTGTGGCCGCTCGCCGTGCTGGCCTTCCTGGCGGGTCTGCTGTGCGCACCGACGATCACGGCGACCGTCGACCAGGTCAGCCAGGTCGTGCCCGAAGCAGCCAGAGGCGAGGCGATCGGATGGCATGGCTCGTTCATGACCGCAGGCGCAGCCCTTGGTGCCCCGGTCGCCGGTCTGGCGATCGACCAGTGGGGCTGGCGCGGTGGTTTCGTCAGCGTCTCCCTCGTCGGACTGGCCGTTGCCGTGGTCGGTGCCGGTGCGACCAGGACCTACGCTCGCTCGCGCGAGCAGGCGAGCACCGCCCAGGTTCAGACCACGGACCACTGAGACTCTGGCCGGACTCCACGACCGCACCCTTGCGACTGGCCAGACTGACTGGCTTGCAGGATTGGGACTCAGGGGGTTCGCGCTCTGGTAGCCTTGCAGATCGACCGGCTGTGTCGACAGGTTGCCACCCAGGCTCCCCGACGGCGCAGCGTGCAAGAGAAGCACAAGCAAGTCGCTTCCACCCGCGTCGGCACGCCCGCAGCTCGCTGCAGACACAGCCGCCGGGTTCCAGGTCCGCCCGGCTGAGGCGTCGCACCGATGGTGCGCCGCAGCAGACGTGCAGCGTACGACGGGTGTCTGTTATCGGGATACTCGTCATGCTCGGCGGTTTTGGGTTGGATGCATCTTGACCTGTCAGCTCCTCGCGCACCACGGTGGCGAGGAGCTTTTCTCGTCTCCGGTGGTCGCCCTCGACGGACAACTAAGGAGAACCGAAATCAGCGAACCTCGTATCAACGACCGAATCCGGGTCCCGGAAGTGCGGTTGGTTGGCCCCAATGGTGAGCAGGTCGGCATCGTGCGCGTCGAGGACGCGCTGCGACTGGCCGCCGAGTCGGACCTCGACCTCGTCGAGGTGGCCCCGATGGCAAAGCCGCCGGTCGCCAAGCTCATGGACTTCGGCAAGTTCAAATACGAGGCAGCCATCAAGGAGCGGGAAGCCCGCAAGAACCAGGTCAACACGGTCATCAAGGAGATCAAGTTCCGCCCGAAGATCGACCCCCACGACTACGCCACCAAGAAGGGCCACGTCGAGCGGTTCCTCAAGGCCGGCGACAAGGTCAAGGTGACGATCATGTTCCGCGGCCGCGAGCAGTCCCGCCCCGAGCTGGGCTACCGCCTGCTGCAGCGCCTGGCCGGCGACATCGGTGAGCTTGGCTTCGTCGAGAGCACACCCAAGCAGGACGGCCGAAACATGATCATGGTGATCGGTCCGACCAGGAAGAAAGCCGAGGCCAAGGCCGAACAGCGTCGCAAGCGCGAAGAGGACGCCGCAGCCTCGAACGGGAGACCGGTTGCGGTGACCGGGCACACCACTACCGAGGCGGTGGTGGACACGAGCGTGGGTGACACCAGCGTGGTGGACCCCGGCATCCAGGCCGAGGTCACCGCCGAATAGGCGGCTCTAGAGCTTCAGGACAGAAAGCCTCACGACAGAACCCCCGCAGGTCCATGAGGACCCGCATGACTGAAGGAGATCGGCTCCATGCCGAAGATGAAGAGCCACAGCGGCGCCAAGAAGCGTTTCCGCCTCACGGGCACCGGCAAGGTCATGCGTGAGCAGGCCGGTGGCCGCCACCTGCTCGAGCACAAGTCATCGAAGAAGACCCGGTCGATCGCGAACGACGTACAGCTGAACACGCCCCAGGCCAAGAAGATCAAGAAGCTCCTCGGTAAGTAGTCCGACAACCCACTCAGCTTGACCAGTCCCCCAATACATCGTTCCGCTGACGATGACATGACGATGACAACGGTGCTCCGCGACCTATGCAGACCGTTCTGTCTCGGTACGCGTCAGCAGAACACCAAGACAAGGAGTCTCACGTGGCACGCGTGAAGCGGGCGGTAAACGCCCACAAGAAGCGCAGGGTTGTTCTCGAGCGCGCCAGCGGCTATCGCGGGCAGCGTTCGCGCCTGTACCGCAAGGCCAAGGAGCAGGTCACCCACTCACTCGGTTACGCCTACCGTGACCGTCGCGCACGCAAGGGTGACTTCCGTCGGCTGTGGATCCAGCGGATCAACGCCGGCGCCCGCGCCAACGGTATGACCTACAACCGTTTCATCCAGGGTCTGAAGGCTGCCGAGGTCGAGGTCGACCGGCGCATGCTGGCCGAGCTGGCCGTCAACGACGCCGCTGCCTTCGCCGCCCTCGTGGAGCTCTCTCGGGCCAACGCGCCGGCGCAGACCGCAGCCGACGCCGCCTGACTCGCTGCGCACCACGTCAGCGCGCCGCTACGACGCCCAGCCGAGCCGGTGAACAGATGTCTGGTCGGCAGATGCTGACCAACATCGGTTCCGACCGGGTCAGGTCAGTGCGGGCGTTGAGCCGGCGCGCTGGGCGTGAACGCTCAGGTCTCTTCCTCGCGGAGGGTCCGCAGGCTGTGCGCGAGGTCGTCGCGTACCGGCCTGACATGGTCCAGGACCTCTACGTCGAGGCGGGGGCCGACCGGCATACTGCGGTGCTCGAAGCAGCGCGGGCGGCTGGTCTGGCCGCCCGCGAGGTGAGCCACGAGGTTCTCGCTGCCATGTGTGACACGAAGGTCCCGCAGGGGATCGTCGCGGTCTGCCGGCCCGTCGATGTCGATCTCGATGCGGTCCTGGACGGTCACCCGAGGCTCCTGGTGATCCTCACCAACGTCCGTGACCCGGGCAATGCCGGCACGGTCATCCGCGGCGCGGATGCGGCCGGAGCCGACGCGGTCCTGGTCAGCGACTCCAGCGTCGACATCTACAACCCCAAGGTGGTCCGGTCGACCGTCGGGTCGCTCTTCCACCTGCCGATCGTGACCGGCGTGCCCATTGCGGTGCTCCTGAGCCGCGTCCGAGACGCCGGGCTTGCCCTGCTGGCCGCTGACGGCTCCGGACAGTCGCTGTTGGGCGACGTCGACCTGACCGGACCCCATGCCTGGGTGATGGGGAACGAGGCCTGGGGCCTCGAGTCTGACGTGCGGGATGCCTGCGACACCGTGGTCCGGGTGCCGATCCACGGCAAGGCCGAGTCGTTGAACCTCGCCATGGCGGCCACCCTCTGTCTCTATGCATCGGCGGCCGAGCAACGCAACGGTCCTCGAAGTGGCTAAGGTCGCACCCATGGGACAAGGGGCGAGCGCATCAGGGGGCGAGCAACCCGCCGAGTGGTACTCCGCCGTCTGTGACCTTCATCCTGACGGACTGTTGGTGGCCGACGACCAGGGGCTGATCGTCTATGTCAACGCGCGGGCGGCCTTCATCGTGCAGACCCCGATCGCGGATCTGCTCGGCAAGGACATCCGCACGGCGATCCCCTTGCAGGAGAACGACGGTCGGTCATGGTGGGCGTGCACCGATCCCTGGAACGGTTTGGCCATCCGTTCGGGTCACCGTGAGAAGCTGCTGATCATCGCAGGGGGCCAGGAGGTCCTGGTCACCGCCAAGTACGTGCGCCCAGGACGCGGTATGCCGGTCAGCCAGGTGGTCGTCGCGCTGCGCGACGCCGAGGCACGCCGCCGCGCGGAGGCCAACAGCAGCGCGCTGATCTCTACGGTTGCCCACGAGCTGCGCTCGCCCCTGACCTCGGTGAAGGGCTTCTCCTCGACTCTTCTGCGTCGCTGGGACCGCTTCACCGACGACCAGAAGCGGTTGATGCTGCAGACCATCGAGGCCGACGCCGACCGGGTGACGCGGCTGATCACCGAGCTGCTGGACATCTCCCGTATCGACTCCGGGCGGTTGCAGGTCCGCAGGCAGCCCGTGGACGTGCGTGCGGCCGTCGACCGGCATATCGAACGCTTCGCCGCCAGCGGCACGGACCGGGGGCGGTTCCATCTGGATGAGGATGAGAAGCCGTTGCCCGAGGTGTGGGCCGATCCCGACCGGCTCGACCAGATCCTGGGCAACCTGATGGAGAACGCGGTGCGCCACGGCGCGGGCAAGGTCAGCCTGAGCGTCGTCCCGATCGGAAGCGGTGCTGACGAGGCCATCGCGGTCACGGTCAGCGACGAGGGAGAGGGCATCACCCCCGAGCACTACCCCCTGGTCTTCACCCGGTTCTGGCACGGGACCCGTCGCGGTGGCACCGGCCTGGGTCTCTACGTCGTGCGAGGGCTGGTCGAGGCCCACGGCGGGAAGATCAGCGTCGGCCGGGCCAAGGCAGGCGGTGCCGAGTTCCGGTTCACCTTGCCCGCAGGCGCCCCGGAGCACGTCCGCTGATGATTCGGACACCGCCGACCAGCGGCGCCGGCCTCTAGACTCACCCGTGCTCCTCGTGGGCACCCCCGCGCCGAACCGCCATCACCCCGGACGACCAGCACCCGAACTGCCAACACCCGAAACGACAGCACCCCAACAGAAGCGAAAGCGATGTCTGGACCCAACAAGAGCTACGACCCGGTCGAAGTCGCCACCCTGCGCCCGGCCGCCCTCGAGGCAGCCGTCACCGAAGCCCTGAGGGCCTTTGCCGCCGCGGACTCCCTGGAGTCCCTCAAGGCTGCCCGCCTGGCCCACCAGGGCGACACCAGCGCGCTGTCCCTGGCCAACCGCGAGATCGGCGCTCTGCCTCCGACCGCCAAAGCTGACGCCGGCAAACGGGTCGGAATGGCCCGCGGGCAGGTCGCCAAGGCGCTGGCAACACGTCAGAGCGAGCTCGAGGTCGAGCGTGACGCCAGGTTGCTCATCGAGGAGACGGTCGACGTCACCGCACCCGCGGCCCGGCGCCGGCTCGGCGCCCGTCACCCCCTCGAGCTGATGTCCGAGCGGGTCGGCGACATCTTCGTCGCGATGGGCTGGGAGATCGCCGAGGGACCAGAGGTCGAGTCCGAGTGGCTCAACTTCGACGCGCTCAACCTGGGCGCCGACCACCCCGCTCGTCAGATGCAGGACACCTTCTTCGTCGACCCTCCCGATGCCGGGCTGGTCCTGCGCACGCACACCTCCCCGGTCCAGGTCCGGTCGATGCTCGAGCGTGACCTGCCGCTGTACATCGTGTGCCCCGGCAAGGTGTTCCGCACCGACGAGCTCGATGCGACGCATTCGCCGGTGTTCCACCAGATAGAGGGCCTTGCCGTCGCCGAGGGCCTGACCATGGCGCATCTGTTCGGCACCCTTGAGCACCTCGTCGAGGCGCTGTTCGGACAGGGCCTCGAGACGCGCTGGCGGCCGTCATACTTCCCGTTCACCGAGCCCAGCGCCGAGCTGGACTTCCGCTGCTTCGTCTGCCGGGGGGCGGACGACACCTGTCGCACCTGTGGCGGCACAGGATGGATCGAGTGGGGTGGTTGCGGGATGGTCAACCGCGACGTCTTCCAGGCCTCCGGCATCGACCCCGACCGCTACACCGGCTTTGCGTTCGGCATGGGCATCGAGCGGGCCTTGATGCTGCGGCACGGGGTCAAGGACATGCGCGAGATGGTCGAGGGAGACGTGCGCTTCAGCACGCAGTTCGGGATGGAGATCTGATGCGGGCGCCTGTTTCCTGGCTGCGTGAGTACGTCGAGGGCGCGCCGGTCGGGACCGGTCGTGAGGTCGCTGCCAGCCTGGCTCGGGTGGGCCTGGAGGAGGAGGCGCTGCATGGTGGTGACATCACCGGTCCTCTTGTGGTTGGTCGCATCCTGGAGCTCCTCGAGGAGCCGCAGAAGAACGGCAAGACGATCCGCTGGTGCCAGGTCGACGTGGGCCGGCACGGTCAGCGGGTCACCGAGGGCACACCCCAGGGAGTGGTCTGCGGCGCATTGAACTTCGCCGTCGGTGATCTCGTCGTCGTCGTGATTCCCGGTGCGGTCCTGCCGGGCGGCATCAGCATCGGCGCCCGAAAGACATACGGCCATGTCAGCAACGGCATGATCTGCTCCGCGCGCGAGCTGGGCCTGGGTGAAGAAGGGGACGGCATCATCGTGCTGCAGTCACTGCTCGGTGAGGAGGCTGCGGCCAGGCTGACCCCGGGGGACGACGCGATCGAGCTGCTGGGCCTGGGTGACGAGGTCGTCGAGGTCACCGTCACTCCGGACCGCGGCTACTGCCTGAGCATGCGTGGCATTGCCCGCGAGTACACGCACGCCACGGGTGGAACCCTGCGCGACCCCGCCGCCATCACGTCGGCAGCGGCCAACACCAGCGGGTATGCCGTGCAGCTCGCAGACGAGGCCCCTCTGAACGGCCGCGAGGGTTGCGACCGCTACGTGGCACGGGTGGTGCGGGGGGTCAACACAGCGGCCACCTCGCCGCGGTGGATGCAGAAGCGGCTGACCCAGATGGGCATGCGGCCCATCTCGTTGGCTGTCGATGTCACCAACTACCTGATGCTCGCACTGGGCCAGCCACTGCACGTCTTCGACGTGTCCACCCTGCAGGGGCCGATCGTCGTGCGCCGGGCGCGGGCCGGTGAGACGTTGAAGACCCTCGATGACGTCGAGCGCACGCTCTACCCCGAGGACCTGTTGATCACCGACGGTGGCACGACTGCCCTCGCCATCGCCGGTGTGATGGGTGGGGCCACCTCCGAGGTCGGCGCGTCCACCACGGACGTGCTGGTCGAGGCTGCACACTTCGACCCGACCTCGGTGGCGCGCTCCTCGCGTCGTCACAGGCTGACGACCGAGGCCTCCAAGCGCTTCGAGCGCGGGGTGGACCCCGACATCACCGCCGTGGCCGCGCAGCTCGCGGTCAACCTGCTCGTGGAGCTCGGCGGGGGAGCCGCCGATGACGGTGTCACGGACGTCGACCACCGTCCGGCACGAGCCCGCATCGAGCTCGACCCGAGCCTGCCGACCCGGCTGGTCGGCCTGCGATACAGCCGCGAGCAGGTCATCGCGACCCTGCGTGAGATCGGCTGCGACGTCCTGGAGTCATCGGAGCCTGAGTCAGAGACTGGACCAGAGGCTGGATCCGGGGTATCGAGGCTGCTCTCCGTACTGCCGCCCTCCTGGCGGCCGGACCTGCGCAACGGGCCCGACTTCGTCGAGGAGATCGCGCGTCTTCGTGGCTACGACCAGATCCCCTCGGTCATCCCCCAGGCGAGCAGTGGACGCGGTCTGACCCACGGCCAGCGCGTGAGACGGGTCCTGGCCAATACCCTGGCCGGACAGGGCTTTGTCGAGGTGCTGACCTACCCATTCGTGTCGGCCAAGAGCCATGACGATCTGGGGCTGGAGGCGGACGACCCACGCCGGGTCGCCCTGCGCATCGCCAACCCCCTGTCTGAAGAGGCACCGCTGATGCGGACCTCCGTGCTGTCCACGATGGTCGAGGCGTTGCGCCGCAACGTCTCTCGCGGCCAGCGCGATGTCGCCGTCTTCGAGCTAGGACTTGTCACACTCCCGGATGCGGGGCGTCGGACTGCTCCCGTGCCTGGCACCCAGGCCCGACCAGATGACACGACACTCGGGCAGATCATGGCGGCCGTTCCGCCCCAGCCGCGAAGGGTCGCGTTCGCACTGGCGGGTGACGCCGACCCCTCGGGGTGGTGGGGTCCTGGGAGGACTGCCGACTGGACCGATGTGGTCGGTGCCGCCAGGGCCGTGGCCTCGGCCCTGGCGGTGGAGCTGGTCGTGCGGACCGATGACCTTGCTCCCTGGCACCCTGGTCGTTGCGCCCGCCTGGAGCTGACCGATGGCACGCTTGTCGGCCACGCCGGCGAGCTGCACCCCAAGGTGGTCACCGCTCTCGGTCTGCCGCCACGCACGTGTGCCGCCGAGCTGGACGTCGACGTCCTCACGACCGCCAGCGACGTCAGGGTCCAGGTCCGTGAGCTGTCCACCTACCCCGTGGCGCAGAGCGACGTGGCCCTCGTCGTTGACGAGCAGGTCGCGGCGGCCGCCCTCGAGTCGGCCCTGCGGCAGGGGGCAGGTGAGATGCTCGAGTCGGTCTCACTCTTGGACATCTATCGCGGTGACCAGGTCGGACCGGGCCGCAAGTCCCTGGCCTACCGTCTGGTCTTCCGTGCGCCGGATCGCACCTTGACCACCAAGGAGGTCAACGGTCTTCGGGACCGGGCGATCGCGGCCGCCGCGGCTGCCGTGGGTGCGGCACAGCGCGGCGCCTGAGGCGCCCCTCCCGGCAGAGTCACGGACGTTACCGATGGCTCCGGCGAGAGGTTGAGCCTGGTCGTGTGTATATATTCCCATGCGCATGTATAGTCATGCGCATGGTGACGGTAGCGGTAGCGGGAGCCAGTGGCTACGCCGGCGGAGAGATCCTGCGGCTGCTGCTCGGACACCCGGACATGAAGGTGGGAGCGCTGACCGCGGCGTCCAGTGCAGGCACCAGGCTGGGCGACGTCCACCCGCACCTCACCCCCTTGCGGACCGTGTACTCGCCCCCACCACCCCGGAGACGTTGGCCGGTCACGAGGTCGTCTTCCTCGCCCTGCCTCACGGCAACTAGGCCGCTCTGGTGAGCCAGCTGCCCGACGACGTGGTGGTGATCGACTGCGGCGCGGACTTCCGGCTGACGCAGGCTCGGCAGTGGGAACACTTCTACGGCAGCAGCCACGCGGGCACCTGGCCCTATGGGCTGCCCGAGCTACCGCTGCCGATGGGGCACAAGGGCCGCGAAGCGTTGTCCGGCTCTCGACGGATCGCCGTCCCCGGCTGCTATCCCACCGCGTGCAGCCTGGCGCTGGCGCCGGGTTTCGTCGCGGGACTTCTGGAGGCCGACGACGTGGTCATCGTTGCGGCCAGCGGCACCTCTGGTGCGGGCAGGTCCCTCAAACCGCATCTGCTCGGCGCAGAGACCATGAGCTCCATGTCGCCGTACGGGGTCGGCGGCGTCCATCGGCATACACCGGAGATCGAGCAGAACCTCAGCGCCTCGGCCGGGCGGTCCGTGACCGTCTCGTTCACGCCGACACTGGCACCCATGCCAAGAGGGATCCTGGCCACCTGCACGGCCAGGGCGAAGCCGGGGGTCACGGCGGCCACCCTGCGCGCAGCCTGGGAGGCGGCCTACGGCGACGAACCGTTCGTTCACCTCTTGCCCGAGGGCCAGTGGCCGCGCACGGCAGATGTGCTGGGAAGCAACAACGTCCACCAACAGGTGGCGCTGGACGACCGGAGCGGACGCGTCATTGCCGTGGCGGCAGTGGACAACCTGACCAAGGGCACGGCGGGCGCCGCGGTGCAGTGTGCCAACCTGGCCCTCGGGCTACCTGAGACCACCGGACTACCGACCGCAGGAGTGGCCCCGTGATAACCACCCCGGCCGGGTTTCGCGCCGCGGGCGTGACTGCGGGGCTCAAGCCCAGTGGCCGGCCCGACCTGGCTGTCGTCGTGAACGACGGCCCGGACCACCACGCCGCGGCGGTCTTCACCAGCAACCGGGTCGAGGCCGCGCCGGTGACGTGGAGCCGTCAGGTGCTGGCCGATGGCCGGGTCGACGCGGTCGTGCTCAACTCGGGGGGAGCCAACGCCTGCACCGGTGCTCCCGGGTTCGCCGACACCCACCGCCGCGCCGAGCACCTGGCCGCAGCCCTTGCCGTGTCCCCCGGGGACGTGGTCGTCTGCTCCACCGGCCTGATCGGTGAGCTGTTGCCCATGGACAAGATCACGGCAGGCATCACCATGGCCGCCGCGGCGCTCTCATCCACCGGCGGTGAGGCTGCAGCCATCGCGATCATGACGACCGACACCGTCGACAAACAGGCGCTGTCAACCGGCAACGGATGGTCGGTCGGTGGCATGGCCAAGGGCGCGGGCATGCTGGCGCCGGCCCTTGCCACGATGCTCGTCGTGGTCACCACCGACGCCGTTGCGGACGCCGGCGCCCTGGACGCGGCGCTGCGTGCGGCAACGGCTACCACCTTCGACAGGATCGACTCCGACGGCTGCATGTCGACCAACGACACGGTGCTGCTGATGTCCTCCGGGGCATCGGGTGTGCAGCCGTCCGCAGGCGAGCTCACCGAGGCGGTCACCGCGGTCTGCGCTGACCTCGCCCGGCAGCTCATCGCCGACGCCGAGGGCGCCAATCATGACATTGCGATCGAAATTCGTTCTGCTGCAAGTGTTTCCGACGCCGTCGAGGTCGCCCGTGCGATCGCCCGCAACAACCTGTTCAAGTGTGCGGTCTTCGGCGGTGACCCTAACTGGGGCCGGATCCTCGCCGCGGTGGGGACCACGCGAGCCGCGTTCGACCCCGCCACGCTGGATGTGGCCATCAACGGCATACAGGTGTGCCGTGCGGGGGGCGTCGGCGAGGACCGCTCGCTCATCGACATGAGCGCCCGGGAGGTACACGTGGTGGTGGACCTGCACGCGGGGGCGCACACGGCGACCATCTGGACCAATGACCTGACCCACGAGTACGTCCACGAGAACTCGGCGTACTCGACGTGAGGACAGCGAGTGAGGATCGCAGCGTAGCTGCGAGGCGACAGGAAGTGAGGATCGCAGCGGAGCGAGGACCGGAGCGACTGGAGAGCCGAGCCATGAGCAGGACCGGAGCGAGCGCGGAGTCACGTCAATGGACACAGACGTGAAGAAGGCGAACCGCACCCCAGAGGGCCAGAGCCGTCTCACCGCCGCTGCTGGCAAGGCGCAGACCCTGGTCGAGGCTCTGCCGTGGCTCGAGCGTTTTCAGGGGGCGCTCATCGTCATCAAGTACGGCGGCAACGCCATGGTTGACGACCAGCTCAAGGCGGCCTTCGCCCAGGACATCGTGTTCCTGCGCTACGCCGGGCTGCGTCCGGTTGTGGTCCATGGCGGCGGTCCGCAGATCGGGGCCATGCTGAAGCGGGTCGGGCTGACCAGCGAGTTCAAGGGCGGCCTGCGAGTGACCACCCCCGAGGTGATGGACGTCGTCCGCATGGTCCTGACCGGCCAGGTGGGTCCCGAGCTTGTCGGGCTGCTCAACCAGCACGGACCACTGGCCGTGGGCCTGTCCGGCGAGGACGCCCATCTGTTCGGGGCCCGCAAACGATCCATGGTCATCGATGGGACCCCCGTCGACCTGGGCCAGGTCGGCGAGGTCGAGAGCGTGAACCCCTCAGCGGTCATGGACATCCTGGACGCCGGGCGCATCCCCGTGGTCTCGACCGTGGCCCCGGACCTCGACGCCGAAGGCCAGGTCCTCAACGTCAACTCCGACACCGCGGCCTCGGCCCTTGCGGTCGCCCTCAAGGCCCACAAGCTCGTGGTCCTCACCGATGTCGAGGGCGTCTTCGCCAGCTGGCCTGACAAGTCCTCGCTGCTCTCGCAGCTGTCCGTCAGCGCAGCAGCCGATCTGCTGACCCGTGTCGACGCCGGCATGAGGCCCAAGCTGGAGGCGTGCGTTCGGGCGGTGACGGACGGCGTGCCGCAGGCGCACATCATCGACGGCCGGCAGCCGCACTCGTTGCTGCTCGAGGTCTTCACCAGTGAGGGCATCGGCACGATGATCGTCCCGGATCCACAGTCCGACACAGCAGACCAGGTCACCTGCATCAGCGATGACGAATGGAGCGATGCCTGATGCCTGCGCTCGACAATGCGGCATACCTCGACCGTTACGCACACTCCGTGTTGGGTGTGTACGGCCGCCCGAAGAGCGTCCTGACGCGCGGA
>Ga0157378_10004722_pt1 | contig 11949 bp, 9 predicted proteins | sample M65metaG_FD_115309 | JGI IMG/M metagenome (GOLD analysis project Ga0157378, IMG submission 115309) | Miscanthus rhizosphere microbial communities from Kellogg Biological Station, Michigan, USA - M6-5 metaG | ecosystem: Host-associated > Plants > Roots > Rhizosphere > Soil | place: USA: Michigan...
GCCGAATAGTTCCGCCAATCTCCGATATGGCTTTATGCTCGCGCTGCTGCTGGAGGTTATTTACCTTTCAAGGGTTTCAGTTAACGACCGTGACGTTATTACTGCCGCCGACCTCAGCCAGCGCATTGGGTATAATGACTACACCTCAGATGCCGTGAAGTATATCAGGGAGCACGACAAATCTCCTTTCTACCGTATAGACAAGACCTATGCTTCGTCTCCGGCCATGCACTACTCCATCAACGATGGTATGGCGCAAGACTACTATGGCACCAGCGCCTACAACCCCTTCAACCAGGAATACTACGTGAAGTATCTTCAACTGATGGGCATCTCCAACAAAGCCAATGAGCTGGAATCGAGATGGGCCAATGGCCTGGCCTTCCGGCCTATCCTTGAGTCGGGGAATAGTGTTAAGTACATATTGGCAAAGACCAGGATCAATCCAATCTGGAAAATAACATGCGACTCGGTGGGCACTTTTGGCGATGTGAAAGTGTTCCGCAACAAATTTGTCATACCCTTCGGCTACACCTATTCCAACTACGTTAAGGAGAGCGACTTCGATAAAGCATCCGCCGTTCAGAAGGACTTCCTCAGCCTGAAAACATGCGTGGTACCGGATGCCGATGTAAGCAAGGTGGCCGGACTCCGGGAATATCCCTTAAAGGATACTATGCCGGAAAGTACCTTCTCCGGCGACCTGTACCGGGCTGAGGTTAATGAACTGGGCAAGGATACCCTGGCTATCAGCAAGTTCACCAACACCCACATAAGCGGCGCCATTACTGCATCGGAGGATAAGATGTTGTACCTATCTATGCCCTACGACGCCGGGTGGACATTGAAAGTGGATGGGCAGCAGCGCGATAAACTGATACTGGACGGTGGCATGACTGGCGTGATGCTGAAAAAGGGGCAGCACACCATAGAGATGTCGTTTGATCTGCGCTATTTTACCAAGGGCATTTACTTATGCTTTGCGGGCCTGTTGCTGTATGGTGCACTGTTCTTCATGGCGCGCAAAAAGAAAGTGCAACAATAGTTATTTGCCAGGCTTTTTCTTGTAGAAATAGAAGTCAGCAACACTGTCACAGCGAATGTATCCGTCTTCAATACCGGGCGGAAAAGGTTCGCTTCGATTAATGAAGAAGTCTTCATTTGCAGTGCTGCATTGCGTGGTATTGTAGCCATTGTGCTTCAGGAGATAATGCATGTAAAAGCTCTCTTCGGAGCAGGCTACAGAACTGCCCCCCGGTATCTTTGGCAACGCGGCAGAGAGTATCTGGTGCCAGTCGTTGACCGGAAAATGGCAGAGATAATGGTTCATGTGTTTGCTGCCTTTAAATACAAAGTTGGCAGTAATCCCCGCGAACAATATGACTACTGCTGCGGTCGCTAATGCCGGCTTATTGATCTTGTTTCCGGCGCTGCTAAAGACCTCGTAACAGGCAAACAGACATACAAACAGCGTGAGGCTGAGCTGCCCGGTGAGCGCCCGGTCCAGCGCAAAAACATGCAGCTTCAGCGTTAGCAAAACAATGGAGAGCCACAGCACGCTATAGAACCAGCCCAGCAGCCGCGCTTGTTTTGATTTGAAGAAGAAAAGCGCCAATGGCATAAAGAAAAGTACCGCATCAACCCAATGCTCATCTGAGAGTAAGCTAAAAAAGCAATAATCCAGGTAGTTTTGAAAAGTCACTAGCACTTCCGACGTACTTGTGCTGTGGGCCAGCACATACTTATTGTCTGAGATGGCCGAAGTACCCGAGAAACAAAGGCAGGGCACGTAAAGCAGAAAAACGCAAGCGGCTGCAACTACCTGGTGTTTCCAGAGGGCAAAATCCAACTGCCGATGCACCAACTCGCGATGCAGTAAGAACAGCACCACGGCTGCATGAAAATACAGGAAGGTGGGAATGGTAAAATAGCCGGCAACTATGGCTATAGTAGCGACGTACAGCCATTTTACTGAACCACCCTGGCAGTATCTATACACAGAGAAAAACACCACCCACTCAGCGGCAGCCATCAGTTCGTATCCCCGCGCCTGCGCTGCAAATCCCCATATGGGAAACTGCAATGCTACCATTAGCACAACCAGCATAGCCAGCCATCGCTTGCCGAATAACCCTATAGCCATGAAATATGAAACCATAACGATGACCCAATAACATGCAAGCGATATCAGCCTGCCCGTAGGTACCTTGTCTGCGGCAAAATGAAACAGGAAATTATTGACAAGGTTAAAGAGTATGTGGTTATTGGGCAGCATGTAATAGGCCATTGTCTGAAACGGATGCAGCCCGGCACAATTCTCTGCTGAGAACACCTCATCATTGGAAGGATAGGTCATACTATACGCCCACGCCCATAACAACGTAGCAGCAACCAGTAGCATCGAAACAGCAATGATATCAGGCTTGCTAAAGATCACCGTAATTGAAACCTTTCCTTTTTTTCGCAACGACCACAAAGCATAAGAACCGCAAACTACAGCTACCACAAGGGCGACCACACAATAGCGATCTCCCCACAACTTGACTCCACCACTGAAAAATTCCGGCCAATACCGCACCCGGTAAAAACAACTATGTAACGATACAAACCAACTCTGAAGATATTCGTGCGAGTGACTGAGATAAAAGATGCAAAAAACCACCACGCCGCACAGAGCCAGCAATGCGGCCAGGAGCAGTATTTTGATTAATTTACTGATATTTATTGTAAGATGAGAAGGCATATCAACTCCAAAATACATAATGCCGTTTAAGGAAAATAATATTGTTTCTATCAAACGCTGTTCACTCGTATCGACGTGTATAACAGCCCTGCTGCTGCTTATAGCACAGCACTCCTTCTGCCAGGGGTTCGATACACTGCATGTGTTCTTTCCGCTCGATCAGAACAACCTCACGGAGGCTGCCACGCACTATATAGATAGCCTCGTAAATAAAAAGGTCATTGATCACCGGAAGAAAATCACCCTGCTGGGCTATGGCGATTACCTCGGTTCTGAGGCATACAATGAGAACCTCTCCTATATGCGGGCGAAGAACATTCAGACTTACCTTGGGTTTGCCGGCTTCAAAAAAGAAGATATCAAACTATGTATCGGCAAGGGCAAGATCAACAGGCCTTATGCAGGCAGCAAAGGCAATTCGAAAGACCGCAAGGTGGAGATCATCGTGGACAAATTCCACGATTCTACGGTTGCCGACAAATTCAGTTTCGCCCTCATCAGCCTGAAGACGGATGAAGCCTATCCGCTGCACGACATTCATTTTTACCAGGGTTCTTTGGGCATTACACCCGAGTCGAAGCCATTTGTAAAACTGCTCTATGAATTTCTGAATGCACATAAGGAAGACACCGTTCAGTTCGAAGGGCACATTTGCTGCATCGGTCCCATGCCGGGCGACGAGCCCTACGATGAAAGCACACTATCGCAAAAGCGGGCCGAGCTTATCCGCGACAGCATGGTACACTACGGCATCGACTCGGCAAGGATCAAGTGCATAGGCCTCGGCAACCACCACCTGATCTACGATGAGGAAACTGGAGAAGAGAATTCGGCTATGAGCCGGAGGGTGGAGATGCGGATATTAAGCGATGGCAGCCGCCATTAATCCATAGAAAGCTTCCTTCGCCGGAATGCCCACCCCAGCCTCAGCCCGCCGGAATTTTGTCTGCCCGGTAGCGAATCCATTCTAAAACATCACCCTTGCAAAGCAGATCTGTTTCTTGTGAAAGCAGGGAACTACCAGAACGCGGCTCGCTACCTGCTTGCCAGATTTCGGCAGCCAGTCGGGATAATCATTCCCCTCTGGCGAGAATGAGTGAATGTCGGTGGCGCCGGTAGCGTCCATGGTCGCCAGTTGAATGCGCGAGTGCGCAATGTTGAAGTCATTAAACAGGAATGCCAGCGTTCCGCCTGAGTTCAGCAATGCATATGATGAGAACACCCCGCCATCTTCCTGCGAATACTGGACTTTGGGGATGAAGGAACTCCACTCCCTGCTACCGTCCTTACCATAAGACAACGCCATTATATCGTCGAAGTGAAACTCCCGCACCATCGTGGTCATATAGGGCGTATTGTAAAAAGAATAGTAGCCATAGCCGGGCGTATAATTGCTGCGGGTGGTCACATAATGCACTTCCGATACCAGCACGAAACCGCCATCATTCTTTACAATGAGCTGCTTCACTTCATAATTGTCAAAAGCATGGTTCTTATGTCTTGCTCCGGCGGCGGCCACCAGGTCCTTATCAAAAGGTATGAACTTCGTGGTCAGAAACTTGCCGCTGACTATTTCCATATCGGCATATATCAACCCTTCAAAGCTGCCATTCTTTTTATTGGCGTAAAAACCACCGAAATATACCTTGCCGTTCAGGTTGTCTATTTTAATGTAACCGCTGGCCGCAAACTTGTCTTCCAGCACCAGTTCGCGGGCTTCGAACTTCGATGCGCCCATTGGCAGGGCCAGCACCCAGAACTGGTCGGCATAATTGAGGGCGCCTACCGAAGTGTATGCAGGCAGGAATACGGTACCATCGTTTGCGAGGTTCAGCTCTCCATGCTGAATGCTGTTTTCGGCCCGGTAGCTCGCTTTGCTTCGTTTTACTATGGCCAGGTTGTCATCCAGCCACTTCCCTTCAAATTCCACCTCCGATCCATGATCGTTGGCGCTGTAAATCAGTATGCTCTTTTTATTGTCCGACACTTCTGATGAAAAGTAGGTGCGGGTGGCCCCGAAAATACCCGTCTTTGTGCTGCCCAGCTCCACCGGCTTGCCCTTTAGCCTTCCTTTTTCATCCATGAGCGCGGCATACTGCACTACTTTGTTGCTCTCCAGCGCCTGGTACAGCGCTATTATTTTATCGGGGTATGCTATGAAGCGCACCTGGTATATCTTTTCCGGGAAGAAGTCGAGCAGCACGGTGGCCACCTTGTTCATGGAGTCATCAAATGCATTGAGCATGGCGCTTCCGCCGGCATTATCGTAGGTATATAGCAGGCCGCCGCACATGCCTACAATGCCATATTCATCGTTGCGGTAGTCGAACTTGTCATATTGTGAGTAAACAACTTCCTGGGCCTCTACCTGAATAAAGCATGCCAGTAAGAGAACAGCCGCCAGGTACCTGAAACAATTCATAGCTCAAATTTAGGAGAATTCACTTGCCGTAAAAATGCAAAAATGCAGAAAACAAGCCGATTGCAATAAACTTCAGGAAAGGAACCTGCTACGCAGTTCAGGGGTTGGAATCATGCATTGGTCTCGCTTGCCAAACCAGCGATACCTGTGCCGGGAGATGAAATCGTAGATCCAATCGCGCAGAACCGGCGGCACTGCAATAAAAACAAACAGCAGCGACCAGGCCCCGCCTAAGAATTTAAGCGTATAAAGAGCGGCCGTTGATCTTACCCGGTACCTGCCAGCGTATTCCAGGATTAAGCTATCTGGGGCGCGCCCGCCAAATGACTGTAACACCACCTTTCCGGCCGCCGATTGCAATGAAGCAAATCTAAACTGCTTCTTAGCATCGTGCCTGATAACAAATTGAACCGAACGGTGGCATAGATTGCACTCGCCGTCGAAATACAGTATGGGGCCGGCTGCTGGCAGATAAGTAGTGCAAAAGTAATATCGCAGGGGTAGATGTTGCCTACTCTATGCATACCTGCCATTACTGGTGAAGCAGGTATTGCAGGCTGCGGCTTTTTAGACGTATCGGCAGGGTGCAGCCGGACATTCAGTATAGAATCCGCTTTCACCTTAACCTCAATTTTTATACGGTAATCGAGATCGCGCCTCGCATGCTCATCGGACTGTTGCATACGTATGCGGCTCAGCGAATCGGCTATCTGCTGTATGGCCTGCCTGCTCATGGGCTTCGGCTCCTTACTGCAGGAGAAAAGCCCGATCACCATAATAAACAAGTACAATATTTGCTTCATGCGGGAGTTGCAAATTTACCGATAGTTACGCTTCAAAAGGCTTGCCGGTTTTGCCGGAGCAGAATATTAACAGTTACTAATGAAATAAATTAAGGCTATAACGTGTTTAATACAGATAAATTGCACGAAATTTACATGAGCAAAGAAAATGCCTCTGAATGGCTGGTTTTTCGCAATGTAAATGAGTCCGGAAAACGCACCTACTCAAAATATTCTTAAATGAGAACGATAAGGGCCATATCTTTCATTTTAGCGGTTGTGCTGAGCATTTCCGTTCATTGCTACGCGCAGCCTTCTGTCAACGACACTATAAGACTGGGCGGCATTGTGGAGAATGGCGTCTCCTACCCTATGATATTGCTACCGGAGCAGGTAATTGCCGATAAAGCCCTGGACCCGGAAGCTAAAAAGAAGCGTGACAAACTGCGCAACGACATTTTTGTAGTATATCCTTATGCTATTGCAGCGGCAGCTATCTTCAAAGAGATCAACGACAACCTGGAAAAGATGGACGGCAGGCACGACCGGAAGAAGTACCTGAAGTCAATGGATAAGACACTGGACGTAACATTTAAGGAGCCACTGAAAAGCCTTAGTATAGAACAGGGTCACGTGCTCATCAAGCTCATCAACCGGCAAACAGGCCAGAACTGTTACAGCATCATTAAAGAACTCAAAGGCGGGCTGTCGGCCATGCTCTGGCAATCAGTCGGCGTTTTTTTCAATAATAACCTTGTGCGTGAATATGATCCCGACGACAGGGATAAGGAAATGGAGACGCTGGTGCGCGATCTTGAGACCTCCAATAACTACAGCTACCAGTTGTATATGCAGCAGTCGCTGCTCAAGAAGATAGCATCTGTGCGGCGATCGTAGGAGGTGTTATTGATGTTAAGAAACGAGAGAACCTGCGGCTGCCGTGGATCGCAGAAATTACGGGAAAGCGCGCATTCTAAAAAGTTTCTCCTGATCAGAACATCACAATCAGTTCATTGTAAATCAGAGGTATCTTCTCAATCTGAGCGTTGTTATTGTCATACAAAATAGCCTCTCTTGAGCTGGAATCTATGTTGTAAGTCATCGCATAATGCTTCGGCAAAAGGCAATTGATGAAAACAGCATCGACCACTTTGGGCACTGCAATTTTGTGCACATCCTTTTTGGCAATATCGTTTATCACCCATAAATGATTACAGGGCACCGCCCCCTGGCTATGCTTGTGAGACAAGATGAATGCTATAATTGCCGGGGAAAACAAGAGAGCAAATATGCCATAGGCGATAATGCGTTTCACATGTGGTTCGCCGAGCAGGTATTTAAAGAAATAGCAACCAAAAAGAACTGCAAAAGGCACACTGAAAACCACATATCTATAAGCAAAATAGGCTATATTATTCGTATAAAAACTCAGCAAACCGCTGAATAATGAACTGCAAATTCCCAATAACAGCAGGGCATGCAATTTAAATTTCTCACTATCCTGTTTAATAAGATACTTCAGTCCGATCAGGTACATGGACACAATCAGCAGGAACGAAATCAACCTGACAATAAATAGATCTCTGAACAGTACGAATACAATAGCGAAATTGATGGCTGCGCTTTTCATCGCCACAGACACTGCGTCAAAAATGCTTATGTTTTTAATTATTTTGAAATAATTTTGAATATACTGCTGATTATTCTTAATGGAGTCAAATGGTGTAGAGTGAATGCTGTAATAGAGCAGCAACACATCCAGTGAAAGGACCGAAATAAGAATATTCTTCTTCGAAAAGAATGCGAGCTTTTCTACATATAGTATAGTAATAATGTAAACTGCGACGATATAGGAGGCAAGGTAGTGAGACGCAAACGATATAAGGCACAATGCAAAAAGCATGACCAGATCCGCGGTCTTTTTACCCTGCAACAAATATCTGAAAAAATAAATACCAGATAATATTACAAAAAACAATGTCATCACATAGTGGCGTATAGAGTATGCCTGACTAATAAAAACAATATGGGTTGCCAATAAAATAATGGCCACACCAACAAAAAAACTATCGCCGAGTATCAGGCGGCATAGAAAGTAAAAACCAGTTAGAGAAAGAATAGCCCAGATGACCGAAAAGAGGACATAATTCTGCAAATCGTTTCCAGACAAGAGGATGAAGAAATGCAGAAACATGTAATGAATACTGTCAGTACCTTCAAAAAAGACATTTTTAATAGTATTTTCCTTGTTGAATTCATCCGAAGTCAGAACAGTCTTGCCGGAAAACTTATCAACATTCATCAAGGTGATACCCTTGCTGCACATGATCTGATATGGTTCATCGTAATTCAGTGTTTTTTTGGGAAACAGAACAAATAACATTACAAAACTCAGTAGAAGTGCGGCTATGTTGAAATAGCTCGCAGCCTGATATTTTTTGTTATCTTTTTCTTTATACATAATCAGTAAGAAAAACGTATATATTGTTAGCTTCTGGCGCTGAATACAGAGGGCATCCGCCCTTATTTGTTGTAGCCAATATTACAACAAACCCCATGATCCGCAAAATGAGTATTTCGGTAATTGGAGGCCGCCAATTTGAGACATGTTTGCACCTGGGAACTGCAATAAGGCGGGCGGTATCATTGTCCCAACTATCCTTCAAACGGCTGAAGTTTGTTGTTTTTTGGAGTATATTTGCCAAAGTTTTCTCAGCCCATATACAATTGCATATATATATGACTTTGCTCGAAAGAATTAATTCTGCTTTTGTTAAGTTTCCATATAGAGATGCCTTTTGTATTGAAGATAAGCACTTTACCTATAATGAGTTCGCCAAAAAAGTGGCGTCAATTATTAAAGTACTGGCCGACTATCCGGAGGAGCGAATAGGTATAGTTGTGAGGAATGACCTTGAATCTTACGCTTCTCTTATAGCGGTTATGTTTTCGGCTAAAACCTATATTCCGATCAATCCTGAGCACCCCGCTGAGCGAAATGAGAACATTATCGGTCAATCCGGATTAAAAGTGGTCCTTGCCAGACCCGGCAGCGAGCCCTATTCTGGTACTACATTTATTGATTATACAATCGAAGACAGCGAAGCTAATACTACGCTAACTGTCCCGGAATTCGATCAGAACAGGAATGCCTATATCCTGTTTACTTCGGGTAGCACAGGTTCTCCGAAAGGAGTCCAGATCACGTACAATAATCTGAATTCTTTATTCGAGGCCTCTTCTGCGCTCGGGTACAATATGAGTGAAACAGACAGGTTCCTGCAAATGGCTGACCTGACGTTTGACCTATCCGTTTTTTCCTATATAATACCGCTTTGTCTTGGAGCATGTATATGCACGGTATCAAATACCGGCCTGAAATTCGCCAATGCATATAATGTACTGGAGGCCCAGCAAGTCACTTTTGCGGTCATGGTGCCGTCCGTCCTGAATTATTTGAGACCCTATTTTTCTGAAATATCATTGCCGGCCATCAGGCACTGCCTTTTTTGCGGCGAAGCGTTGTACAAGGACATCATGACTGAATGGCTGAAATGCCTGCCCAACGGCGTCATAGACAATGTTTATGGCCCAACTGAAGCTACCGTTTTTTGCCTCGCATATGATAGCATTTCCCACACTTCGGATGCCATGTCCTATAACGAGATAACGGCCATTGGAAAGCCCATGCAGAACATGGAAGCGATACTGGTTGACGAAAATCTTCTGGAAATAGCAGATGGCGAAAAGGGAGAACTCTGCCTGAGCGGCGCCCAACTTACTCCCGGGTACCTGGACGAGGAACGAAACAGAGTAGCATTTTTTGTCCATAATAACAAGAGGTTTTACCGCACAGGCGATGTCGCTATAAGAGATAAGGAAGGGGTCTTCTTATTTACCGGCCGCATAGACCACCAGGTTAAAATACAGGGCTACCGGATAGAACTGAGCGAAATAGAGTTTCACCTTAGAAATATTATTGGCGGGCCTGGGGCTGTGGCAATTGTAACTAAAGGAAACGGTGGCGTTAACCAGATAGAAGTAGTATTCGAAGACGAAAACACAGATAAGGAAGGTGTATTGGAACAACTTCGAACCAAAATACCTCCGTATATGATGCCCACGCATACACATATTGTAACACCATTGCCACTGAACGCCAACGGAAAAACCGATAGAAAGGCCTTGGAGAAAATGATATCTCAACCCATATGAGCTTAACTATCAGGAAAGCTACGGCAGATGATAAAGAATTTGTAATCGAAGCCATTGTCGAATCCGAAACAAGCGGTTCGGATACGGTCAGCTATTGCGCTATTTTTTCGATAGACGACCACACATTTAGAAAAATCCTGTCGGATATCTTCGACGAAGAAGTGGGTGGACAGGAACTGTGCATAGCGAATTTTCTGATTGCCGAAGTGGAGGGTGAAAGGGCGGCGGCTATAAGTGCCTGGATTGAGAAGGAAGAAGGATTGGCGAGCAATATAATTAAAAGCAACCTGTTTATGCATTTCATGGACAGGGATGTACTGCTCGGCGCGTCAGCCAACCTTGCCCTGATGAATGAAATAAATATACAAAGAGAAGACCACGCGCTGCAGATAGAATGTGTTTATACTGCGGAGAAATTCAGGGGCAGGGGTTTGGTAAAACAATTAATAAATGAACATATTGCACAGAAACAGAAAGATGGCGCCGGCTTTAGTAAAGTGCAGATAGTATTGATGAAAAATAATGCGAGCGCTATCAGAAGCTATGAAAAAGCAGGCTTCGCAATAGTTGCTGAAAAACAGTGTGCGAACGATAAAATCTTTAGTCTGCTGGGCTGCGATACAAAAATATTAATGGAAAAAAGTATCGCGCTCATCTAATATAAAACAACTAACCACTATAAAATATGGAAGAACAGGATATACTATTGAAGATCACGGGCATTCTTCAAAACGTCTTGAAGAGGCATAGCTTATCTGTCAGCATGGCAACTACCGCTTCAGATATAGACGGCTGGGATTCGCTTTCGAATATGATGATCATAGATAGCATAGAGAAGAATTTTAATGTGAAATTCAAATTCAACGAAATAATGAAATTCAACAACGTGGGCGATATAGTGGCATGCGTTAAGAAAAAAACATCCTGATTGTTCAGGCTGCGATTCCAAATAAAGAATTATGCTTTTTAATTCCTTTAGTTTCCTGCTGTTCTTCCCGGCAGTAACTATTATCTATTTCTTATTACCACATAAATTCAGATGGCTCCATCTGCTTACGGCAAGTTGTATCTTCTATATGACTTTCGTACCAGTCTATATCCTTATCCTGTTTTTCACCATCATTGTTGATTACGCCGCCGGTATTCTGATAGAGAATGCGGAAGACAGGCATAAGCAAAAATTCCTTATCATGAGTGTCATTGCCAATGTTGGCATACTCAGTGTTTTTAAGTACTATAATTTCCTTGCCGAAAACTTTAACCTGCTTCTTCACCTGGGCAAAGCAGGCCCGACTATACCCTACCTCCATATCCTGTTGCCTATCGGCCTGTCTTTTCACACCTTCCAGGCTATGAGCTATACGCTGGAGGTGTACCGCGGCAACCAAAAGGCTGAGCGGCATTTTGGTATCTATGCGCTTTATGTCATGTTCTATCCGCAGCTGGTGGCCGGTCCCATCGAACGACCACAGAATATGCTGCATCAGTTCCACGAAGAAAAGCGTGTGAATTATGACGATATCGCCGTTGGGCTGCGCAAGGTACTTTTCGGCCTGTTCAAGAAATCAGTTATCGCCGATCGTATCGGGGTGCTGATAGATCCGGTGTATTCAAACCCCCACAATTATTCCGCCCTGGTGCTCAGTCTTTCTGTGGCGCTCTTTCTGTTCCAACTCTACTGCGATTTTTCAGGCTATTCTGATATAGCCCTCGGTACGGCGCGGGTGATGGGCTTTAAGCTTATGGTCAATTTCAACCGGCCTTTTTCCAGCAAGAGCATATCAGAA
>Ga0157378_10004723_pt1 | contig 11947 bp, 9 predicted proteins | sample M65metaG_FD_115309 | JGI IMG/M metagenome (GOLD analysis project Ga0157378, IMG submission 115309) | Miscanthus rhizosphere microbial communities from Kellogg Biological Station, Michigan, USA - M6-5 metaG | ecosystem: Host-associated > Plants > Roots > Rhizosphere > Soil | place: USA: Michigan...
TCAAGGGCGGAATTCGGATTGGGAATACATTCAGGCGATAGTACAGATCACTCCGAAATTCTCGGTCCGCAATCATCTTTTCGAGATTGCGGTTGGTAGCGGCGATCAGGCGCACATTCACTTTTCGCGTGTGGGTCGTTCCCAGCCGCTCAAATTCCCGCTCCTGTAAAGCGCGCAGTAGCTTCGGCTGGATTTCCATCGGGATGTCTCCCACCTCATCCAAGAACAGGGTCCCTTGGTCCGCTAGTTCCAGCCGGCCGATTTTTTGGCTGATGGCCCCCGTGAACGCTCCTTTTTCATGTCCAAACAACTCGCTTTCCAGCAGTCCGGTTGGAATTGCAGCACAATTCAGCTTCACGAGTGTCCGCTGTTTGCGGCGGCTACGGTCGTGAATCGCCCGTGCAATCAACTCTTTCCCCGTTCCCGTTTCACCAAGCAACAGGACGGTGGAATCGCTGAGCGCAACTGTTTCAACCTGTTGCAAAACGTGCTTCAGCGCTTTACTGTTCCCAATGATCTGCTCGAAGCCCATCTCGCTGCGAAATTCCTCTTCCAGGTAGAGTTTCTCCTGCGCGAGCTTGTCCTTGAGTTCGGAGATTTTTCGGTACGCCAACGCGTTTTCAATGGCGATGGCTATCTGCCCTGACGCCCGGCTGAGGAAATCGACATCTTCTGGGACAAACGGAGTCTCTGTCATGCGCGAGATCGACAGGGTTCCGAGGACACGGCTGCGATTTACAAGTGGAATAAGGCAAATGGCTTTTATGCCTTCCGCAGCAACAATCTCATATGCCTCGGCCGTGAGTTCCTCACGGTCCCGCGTGCAAATCACCACGGGCTTTAATGTGTCTATCGCTTTCTTATTAGCGGGGTTTAATGTGACCGTCACCTCTTCCTTCACCGCCCCCTTGCCATGCGGAAAATCCACAGCAATTACTCTAGATTTTCCCGATGCTACGTCGGGCAGCGATACGACCACAGCATCAGCGTGTATGACTTCGCGTATGTTCGCTGCAATCGCGCGCAGAACCTCCCGCAGATTGAGGCTCGACGTGATTTTGGTCGTCAGATTGAGGAGCAGCTCAAGCCGCTCCTTTTGATGCCGAGATTCCCCTTCAGTGCTCATGGCCGTATGTGCAGCACTACCCATTTTGTGACAAATGCCTTCAATAGAATGATGATCCATGTCGCTATGAAGTCACAAGCGTTCGGGTGTCACAGGTGGCGTCCCGGTCCAAACTCCCGATTCGTCGGCCAACCCGGAAGTTATGCTGAAAGGGTGTGAGAAATTCAGCAACCCGGCCAAATCTGGGTACAATAAGGGGACGATAAGAAGTGACATCTGGTACCTTGCGGTATCAAAAGATGTCCGCCGACACCGTTTAATATCAATCAGTTACATCAGCCATGGGCGCTGTCACGGCAGAGGCCGCGGGTTCGAGTCCCGCCGTCCCCGCCATTCATTCCAAAAGAGTCAGGCGAGTTCTGTCGAACCATCGGCGCGAAAAAGGGCGCCTTGGAATGACCCTTTGAATTGGCACACTGGCAATGTTCGAGAATTGACCGTTCAATTCGAAAGTTACGATGCTTCACATGGCGCAATGAATTCTCGGCCCGGTCCAGAAGAACTCTATCAGAGATATAAGATCGACCAAGCTCTGGTTGAACCTGCGCTCAAGTCGATAGCTGTTGTCGATGATGTTTTGACGACGGGCGCCCATTTCAAAGCGATGCAGAGAAGACTGAACGAAACATTTCCGGGTGTTCCCTTGGATCGGATTGTTCCTAGCTCGCTGCGTTTCTGACCCCGCGGACCGTAGCGCCAAGGAAGAGCATCAGCTTGAAGAATGCCGGGCAGAGTGGCGCAGGCGACATCCGCCTAGAAGTTGAATGGCACGAGAGAAAGCAGCCTGAATGGAATACCCGACAACGCTGGAACCAACAACGGGATACAATTGTCTTCTTGACTGAGTGTTCGGGAGTGCCGCGATGAGTTCCGTCTTCCGAGTTGTCCAAACGAAAGATAACGTAGAGATGCATCGGTTTACACATTTGGCGAATGCCTGTGCGTTTTGGGTGAAGTACCCTGCCGAGCGGCACGTGGAAGAACTTACGTTGGGAACAAACGATGTGATCAGGGAAATCGCGTCCGATGAATGCTGCAGGGTGCTTCGTGCCTGGCTGAGTGAGAATAAACTTTTGCGAGATGATGAGCGGCGCGATTTGAAACAACTGGTTAATGAAGCAGATGTGCTAGGACATCTCGGAGGGCCGGATAACTAGATCGGCCAAAAACCACTATACGTCCAAGTGGTGATAAACTGTTTCGGCGGAACCGTTTCTCTCCTAGGGGTATACATGAAAAGGTTTCTAACTCTCTTAGTCGCTCTGTTTCTTAGTGCAGCGATCGCTTCCAGTGGCCCCAAACCGCAGCCCGGCAACATTCTTTCCCACACCTCTGTCGCTTGTGGAACAAAGAAATCAAAAAAGCAGGAGCTCGATCTACTGTGCCAGCAGTATGTCGTCCGCTCCGGCTCCACCGACTACACCATTCGTCAGCCAAAGCCCTCCGATCAGACCGTGATTCCGTTAAATACAGCTATCCAGTTCACCCTCGACAAAAATAAAATGAAATTCAAAGCCGACGGAAAATCGTTCGAATTCATCGTCATCTCCCAGGCCGCTGCATCTTCTGCTGCCGCCCCCAATCGCTAGTAGCTCGCACGCCTGTCTCTTCGAATAGCGGCTGAAGGGCAACAGGAAGGGGTGCGAGAGTTCATCATCGTCGAGACTTTTTGCTCGATGGACCCCGAATTTCAAAGTCAACTTGGAGCAGTAGATTGCTCTCGCCGGTCGCGATTTTTCAAAGACAATCTGGTTTTGGAAAGTTTGCCCGTCATCCGCCCTTAAATGAAAACCCGCCCACCCTGCGTTCCGAGTCTTGATCCGCAGCACAGGTGAGCAAGGAGGCTTTGACACTCGTTCGAGGGGCTGCGTGGGTTGACAGCCAGCGCACAAACCGGGCACACTCGCCGCTTCGCTGCGGCAAAGGACGCACATGAAGACTCATTTTTCCGTTGTGATCTTGATTGTTGCCTCAGTGGCAGCACAGGACGCCACGCAGCCCGCGAGTTTGCAAAAGCGCTCCCTTACCGAAAAAGATCTCTTCGACTTCGTTTGGATTGCCAATCCTCAAGTGTCGCCCGATGGCACCCGTGTCGCATTCACCCGCGTCAATGTCGATGACAAGCGCACCAACTACGAGACTTCCATCTGGATAGCTACCACCAACGGCAAGGAAGCTCCCATCCGGATGACGAACGGCAAGCACGATGCACAGCCGCGCTGGTCGCCCGACGGCACGCACATCATCTTCGTTCGCGGAGGTGATAAAGACGAAACGGGCAAGCCGAAGGCCGGGCAACTCGCCATGCTGTCACTCGCTGGAGGTGAAGCCTCGAAAATTACCGATCTGCCCAAGGGGGCCTCGAACCCCGTCTGGTCTCCTGAAGGCAAGCGGATCGCCTTTGTCAGTTCAACCACCCAAGACGACATCCAGAAAGCCCAGCGCAAAAAGAATGCTGCGAAGCCCGGTGATACTCAAGCGGAGAGCGAGCACGAATCCGACGCGCATGTCATCAGCCGTGCCGTTTATCGCAGTAACGATGAGGGTTATCTTGATCCCAAGCGCCACGCCCACATTTGGCTACTCGAGGTACCGGGGGCCCCTGATGAAATCACCAAGCCTCAGCAGCTTACCACTGGAAATTTCGACGAGTGTCAGCTCGTCTGGAGCCACGATGGCTCGCGCATTTACTTTCTCACGCGGCGCATCGACGAGCCCTATTACGAACTCCCCAGCACGGATATTTACTCGGTTCCCTCCGCGGGCGGAAACCCCGAAAAACTCGCCACGATTCCGATGGCTATTGGCGATCTCGTCCTTAGTCCAGATGGCCGCCGGTTGGCCTTCCACGGCTCCCTCGCTCAGCCGGTTCGCTCCTATTCGCAACCCGATCTTTGGGTTATGGGCGTGGCGCCAGACGCAAAACCGCAAAACCTTACCGCCGATTACGACTTTGATATGGGCAGCTCCGTCTTCGGCGACAATGCCGCACCGCGTGGCGGACGCGGGCGCACGCTCTACTGGTCTCCCGACGGTCGCTCGCTCTTCGATGTCGTGGAGAAGCAAGGACGCACGCCAATCGTGCGCCTCGACACACAGACCCGCACAGTAACCGAAGTCACGCGGGGCGATCAGGCCGTGCTCGATTTTTCGGTGAGTCCTGACGCCACCACCATTGTCGCCCTCGTCTCCTCGCCCGTGATGATCGGCGACCTCTTCGCCGTTGCGGACGACGGAACGCAAACCCGTATTGGTGACTTCAACCGGAAACTTTGGTCGCAATTAAATCTGACCGCGCCAGAGGAAATCAATTACAGCAGCTTTGACGGCAAGCGCATTCAGGGATGGATTCAGAAGCCGCCCGACTTCGATCCGCAGAAGAAGTATCCACTCATTCTCAACATCCACGGCGGCCCACATGCCGCCTATGGCTGGGTCTTTGATCATGAATTTCAATGGATGGCCGCTAAAGGCTACATCGTCCTTTACGTCAACCCACGCGGCTCAACCAGCTATGGCCAGGAGTTCGGCAATATCATTCAATATCACTATCCAGGCGACGACTATCGCGACCTGATGGCCGGCGTCGACGAACTCCTGAAGCGTGGTTACGTCGACCCAAAGAAACTCGGCGTGACCGGCGGCAGTGGTGGCGGCGTCCTCACTAACTGGACCATCACGCATACCGACCGCTTCGCGGCAGCAGTGTCGCAACGAGACATTTCCAACTGGGCTTCATGGTGGTACACCGCTGACTTCACCCTGTTCCAACCGAATTGGTTCAAAGCTCCGCCTTTCGAAGACTCGCAGGACTATAGCAATCGGTCGGCAATCACGTTTGTGAAGAACATCCACACTCCAGTCCTATTTGTGCTGGGGGAATCTGACTACCGCACCCCGCAAGACTCGGGCGGCGAACAGTTGTTCCGTGCGCTCAAGTATATGAGACGCCCAACTGCCATGGTCGTCTTCCCGCGCGAGACGCACGAGCTCTCGCGCTCGGGCGAGCCCTGGCATCGCATCGAACGTCTTGAACACATCGTGAATTGGTTCGACAAATGGATGATGGGCGTACCTCATCCTGAATTCGACATTAATCCTACTCAGCCGGCAGCGGCATCTGTGCCGTGACCACGCGGTAAGCGCTCACGACTCGCAGCTCTGATAAAGTCCCGTGAAACTGCGCCGGACAGATGCCGGTTGCAGACTTCGTGTTTACCTATTCCTTCGTGAGTGGTCGGCAATTCTTCCTTTACAGGACTAAGGAAGGGTTGCCCGTCAACCGTCCAGAGCAATGGATTTGCAGGCAAAAACCGCGCGACATACCACTAACCCTTCCAAAGGTCACCAGAGACGACTACGATCCGTCAGACTTCCGCGTTGCATCGTGATCCTCCCGCGCCAATATTTGGCGCAAGAGAATCTTCATGTATCGACCACGAGGGGATGCGAGTGAATTGCTTTGCGGCCGCAATGTCCCAGTATTTCAGTTTCGTTAGAAGATCGTGCTTCTCAGCCAAGAAACTCAGGCAACGCTTGTCTGATTGCTGATCGACTCGGTGGCCGGGAGGCCTGAGCAGCGGAGGGTACGAATATTTCTTATGGGCGGTTGACCGAAGAAGCGGCTGTATTCGCGATTGAAGGCCTTGGCCCTAGCCGCGTACCGCGAACGCAAGATTTCGGCAGCCCAATTGCGCCAGTTGCTGGGTTACGAGACCCGTTTATCCCATCAGAACGAAGCCGCCCGGAAGTACACCTGATAGGCGCAAATCGGAAACTGACTCACTAACTTAAACGACTTTTGCATTCGCAAATTCGCGGGACGTGCCGAGGAGGAGATTCGTGTCGTGGTGGAAGGAAGGCCGGGGAGCGGGCTGGATGCTCCTTCGGCGTCCGACTAACGTGCCGCAGAGGGTCGACCGGCATGGATTGGCGAAGCTAGTACTTGGGCGGGGCTTCGCTCTTCCCCCGTTGCTCCTTGGCCTTTTTCTTCATTTCCTTCCATTGCTTCTGCTGATCCGGCGTGAGCACGCTATTGATCTGGGGCTTAGACGCTGCGTGGATCTCCTTGGCCTTGGCCTTCTTCTGATCCTGAGATAAAGACGCATCGTTGTGAACCGCCTGCAATTGCTGCGCCTCATCCTGTAGGATGGGTTTCAGTTTGGTCCTTTGGTCATCCGTCAAGTTGAGCTGCTTACTCATTTCTTCCAAACGGCTCTCAGCAGTTGCCTGTTGTTCTTGAGCAAGCGCTGGACGCGCCGTGAGAGTGATGGCAAGACCGAATAACAGCGATCCGATAACGATCCTCCGATTCTTGTTCATATCGACTCCTTGGGGCGATTGTTTCTAACGGAGGCTGGGAATGTAGGGGAAAACCGCCACTGAAATTATACGCGCTTTCGTCAGCACGGCGGAACGAAATCGCCGCCGGGTAGTGGGTCAGTTTCCGACTAGAGTCGACTTTTACCAGGAGCTAGCACTACATCGCGTGAACTTTGTCCACGATGAGCTTTTTGTAGCGAACGTTGATTCGTCGAATGTCTTCTTCGCTAAAATTACCTGCTTCCAGTTTTCGAAGTGCCAGCTTCTTGTCGCTGCCGTCTGGATAAACCCACGCTACGAACACCTTATCCGGCCGGTCCTGAAATAAAATTGTTATCAGCGTACCGCCAAAGGTGTTGACGTCACGCGACATAACGATGAATTTGCTCCGGAAGTACGCTTTGTCCCATTTGCTCAGGGCTTGGCATTCCTGCTCCGTTCCTCCCGAACTGTTGAGGTAACCATCGAACAGACTTCTCAAGTAACGCACATCGGAATTCTTATATACGACATAGTACTGCTCCAATTGTTCGTGTGTGAATTGCGCTTCGCCCTCCGGTATCTTTGAACTCGCGTTGTCCTGTGCTGGCAACACCCGCGTCAGGACCAACACAACACAGCAAAGTAAGAAGGCCATTCGGAGGCGCTGCTGTAGTTTGCGGACCGCTTCAAGGCTATTCTGCAGAGAGGCTTTCACTAGAGTTGCTCCTTGGAAATCGTCAATCAGACTTTTCATTAAGCGGAGACAACTAGTTCTGAATGCAAATCTCTTTCCATTGTGCCGGATGACGGGGTTACCGGGACACGTGTCCGGTTCAAGCGGACTACCATATCCACTCGGAGCCGATAGGCTTGGACTGTGCGTTACGAAAGCGGTATCTCTTACCGTCAAACCTGAAATCAGCGCCAGTTACGTCGATTGCGGTCGTTGAAAAGAGGCGGGTATCTCGATGTCCGTTCGAACCAGTCGTTAATACTTGGAGGTCGCGTGCACTCTCGCTCAAGATTAGATCGAAGCCTTGAGGCGTCTTACGCAAAACCCAAAACGGGTTGACGTTTGCGCCAGCTGGGCACACGTTCTCCGATTCCTCGCTAGCAGCTTGTCGGACGGCGCCAGCCTCGGTAACCCCATAAGGGCGATTTCATTCGGACCACCCAAGTGAATCTCTGATGCGACAAACCGAGTGCCTGCGTGAACCGCTATGGTTCCTCTGGCGCCTCGTTCTAAGTCGGCGCTATAATCGCGCCCATGAAGACCCCTAATCGTCAGGTCCCGATTCTCTTGGCCGTGTTTTTCGTGGCTGCGGCTTGCCTGGGGCAGGCAGCGAAAGCGCAGACGCCTGCTCCGTCCGACGATGTGCAGGCGCTGGTGAAACAGGGGCAGAAGTTCAATAGCGAAGGCAAGCAGGATGAGGCGCTGAAGCTGTACAAGCAGGCCCTCGAGAAGTCCCCGAACTCCTACCAAGCCCACCTGGAGTCGGGCGTAGCGCTCGACTTGAAGGGCGACTACGCAGCCGCGCGCAAACACCTTCAGAAAGCAATCGATGTGGCTCCGCCGGATCAGAAGAATCGCGCGCTGCGAGTGATGGCGCTTTCCTATGTGTTCGAGGGCAATGCGGCCGAGGCCGAAAAATACGAAAAGCAGGCGTTTGACGCGCTGATGGCGAAACCGGATTTTGAGGCCGCAGCTGGAGTGGCCAATGAGCTGGCGCGCATCAAGCTCGAGTCGGGCGATATCGACAGCGCCGCGAAGTGGTACAAAACCGGCTATGACACCGCGATGCGCAAGACGGATATGAAGGACGCCGACAAGAATCTGTGGGCGTTCCGCTGGGCGCACGCCCAGGCCAGAATTGCCGCGCGTCGGGGACAGCGCGATGAAGCTCAGAAACAGGTTGCCGCGGCCAAAGCAGCACTCGAGAAGGCGAACAATCCGGACCAGGCGCCGTTCTTCCCGTATCTCACCGGATATGTAGCGTTCTATGAGGGCGATTACAAGATGGCCATCACCGAACTAGGGAAAGCGAGCCAGGAAGATCCGTTCATTCTGATGCTGCTCGCGCAGTCCCATGAGAAGGCGGGCGATGCGGTGCGTGCGAAGGAGTATTACGGCAAGGTGATGGCCAATAACAGCCACGGTCCGACGAACGCGTTTGCCCGTCCCGTGGCGAGGAAGAAGTTAGCGGGCGCGTAGTACCCACCCGTCGCGCGCTCGTTGCGAGACGACCCAACCTCCCAGAGGGAACCAGAAATAGCCCTGGTGTATCGCTACGAGAGAAAGCTACATAGTTGCGGGGCACACCATTAAGGAGGGCGTCATTTGCCTAACGAAGTCGCTGGCAACAAGCTTCTGGTGCTCCTGGCCCTGAGCGGACTCCCGAGGGTCAGCAGAAGAGCTGAAGCTGTAAACGTGGAGGTGTCCCGCACGTCTGTTCGAGAGGTTCCCAAGAAACGATAGAAGAGCCAAATTTCCAACGGCGCGAGCCGACACTTGGGGTCAGGAGACCTAGAGTGCGAAAGGAGAATTCCAATGAGGAGATGTGGACCGACACTGGTGCGCGTTCTTATTCTCTGTGGGGCAACGCTAATCGGATCGTGTTCAAAACCCTACCATGAGAGCAACGAACGCTATGTGTTCGTGGCTACGAATATCAACTTGCCGTATTGGCGGAACGCGGAAGCGGGGTTCCTGGAGGCGGCTAAAGCGCTCGGGGTAAAGGCCGAACTGGTCGGCCCGCCGGCCTACCAGCCGCACGCCGAACTCGTAATGTTCCGCCAGGTGTTAGAGCAGAACCCAGCGGGAATTTGCCTGTCAGCCGCGAGACCCGAACTTTTCCAAGCGGAGATCGCTCAGGCGATTGCACGCGGCATCCCGGTGATCTGCGTGGATGCCGACGTGCCGGGTTCCAAGCGTGTTCTGTACATCGGAACGGATAATGTCAACGCCGGACGCGAAAGCCTCAGGCGGATGGCCGCGCTCCTTTCCAACAAAGGCAACATCGCTGTCATCACGATTCAGGGACAGAATAACCTGGACGATCGAGTCGATGGAGTTGCGGGTGCGCTGAAGAACTTTCCTGCTCTCAAGTTGGTAAAAATCCTGGATGACAAGGGAGACGCGCGAAGCGCGTTTGACCAGGTATCCGAACTGTTACAGAAGAAAGAAAAAATAGACGGGATCATTTGCCTGGAAGCAACAGGGGGTTCCGGGGCCGCCGAAGCGCTACATCGGTTGGGCATGGAAGGCCAGCTACCCATCGTGGCGTTCGATGATGATCCGGAGACACTGGATTGGATTGAGCGCGGCGCAATTGCGGCCACTATCGCGCAAAAGCCGTACGTCATGAGCTATTACGGGTTAAAATTCCTCGACGACTTGCATCATAACGCCGTACCCCTATCCCAAGACTGGCGCACTGCCCTAGCGGCGCCCATCCCCGCGTTCGTGGATACCGGTACGGTGGTAGTGGATAAGAATAATCTCAAGAACTATCGCGAAGGTCTGCCCGTCCACGCCAAGCCGATGTAGAGAGGCCTCACACTATTTGTCCGAAAGGGCATTTTCCGTTCGAGTGGATTGGTTCCGGGTTGCCGACCGCTCGTCCAAAATCTCGTCTTCCGCTTCTCACGATGCTGCAACTGGTGTCCCCGGCGAGCACAGTCACCGCAATCGAAGAGAGCACTGAGAGTGCTCATCGATCTATTGGTCGCATTCGGCGATCAGCCGAGTATAAACTTCGCGGGCGTGGTCATAGGCTGCTTTCGCCTCGGAGAGTTCCGCCTTTGAAATCTTCGGAGCCTTCTGCGTCCAGCATTGGTCGACGCCCGCGAGACACCATTGGCCGCTCTGACGCGACGCGCGAATGGGTTTTCCGTCTACGAGAACGAAGACGGGATTGGTGTGCGATGAGCCCAGGATGCGCACCGCCAGCCAGCTGCTCCGCTCGATGGTCACATCAAAGTCTATGGACTGGACGGCTCCGTCCGCCACAACACTCTTACGAGCCACCGGCTTTCCATTGACAACAAGCTCCACGGGCACCTCGCGAGTGTTTTCGATGCGCGCCCGTTCGATGTGCCAGTATGGCGTTTGATTTATAGCGCGGTCATGGATGCTTCCAGCTGAGTTCGAGGCATTGCCGTTGTTTAGACTGCTCATCCAGAACTGCTGCCCACGATCAGACGGAATCGTGTCGGCGTTCAGCGGGCTCGGATCCAGATACGCTGCCACTTTCACGCTTGCATGAACCATCCCTTTTTCCTTCAGCTTCACCTCGCTAGCCGCCGTTCCCACTTCAACCCCGTTCACGCTGAAATCCATCAAGTGGCTTCGGCCGTCCGAAACATAACTGCGCCCAGCACGCAGAGCTTCCAGCCACGCGCCGTAACTCAGTGCCGCGTCAACTTTGGCATAAACGCGCCCTTGCCCGACGCGTGCATCGGTAATGCACGGGAAATCAGTCTCACCTGAAATTCGCGTCCGGAATCCAACATTCAGCGTGTGATACCAGATGTTGAGCTCCGAGGGATAAGGCGTATCCATCGTGGAAATGAAATCCACCGCGCCGGGATATGTCACGTCCACGATGTACTCGTTGGCGCCAATCGAGTCGAACCCGGGAACTTCGTAGTTCGGAATTTCCTTCGACTTCACCTCCAGTCCCCACCCTGAGTGGGCAAAACCCGCCAATGCACCTTGCGATTTGGCCCAGCGCAAAATCGGCAAATCCCATGTCGGCCACTGGTCGATTCGCACACAATGCGGATAGTCCTGATCCGTCAGGCCGAGCAACACCAGATGCCCCGCATGGCTTGACGGAAATCCCGAAACTTCCAGGTCGTAGTGCATCAACTCGTTCGGCTTGGAAAGAGGGTGATCTTTGCCGCTGAAAAATTTCTTTTGGTAGTAGTAGCACGGTCCCCACGTCAGCACAGCTCCCACATTCAATTTCTCGCCCTGAATCTGCCGCACCATGTCTTCCGGCTGCACCCCTTCCGTCGGATTCTGATAATGAGAGCAGCCCGCTGCATGTACGTGATGGTCTCCCGAGTACCAATGGTATTTCGGCGGATCGATCCAACGCTTCATCGCGAACGAAACTTCATTCGCGCTGGCAGCCGCGACCTCGATCTTCTTCGTTTGGGGCTGATACTCGGGTCCCATCGAAGCAGTGACTGTATAGGAACCGGCGGGCACGAGGACTGTGGCACCGTTTTCCCGATAGATTTGGGGCTGAAAAAACAGGTCCGGCGCCAGACGCTTCGCGGGATTTGGATATAGTCGGCCCAGACCGTCCCGTATCGTAAACGCCGCCACCGTCGGCGCGCCGTTTTCATCGCGAACGACCAACCGCAGCATCTGCGCAGGAAGCGCGTTGAACACCACCGTCATCTCATTGCGGAACCCAATATCTTGCGTGCCCTGCCCCACGTTGAATCCAATCGCTGCGGAACGCTGCCCTCGATCTCGGCTATAGATTGTCAAAATCCGGTATTCCA
>Ga0157378_10004725_pt1 | contig 11942 bp, 8 predicted proteins | sample M65metaG_FD_115309 | JGI IMG/M metagenome (GOLD analysis project Ga0157378, IMG submission 115309) | Miscanthus rhizosphere microbial communities from Kellogg Biological Station, Michigan, USA - M6-5 metaG | ecosystem: Host-associated > Plants > Roots > Rhizosphere > Soil | place: USA: Michigan...
GCATAATCAGGTTTGAGGCGGATGGCTGCGTTGTAACTGCGCATCGCCGCATCGAACTGCTCCAGCTTCCGGTAGGCGAAACCAAGTTCAGCGTAGGCTTCGGGGTAATCTTCTTTTTGGGCGATTGCTCTTTGCAGGGCGGTCACGGCCTGGGGAAATTGCTTCAGCTCGTTGTATGACCAGCCCACGTTGTAATTCGCGGTGGCGTTATTGGGCTGAATAGCCAAAGCGTTGTTGTAGGAGCGAATCGCTTCCGGATACTGGCTGGTGTTGTAAAAGTAAACGTCTCCGAGACCAAAATGGGGAGTGGCATAGTCGGCCTTCGCCGCGATTGCTTGTCGATAAGCGGCAATCGCCTCCTGGTAGCGATCGAGCTTGCGATAGGTGAATCCGAGCTCGCTGTATGCTTCGGCGTAGTCCGGCTGCAATGTGATTGCCTGCCGCAAAGGAGATACGGCCTGGGCATATAGTTTCTTCTCGTTATATATCCAGCCCAGCTCGTAGTAAGCCCTCGTCTTGCTCGAATCAAGTGTAATCGTGCCCGCGAATGCCAGCAGCGCATCGTCATACCGCTTGAGATTGCGATAAGCAAAACCCAGTTCGTAAAGAGCGTCTGCGTTCTTGGGACTAAGGCGAAGGGCTTGCTGCAAAGCGGTAACTGCCTGTTCGTACTCTTCGCGTTCGTTGTAAATCCATCCGAGATGGTAGAAGGCGCTCGCAATTGGCTTGATTTGAACCGCCTTGTTGTACGCCTCCAACGCTTCGTCATACTGCTCGGCAGTGAACAGCGTGTCGCCTTGCTGGTTGTATTGTTCGGCGGTAAGTCCATGGCGGACTCCTGCCGGCGGCCGGCGCACTCCGGTGGGCCGGGTCGGGGCCTTTCTGATCCGGACACTGCCGCGCCCCGCATCACTCGACGTTGCACTGTCCGAGGTCATGCCGCCTCCGCCTTCGTGTTGTCCAAACGCGACAACAGCAGTTAAAAGAAGCGTGACGATCGTGGTTATCATTGACAGCGCGCGTAGCTTGAACATTTGCGATAATCTCCTGTGTTAAAGTCAGCCAGTCTTGGAAATTGAAATGCCGGCGCGACGATTATAGATTGAAGTGGAACTGATGCAAGAGCGACGTCAGGCAGAACGTTTTCGTCTTAACCTGCAATCGCGTTGGGAGAGCCTGTTCACCCAGGGCCGCGGCGCCGTGTGCGACCTGAGCGCGTCAGGCTGCTTTGTTCTGGCTGCCGCCCAACTGAAAGGCCGCGAGCTGGTGCGGCTGGAGATTCAGTTTCCAAACCATTTGGTTTTTGTCTGGGGACAGACGGTGTATCAGGTGCCCGAGATGGGCTTCGCACTCCGGTTTGTATTCAGCGAAGAAAACGAAGCGCGCGCGTTGCGTAAGCTAATCGAAAAGTTGAATCAGAAGAGCGTCTCTATATGAGTTTTCTCTGCGGCTTTTGTGGCGAGACTTACTCCTGCGCGTGAAGACCGGAAGTAAAGTGGGCGTGCTCACGCAAAGACGCCAAGACGCAAAGCAACGCAAAGAGAATTCAGCACTCTTTCAAATCAAAGCTCCGTTTGACACTCCCGAACAGCTTCAGTTAACTTAACGTTTTCGCTCTCACACGAAAATCAATCCTATGCGTCCCGTTCGTCTAGTGGCCTAGGACACCGCCCTTTCACGGCGGCGACACGGGTTCGACTCCCGTACGGGACGCCAGCTTACTAACCATTTTGGGATTTCCAGCCACGAGTGGCGAAGAAATTTCTTAATGGATCTTTCTCGAGTGGTGTCACGCAAAAACGCGCGCCTCGGAATCAAACACCAGCGACGGTGATACTTCACGTTCTCAGAAAGTTCGCGTGCGCGTTTTTCAAAGACCTCTTTACGTGATATTGAGCAACATCGAAAAGCTTGCATTGCTGTTCACTCCATCTACGCGAACACGTAATTGAACCAGCGCGATGCCCGGTGTCAGGGTGGTCGGCACAGTGAACACGCTAACCACCCCTATCGTGGGACTGGTGAAGGTGTTCACCGAGTTCACCGCGATTTCTCCCGTTGCCTGCGTAAAGATCGCGGTTGCGCCAACGGTGTCGGTGCCGTAAGCACGTATTCCAATATTAGACCCACGCGGCGCGGTGGTGATCACACCAAAGCCAGCGGTCGCTGACACGATATCTCGCATGATAGGCCTGGCGGGAGTGTTGGTTACACTGAATTGGAAAGGAGCGCTAACGAGGTTGTCATCGGTCGTCCTGACGGTAAGAGATGCATTGCCAGGTACAAGATTGTTCGGCAACCGCACGTATACCTCATTAGGGTTGGAAGGCGCTTGAAAAACAAAGGCGTCGCTCGCAACCCCTCCCTGGGTGACTCTTACCCGAGTCACTGCGGGAGTGGCAGTGCTGAAAATGTCGAATCCTTGGATGGTCACCATTTGACCAAAACCCGCGGCAGCCTGGGCTGGAACAAGATTTCGGATTCGTGGTGTCCTTCCACCCAATGCTTGTGTCCGAGGTGGCCCGACGATTGTCAGCGCAATTACGAGCAGGGTCGGCAGAACAACTCGTCTGTGATTGAAAAATGGACGCATATGTTTTCTCCTTAAGTTGAGGTTAAAGGTCTGAACGGTGAGCCGGAGACTGGATGAATCTCCGGGCTAGGTTCCACAATGTTTTTCCGCAGCCAGTGTTTCCACCCGCACGCCCTGGTCATCCACTACAACAACGTCCCCTCTGAATACCCTCAAGTGACACAGAGAACATCAAACTAGTGGAAGTGCTAAAGCGCTAGAGAGAAGTAAGATTCCATCAGCGTAAGGTTTAGTTTGTACCCGTTAGAAAATAATTCAACGCCAAAGTATCTTCACCGCAAAGATGCGCTGGACCAGCAGACTCTGTCGGGGTGCCTGAGACTTACTTGAAAAACTGCTGCTTCAGGCGGAGAATATCCCTGCAAAATTTCATCCTCGCTTGCTTCCGAGTAGAGCAGAGTTGCTTGCGAACGACTTGAGACCACCTCAACCCTGGGAGTTAACTGAGTCTTTTTGGACGCTTTCTAAACCTAATAGTTTTTCTCCAGTCTAAGAGAAATGCCGCTTAGTTGAGAACATTGGCGACCGGAAGGGCCGGCGCTGATAACGTGGCGAGCTACAGTCCAACCAATTCCATTCGTTGGAATGATGAGACTGATCGGATGCGCTTAACTGCTCACCCGCTTTAAGGAGGAAACATGAGAGTCAGATTGATTGCGATTGTCGTCGCGCTATTGGTTGTCTATGGGCTGCTGGTTCGCACCGGATCATTGGCTAACCAGGAGCCTCAACCAGCCGGGCAAAGGGTCAAACTCAGTACGCACGGAAGGCTTTTGGAATTGGTCGATGACGCAGGCTTAACCAGGAACGTCGGCAGCGATGGCTTTAAGGTAAATTACAAGGTTCGAGGGAAGATCAGATCGGCCTTCGCGCTAGCAATCGGAATTAAAGGACTGCGGACCTCGGATCTGCCGGTGAAATCGACGGAAAATACGGCAACAGCAACAGTGCGGACGGCTGATAAGTCGCTGGAGATTACAAGTACTTTCACCCTCAACGACACTACCGGCGAGCTAATCATCCAGCGAAAGTTCCGGAACATCTCAAAGCATCCTGTGACTCTGCAAATGATACGGAACCAAATTGATCCAGGCGTCATGATTAAAAGTGGAAACCTTCAATCGGCCAATCTTGTCTCGGCGTCCCTAAGCCAGATTACTGCTGGTTTTTTGAAGGGTCCCTACGATTGCGGAGAAGGTGAGTGCCCACTTGGACCAATCTGCCCTCCATTGGGCTGTCCAACACCACTACCACCGACTTCCGCGTATTCGAGAGCGCGGTTGTATCCTTCAAATAATCGGGTCATTCTGGGATGGTCGACGCAAATCGTGTTAAAGGCCAAACAGAAACAACGGCCCGCAGACGAGGCGTCCATTGTTATTCGAGTAGCAATTAAATAGTGTCCGGCACAAACCAACTTTGGCTGCAGTACTCTCGGAGCGCGTCGTGAAATACTTTCAAAAGGTCCGAGTAGCGTGCGCCGTGGTTCTGATCTTCATCGCGTGCCGCGAGTCGCTCGGTCAAAGAGATCCCGATAGGTCCACGCCAAATGATCACTACAATCAGATCATCCGCCTGCTGGCCGACGCAAACTATGACCAGGTGATGGTTGAGTGCAAAGCTCTGATCGAACGATCACCCGAATATCATCGCGCCTACATCACCCTGAGCCGGGCCTCAGCAGAGGTCGGCCAGGTGGAACAAACCCGTGCCTGGTTTGAGTCGTTACTCGCGCGAACGCCGCCGCAACCGATGGCGTACATAGGACTCGCCGCGATCTCTGAGGCGAAGCAAGATTACGCAGCCGCCGTTCAAAACTACCAAAGATGTCTGGGACAACTCCCGGACGCCGACGTTGTGGCGGTAATGATGGCTGTGGACTACTTGCGTCTTAAGCAGGACACGGAAGGAGAAGCATACTTCAAGTCATTGGTTTCAATTAGCGCGAGCAGTTCTGCGGGCCATCATGGCCTCGCGTGGCTCTACGGTCTGAAAGGACGCCGCACCGAGGCGCTCGCCGAATTTGATCGGCTCATCTCTCTGAAACCGCAGAATATCCTGGCTCATTTGGATCGGGCATTGACGCTGGTAAGCGATGCCCGCCAGCGGGAGGCCATCGAGTCGTTCCAAATCTGTTTGCGCCTACTGGAAACCAACGCCGATGACGAACTGGAAATAACGGTACTGAGTCAACTTGGTTATCTTTACATGGGGATGGGAAATTATCCCGAGGCTCTGAAGAACCTCGAGAAAGTTCTCATCATGGCGCGTGCTTCCCACAACTTGAGCTATGAGGAAACGGCTCTATCGCAGCTTGGTTCTGTCTATTACCGTCAGAATGATTACGTCAAAACAGAAGACTACTGGCGGCGGGCGCTGGACGTGTCGCGAACTATTGCAACGAAAGACAAGAGGGTCAGAACCTATCCACAGAATCATCTCGGCAATCTCGGCGACGTTTATTACCAACTCGGAGACATTGCCGCCGCCAAAGAAGCTTACTCGGCATCACTGAAGCTCTCGATCGCAGCCAGGGACGAACGCAACCAATCCAGCGTGCTGAAGAGCCTCGGTGACTTGTATGCCGCACAGGCTGAGCTTGATCAAGCTCGCCAGACCTATGAACAGGGATTAGCGCTCGGGGAAAAGACAAAGAATCTTGGCAATCAAATCGGAGCCTTGCTGGGCCTCTCAGCTTTGCAACGCCGCCTGGGAAACTATCATTTGGCAACCGAATATGCGCAACGAGTGCTGAAGTTGTTGGAAGGACGGAGCAATCCATTATGGGAAGGCCAGGCATTGAACAACCTGGGCTTGGCGCATCTTCGCTTCAACAAGATTCCGGATGCCCTGTCAGCTTTCCAGAAGACACTTGCGTTTGACCCGGACACAACCGGGCCACAGGTCCAGTGGGCCGCTCATGCCGGGTTGGCCAGGGCCTATGTCCAAAACTCCGAAGCCGACAAAGCGCGCGAGCAATACCAGCGGGCCATTGAGGTAATCGAGAGAGTCCGCGCAGGTCTCGGCAGTGATGAAGCCAAGGCGGGATTCTTACAAGACAAAGTCGAGATTTACAAAGAACAGATTGCCTTGCTGCTCGAACTACATCGCCGGGATGTGAGATCGCAAAACGGCGCAGATGCCTTCCATTACAACGAACGCGCTCGCGCTCGCGCTTTTCTGGATGGGTTGGCCGAGGCGAAAATTGATCCCGAACGAGACGTGGCGCCGAACCTGCTCAAGCAAAAGCAGGATTTGTATAGGCGCATCAGTGCGCTCACTGCCCAGTTAATCAAAGAACGCTCGCGGGAGACGGACAAGCAGGATCCGGTCTTGATCGGCGAATTGAAAAAGGGCCTGGACCAGGCGGATAAGGAGTTGGGTGATTGGTTGCGGGAATTGCGGCGGCGTAATCCTCGTTACGCCGCGCTCACCTATCCTGAACCAGTTACGCTGGCTGAGATCCAGCGCCTGCTCGATGATCAAACCATCCTACTAAGTTATTCACTGGGCGAACCGGTATCGTTTCTGTTTGTCGTTAGCCACAATGACTTTCAGGTCAAGCGTCTGCCGTCAGAGGCATTGCTCAGCAAGCGGGTGCAGGACCTGCTGGCGGCAATTACCGACAAGAACAACCCGGCGCCGCAGCAGTATCGTCTTCAAGCCATCCGTCTATCTCAGGACTTGTTGCCGGCCGGCCGTTTGCTCGCCGGCAAGAAAGCGCTGGTGATTGTGGCGGACGGCCCTTTGCACAGGTTGCCGTTCGAGGTTTTGTTCATGCCGGGGACTTCAGCGTCTGGCGATCTGCGGCGATGGCCATACCTTATTCGAAATTTTGCTGTCAGCTACGCACCCTCGGCGAGTGTTTTGGCCCAGTTGCAAAACCAGTCGCATGAAGCGGCGCCGAAAGAGTTGATCGCATTCGGCGATCCGCTTTATGGGGACTCTGTCACGGCTTCAACTCTCCGCCTCACTAACGCGGCAGGGCGACTAGACCTCCAACGACTCCCTTACAGCCGCGCCGAAATCGACGGTATAGCGCGTCTCTTTCCGGAAGCTGATTACGATCTCTTTTTTGGTGCGGACGCGAGCGAGCAGAATGTCAAATTTCCCGAACGATTGAGCCGTTATCGGCTAGTTCACTTCTCAACGCACGGCTATGTTAACGAAGCGCGGCCGCGCTTTTCGGGGTTGGTGCTCTCGCAAAGCCCGACCGAGCCGTCCGCCATTCCTGATTCACAATCGGAAGACGGTGTCTTGTCGGCTTATGAAATCTTCAACCTGAGACTGAAGGCAGATCTCGTGGTCCTTTCAGCCTGCGAGACAGGCCTTGGTAAAGAGGTGAGAGGCGAAGGATTGATGAGTCTGACACGGGCTTTCATGTACGCGGGCACGCCTTCGGTTGTGGTAAGCCTATGGAATGTTAGTGACGAGAGTGCCGCCGATTTGATGGTTCGTTTTTATCGCCACTTAAAGACTCCGGGCATTAGCAAGAGCCAGGCCTTGCGCCGGGCGCAGTTGGAAACGATCGCTGACAACGGCTTCCCCTTTTTCTGGGCGCCCTTCGTGCTGATCGGCAAGCCTTAGATCTCAGCGTGAGCCAGTTACCGAGAGTCCGTACTCTCCAAGTTGCGTGCTCGAGTTTCCCTCTCGACCCAGGAGTCGCAGACGGTATTTGCCAGGACTCAACGCGCCGCGATTGAGCCGGAAGCTCAAGGCTCTATCAACCCCCTGCGGCCGCAGCCCCTTGAACTTCCGCACAACTCGACCGCCTTGATCAAGCAGCTCAACCTCATACTGTCTGAACGCGCCGGGCTTGCTTATCAGCAAACGCACATCCGCCGCAGAACCTAACTTCAAGTGCAGTTCTTCGCCAGAGCCGCGCTCGGATGACAGCGTAAGCGGGTAAACTCGAATGTCTTCCCTCGGCGGCCTGGCGGCGGCGACTAAGTCCTGAAGTTTATCTCGTTCGGCTTCCGCCGCCAGACGCTGTTCGCGCTCGCGTGCGATCTCGTTCGCATTGCGTTCCGTAAGTTGCGCGAGGAGCTGTTCGAGTTCGCGTTGCTTGCTTTCTAACTGGGCAGCCACTTCTTGAGATTGCCGCCGAGATTGCTGCTCGTGACGAAACCTCCACGCCAGCCAGCCGATCGCACCCAGCGAAATAAGAAGGCTGGCAGCCATCGCCAACAGGACGCGTGAGTCTAAAACGAACTTCTTGTCGCGCGAATGTTTGAAGTCGCCTTGGACCACTGATGTTCGGGACTCATCACCGGTTTTCGGCGACGAGATTTTCACGCGCTGCAAGAATGATTCCCATTGTTGGTTTGTCTCCGCGGCAGTGATGACGTCCTCATCAGCGCGCGCTGTTTCCAGGAAGTCGCTGAGACTTCGGAAAAGCGCGACACATTCGGCGCAACTGACCAGATGAGCTTGCATCGCCTCGCGCTCAGCCTCAGCCAGTTGGCCGCGGTAATAGGCAATCATCCTCACCTCGCTCAGATGCGGATCGTTCTGGGGGCTCTGATCGCTATTGGCAGCTCTCATGTAAATCCGAAATTCTTCCCCGTGCGTCATTACAATCTCCGGGAGTCAGACCTCGATCTCCTCAAAATAGGAGCTCAACTTATTGCGCAATGCGCTCCGCGCCTGATGCAGATGTGCTTTGACTGTATTGACTGAAATACCCATCAATCTGGCGATCTCAACATGCGACAGATCGTGAACCACGCGCAACTGCACGCAACGGTTCATCTGTTGCGGCAGGTGTCGCATCGCTTCCCTGAGTTTCTCGAGCCTCTCTCGTTCCAGGGCAATCCCCAGCGGGTTGGCGCTGTCGTCCGGAATCCGCTCCGCGAGCGGAAGGCGCTCGTCGGTCTCGCCACCGGCGTCCAAGGACACGATGGTAGCCGAGCGTTTTTGCGCCGAACGCTTTTCAATCAGACCACACCAAACATTATGAGCAATGGCGAAGAGCCAGCTTTCAAACTGCTCGTCCTGACGCAGCTCCCCCACACCTTTATAGACGGAAACAAACGTCTCCTGGGTGAGGTCGCGACAATCTTCCGGGTCAAATCCTTTGCGCCGGAAAAAGCGGATTATCTGTGCGTAATGCCTCTCAAAGAGCCAGTGGAAGTTCTTTTCAACATTCAGGCCCTGTTTGATCTCGCGAATTAACTCAACCGGATCTCTGTCAGTGTGAGGCACGGCCGGATTATACAGCCGCCGCCCGCACTGAACCGCATGCTTTGCGTCAGGCCGGTCAATATTTCCAGTTAGACCCGCTAAACCTTTTCCCGCCGATTCCGACTTAATGCAATGACCGAAGAGTTTTTGACCTTACGTGCGGCTCGCACCGCTAATAGTTTGCCGAGATGATTCCGACGCGGCAGTCACTGTCGTAACTAAGCTAGTACGAGCAAAGGAGAAAATTATGGCCAAGGACAAAGAGATTCAGCAACGGTTGGTTAAATCCACTCACCCGACGCGCCCCGATTGGAGCTTTGTCATAATCGAGCCAAAGCCAAGCGTAGTCAGCCAACTGAAGAAAGCACACGTCTTCTCAAAGACGTGCTCGAAGCCTTGCACGAAAGTCGTCACGCTTCTCCCGATGACCAACGTAGACGGCGCAAGCGGAGTTGGCTATCAAATGATCAATATTGATGGTTTTCGGTGGATAAATGCTTACATCATCTCCGACCCACTCAACAGTTCGACGCAACGGGGGTTCAGCCTCGAATTGAGTTTTTCCCTCAATCCTTTCGTATTGGGTGTCGGTGTCGTCGGGGAAAGCAGCTACTTCTTCAACTTCGACAACTATTACGACCCCGGCACAGACAGTCACAAGACCATTCGGTGCGAAACGAATGATCGTGCAAGTACGGGGGGGCTACCGTGGATCGGAGGAGTTGACCTTACCCACATCTTGCGAATCCCGGTGATGGGGCCATATGTGCGTGCTACGGCATTCAATGAAGACCGCACGGCGCGTAATGTGGAAGTCAAAGCTTATCTTTCAACATGATGGCCTGAGCGCGCTAGCCACTGATTGAACCCGCCGCGCCGACGGCATGGCTTTCATGGTTTTCGCTGCGGTTGGATTGTGTGCTGCTCGGTCGGCACGGGTTAATTCGGGCGTTCGGTGTCTTTGGCCTAACAAAAGCGCGAGAAGTTTCACCGAAGTGTTCGACACAGAAGCGCGTCGTCTACCGCGCAGCGGTGCGAACAAAGCAGTTTCATAGGTCCAGCTCAATGGACCATCGATTACTTTGCAGGGAGGTCTGCTATGGGATTGGGACGATATCGGGACGGACTCTTTGACTTGGTGGTAGTGGCGGACTTTGCCATGTCAGCCACCGATTGGACCGAGTGGCAGCGCAGCTTCGAGAAGGCGTCCGAACTCTTCTTCGACGCGACTGAAGGACAGGCACAGTTTGGGCGGATTTTCGTCTGCGACGAATCGATCGGTCTCGACGCGGCGGAAATCATTCTGCACGATTCGGGCGACCCGAGTTACGGCACCTGGGGCCTGTTTGGGACGCCGGGAGCAGCGTTGCATCTAATGCCTTACGTGCGCTTTCAAGTGCTTACCCATCTCCACGAGATGGGTCATCACGTTTGGGCGCTCGGTGAAGAGTATGCGGCCGACGCCGTGCAGGAAGAGATAGACACGTCCGTTGTGCCTGCAAACAACGCCACGGTGCCGTTAGTCGGCAGCGCCTTTGCGGACGGTGAGCTGGTTGACATGCGGGGGGACGCGATTTTGAAGTTCGGGACTTTGCTGGAACGGCGAGGGATCATCGCAAACACCGCAACTAGTCTGACGGTCGCCCCGGCCTTCTCTCACTCTCCAATCGACGACACTAACGGACTTGTGCAGTACCAGTTCCCGGCCGAATGCGCCACCGACGCCAACGCCAATTTCTGCATCATGGAGAACTCGCGCAGTGCGGCCGGAACACTCAACGCCGCTGGAACTTGGACGCCCGCAGCTAATCCCGTCACCGAGTTTTGTACCGACAGTAATCACGACCCCGACAGGGACACGCAACAGGAGTCGCGCAATGCCGACTCATGCTGGGAAACTATCGTGACCCGAGCGGGATTCGAGACGTTGGTTGCGCCGGATCCCGCTGTACCTGGTCCGGCCGCAGGTTTCGTTGTTCCGGAGTGGATCGTGCTCGACAAGCAAAAACGCTTCGCGGTGATCGTAGATCGATCCGGGTCAATGGCTGCCGGGCACAAAATGCCCGACGCCCGACACGGCGCAAACTACTGGCTCGAGTTCTGCGCTGTAGATGATGACCTGCTTTCGGTAGTTTCCTATGACGACATCATCGATCCGATGCTGCCACTCACGGAAGTTTCAGCACTCGGGGGAATCGGCCCAACCCAGGTTGCGATCGAAGCGCTCACCCCGCGCGGGGCCACGAACATCCGTGACGCACTGTTTGAAGCGCGCGATCAGATCGAGTCACTGCCCACTCGCGCTGCGGTGCAGGTAGCGTTACTCCTGACTGATGGTCGCCACAACACGCCTTCCGGATCTTCTGCGCTCGAAGCCCTTCTTGATTATCAAGAGGGTGGCATCCGGCTGTACACGTTGGGAGTTGGCGCACCGGCAGCCGTGGATATGGACGTGCTTGATGAACTGGCGCTGAGCACCGGCGGCCGCTCGTTTGGCGTGGGCGACGATGAAGCCGGCGTGATCGAGGCGGCAATGATAGAGATAAACGCTGAAGTTCGCGGCGGGATCATCACCAGTGAGCCCGTCCTCTTTCCAGATTCGAAAACCGGCAATATGGACCAGCTATTCGCACCCGTGCTCGATCGCGGCCAAGGGCGAGTGGCGCCGAAGTCGCGGCCGAAGCTTAATAAAGTGCTCGACGTGCTGAAGCGGAAAACTGAGGACCTCAAGACTTCGCGCTACCGTCGTTCTGCGCGTTACGTCGTCATCCCGGTAGACGTTGAAGAGGGCGCTGATCGGGTCTCGGTTTCAGTCGTCCACCCCGAGTCGGCGGACTTTTGGCTCTATCTGATCGACCCGAGTGGCAATCCAGTTGACGGTGCCATGGGTGGCGTTACACACGTCGAGAGTCCGGCGCCTCATGAATTCATCGTCGTTAAGAATCCCGCGGCGGGTCGGTGGACCGTTCTGGTCGTTCGATCCAAGCCCGGACCTCCGGTCACCGCTCGCATCATCGCCGGCGGAGAGAATCGGCACCTTCAGGTATTCGCCGCCGCCCCGCCGCTTACGCCCCTTGGCAATCCGGTGCAGTTAACGGCGTCGGCCCGCTGCGGCGACGAACTCACTGGCATTGGGGTAAGCGCTGTGATTACCGCTCCCAGCGGC
>Ga0157378_10004727_pt1 | contig 11938 bp, 13 predicted proteins | sample M65metaG_FD_115309 | JGI IMG/M metagenome (GOLD analysis project Ga0157378, IMG submission 115309) | Miscanthus rhizosphere microbial communities from Kellogg Biological Station, Michigan, USA - M6-5 metaG | ecosystem: Host-associated > Plants > Roots > Rhizosphere > Soil | place: USA: Michigan...
CCAGTTGCAGCCTGGAAGATTGGTGATCCGCGACACGCGATCACTCTTGAACAACTGTTACAACAAACCTCCGGTCTTGATTTCGTGGAAGATTATGGAGGCTTTAGCGATGTCACCAACATGTTATTCAATAAGGGAGATATGGTTGCATATGCTGAAGGCCGTCCGCTGAAACATCCACCTGGAACTTATTTCAACTACGGTGGTGGTAATAGCAATATACTGTCTGGCATTTTACGCAGCACAGTTGGCGACGAGGAATATCATTCCTTTCCCTTCACTCAATTGTTTGGAAAAATCGGAATGCACTCTGCGGTTCTTGAACGAGATGCGGCCGGGAACTATGTTACTTCGTCTTACATTTTTGCAACCGCCCGGGATTATGCGAGATTCGGATTGCTTTATTACAATAATGGAAAGTGGAAAGATGATCAAATATTACCTCGTGATTGGGTGGCACGAACAAGGATACCTCCGGCATCCAACCAATTGCACGACTATGGATACCAATTCTGGACAAAGGGATTGGATCATCATCCACCACATGAGCCCAATTTTCCTGATGTTCCGGATGATCTCTATTACGCGGACGGATATGCGTACCAGGAGATCTATATCATTCCTTCAAAGAAATTAGTCGTAGTGCGCCTCGCACTAACGCTCGACAGATCCTTTGATGAGAATAAATTTTTAAAGGATGTAATCAGCTCGATTAAAAAATAAGTCGAATGCAAAAGCGCTGATAGAGTTAGAAAATGAGTAGGAAGAAGTAGGGTTGAAAATTATCTTTGCCCCGTAGGGGCAACCGGTCGGTAAAAGAAAAAAGCACCAAGTTTTGTTTTTGTACCTGCCGAAACAAGTATTACTTACTAACCCGATGCTTTCAACTGATTTGCTTTGGTCTTGTTTAAGGACCCTAGCTCCTCAATTGCAATTCTAAGATAGCATTCCAGATATCCCTTTTCCAAATTTTTTTTGATATCGTTTTCCACCTGTTACTCACAGTGTTATCCACATTAAATTGGATTTTTAAAAGAAGCTGTTAGCTATTAGTCGAGAGCTTATAGCCCGAAAGATGGTTACCTGGTATTTTGGCTGATGGCTAGCAGCTAAAGGCTAATGGCTATCACCTTATATTTGCTTTCAATCAACCTATATGTATTCACGATCAAGGCGTGATTTCCTGGGTACAGCCACTGCAGCAGGCACTGCTGTTTTTGCCCCAAATCAGCTTATAACTCCTAGTATAAAGAATATGTTTGTACATCATGTTTATTTCTGGCTAAAGAATCCCGATAGTGCTGAGGATAAAAAGAAATTGATCGAGGGATTACAGAAGCTGTCGAAAGTAAAAACGATTAAGTCGTTTCATATTGGCCAGCCTGCGCCCACTAACCGCGATGTGATTGATCGTTCTTATTCTATTTCGTGGCTGGTGCTATTTGACAACGGCGCTGACCAGGAGAGTTATCAAACTGATCCCATCCACCTCAAATTTGTGGAAGAGTGTTCATCAGTTTGGACCAAGGTGATTGTTTATGATTCCGTCAACGTATAATCATTCATATTTATTCTTATTCAAAATCCGCCATGAGAAGGATTTGTAATTTTATTGCACTGCTATTCATGTTAGTTCCTACTATCACTCTTGCTCAGAAAGGAAGAGAATTCTATCAAATCACTCTTTATCATTTCGCGAATGCCGAGCAGGAAAAGGTGATCGATCAATATTTAAAAGATGCTTATGTGCCTGCCTTACATAGGCGGGGCATTAAGAATGTTGGTGTCTTCAAACCCATTGCAAATGATACGGCAATGGATAAACGCATTTATATATTGATTCCGATGAAACATCTCGATGAGTTGTCAGCGCTTTCCGTGAGGCTATTAGAGGATCAGCAATATCTGCAGTCTGGCAAAGAATATCTGGATGCGACTTTTAATAACGTGCCTTATTCAAGAATGGAAAACATAGTGCTGCAAGCCTTCCCCTTAGCGCCTAAAATGAACCTTCCAAAACTAACTAGTCCAAAGTCGGACCACGTATATGAATTGCGCAGCTATGAAAGCGGTACAGAGAAATTGTATAGAAACAAAGTGGAGATGTTCAACCAGGGCGGAGAAATAAAATTATTCGAGCGCCTCAATTTTAACGCGGTGTTCTACGCGGAAGTCCTTGCTGGTTCGCACATGCCCAACCTGATGTATATGACAAGCTTCGAAAATAAGGCCGAAAGGGACGCACACTGGAAGAGTTTTGGTGAAGACGCGGAATGGAAGCGCCTATCGGCACTTCCGCAATACCAGAAAAATGTTTCTAAGGCGGACGTTTTGTTGATGCGCGCAGCAGAATACTCTGATTACTGATTCAGGGTTATAGCGGTATTGGATTTAAAATTTCGGTAGTGCATCTGAAGTGGGAAGAAACACTTTTTTTAAGCACTCTCAATTTTGTAAACCTACGTTTCGAAAAATAATAGTCGATCATTCTAATTCTACAGACAGACTGCCGTACTCAGGACGGCAGTTTTCTTTTGCTTATTGCTAATTGCCTATTAATTTTGCGCCCTATGACACAAGAACAACTTAAGGATATGAGGTCGCGCCTGGCGGGACTGGGGAGGTATCTTTGACGTCGCAAACCGACGTGACAAGATAAATAGAGACAAACAACTTACTCTGAGTCCCGGCTTTTGGGACGACAATCAGCGGGCTACGCAAATTCTGAAGGACATTAAGCTCAACGAATATTGGGTGAAATTGTATGAACAGGTAGAATCTGGTATTGAAGACTTTGCCGTGCTTTTTGAATTTTGGAAGGCTGGAGAGGGAAGCGAAGCTGAAGTAAAAGAAGCATACCAGTTAGCGATTCACAAAATTGACGAAGCCGAATTCAAGAGCACATTGAATGAGCCCGAAGACGAATTGCCCGGAGTATTGCAAATCAATTCCGGCGCTGGCGGCACGGAAAGCCAGGACTGGGCCGAAATGCTGATGAGAATGTATCGCATGTACGGAGAGAAGCAGGGATGGAGTGTGACAGAATTGGATTTGCAGGAGGGTGAGGGAGCCGGAATAAAATCTGCAACGCTTCAATTCGAGGGGCCATTTGCATATGGATTCTTAAAGGCGGAAAGCGGTGTACATCGATTGGTTCGCATTTCTCCCTTTGATTCAAACGCGAGACGTCATACATCGTTTGCTTCCGTGTTTGTTTATCCTCTCGTAGATGATTCAATTGAAATTGAAGTGAACCCTGCAGAATTGGAATGGGAATTCTATCGGTCGGGCGGAAAAGGAGGTCAGAACGTTAACAAAGTTGAAACGGCTGTGCGCTTGAAACACATTCCCAGCGGTATAATTGTAGAATGCCAGCAGGCGCGTACGCAAGGTGAGAACCGCGAAAAAGCATTAAAGATGTTGAAGAGCCGCCTGTATGAAGAAGAACTTCGAAAAAGAGAGGAGATGAAGAACGCCGCAAATGCAAACAAGAAAAAAATTGAGTGGGGATCACAGATACGATCATACGTTTTCCATCCCTATAAAATGATCAAGGATCATCGTACCGATTATGAAGTGGGGAATGTGCAACCTGTGATGGATGGCGAGTTGGATGGATTTATTAAAGCGTATTTAATGCAGGCGAAGGAAACGGAGAATTAAGTAAGAATAAGGTCCAAGATACAAGATCCAAGATCCAAACAAAAGGAAAAAAGTACAAAACAAGATTAAAAAGAACCAAGAAAGAAAACACAAATAGAAATTTCCAAATTGTGACTTATTAGTGTTTGCTTTCTTATTTTGATTTATTTGTCCAATTTGTCTTATTCCTTGGATCTTGGATCTTGGTTCTTGGGATTTTTTAAAAGAATAGTCTTGTATTAAAATAATTAAAATGAATCTCGGATATTTCAATTACCCATTACCGCAAAATGAACCGGTATTGAATTATGCACCCGGTTCTGCTGAGAGGGAAACACTGAAGAAAACGTTGGCGGAATTGAAAAAACAGGAAATGGATATACCAATGTATATCGGTTCAGAAGAGGTTCGTTCCGAAAAAAAGCAGGCGATTCATCCTCCGCATGAGATTGGCCATACACTCGGCTATTTTCACGCCGGCAACGAATCGCACGTGAAGCAGGCAATATCAGCCGCATTGAAAGCCCGTAAGGCATGGGCAAGACTTGACTGGGAGAATCGCGCGAATATATTTCTCAAAGCCGCGGACCTCATCGCTGGAAAGTATCGTTCCTATATGAATGGTACAACCATGTTGGGCCAGAGCAAGAATGCATACCAGGCCGAGATTGACAGCGCTTGTGAATTGATAGACTTCTTACGCTTTAACGTGCATTATCTGAGTGAGATTTACCGCCAGCAACCAATGAGTAGCGCAGGAATGCATAATAGAATGGAATATCGTCCGCTTGAAGGATTTGTTTTGGCTATTACTCCTTTCAACTTCACTGCCATTGGAGGCAATCTGCCTACATCGGCCGCTATGTGCGGAAACGTTGTGGTGTGGAAGCCCGCAAATACGCAGGTTTATGCTGCGCAAATGTTCATGAGAATATTGAAAGAAGCTGGCTTGCCCGATGGAGTCATCAACCTCATTTATGTTGATGGGCCTACGCTAGGTAAGGTTTGTTTTGCCGATCCGCATTTTGCCGGGGTACATTTTACCGGGTCAACCGGAGTGTTTAATCAGATGTGGAAGACGATTGGTGAAAACACCGGTATCTATAAATCCTATCCTCGCATTGTTGGAGAAACGGGCGGGAAGGATTTTGTGATTGCACACAAGAGCGCAGATGTAGATGTAGTGGTCACCGCCCTATTGCGAGGCGCTTTTGAATTCCAGGGACAAAAATGTTCCGCGGCTTCTCGCGCTTATATCCCTTCCAATCTGGCTCAGGAAATTAAGAGAAAGCTGATTGAAGGAGTAAACAGTTTTAAGATGGGAACAGTTGAAGACTTTTCCAATTTTATCAATGCAGTAATCGATGAGAAGAGCTTTGATAAAATTGTTGGATATATAGAGAATGCGAAGAACGATCCCAAATCGCAGGTATTAGTAGGAGGTGAGTATGACAAGTCAAAAGGATATTTCATTAAGCCGACAATAATAGAAGCGATGGATCCAAGATATGTGACCATGTGTGAGGAGATTTTTGGACCAGTTCTCACCATTCATGTATACGATGCCGAGAAATTTGAAGAGGCGCTTGACACTGTAGACACCACTTCGCCATATGCATTGACCGGGTCTGTTATTGCAAGAGACCGATTTGCAATTGAGCTGGCTACCGATAAATTGAGAGATGCGGCGGGGAACTTTTATATTAACGATAAACCTACGGGTGCTGTTGTTGGCCAACAACCTTTTGGTGGTGCCAGGGCATCGGGCACGAACGATAAAGCCGGTTCCATTTTGAATTTGTATCGTTGGTTGAGCGCACGAACAATTAAGGAAACTTTCAATTCAGCTACTGATTACCGTTATCCATTCATGCTGGCGCAATAGAGGTAATTTTCAAACACTAACGCAAGAATAGGGTGGCATAAAACGATAAGGGTTTACACTTATTGTTTTATAATGCTTCTCCTTATTTGAAGCTGGTTGGGAAGTCTCATTTTTCGTGATAACCAGTCTCATCTACAATATTCGTTAACGCTTCCCGTTTCTATTACTTCAATCTAAATCTAAAACAATTAGACTATGAAAAAACTATTCTTAGTACTGGTTTGTGCTTCTTCTGTAATCGCTGCAAGCGCTCAGGTTAAATTCGGCGTAAAGCTTGGAGCTAACCTCGCAAGTGTTTCTGATATGGAAGGAACAAAATCAAAATTTGGCATCAATGGTGGTGTACAAGCTTCCATGCCATTAGGCTCAATGTTCTCAGTAGCTCCTGAATTGGTTTACTCTTCTCAGGGTGCTAAAGCATCAGAAGGTGATGGTTCAATCAACCTGAACTACATTAACGTTCCAGTTCTGCTTCAGTACAACAATCCTTCTGGATTTTTCGCACACACAGGTCCTCAAGTTGGATTCCTGATGAGTGCTAAAAGCAAAGCTGGCGGAGAAACTACAGACATTAAAGAGTTCGTAAACACAACTGATTTCTCTTGGGCAATCGGCGCTGGTTTCGCTACTCAGTCTGGTTTCGGTTTCAACGCTCGCTACAACATTGGCTTGAGCAAGTTGGACAAAGAAGGCGACGGTTCTTCTAAGAACGGCGTTCTCCAGTTCGGCATCTTCTACAACCTTGGTGGTGGATCTGAGAAAAAATAATTAAATCAGATTATCTCTGCTTGGAAGGGCTCCTCTCGAGGAGCCCTTTTTCATTTGCAAAAGATCCGAACTTTTATGAAAGATCGGATCTCTTGCTGGCATGATTTTTTTCCTTACTGGCATATCTATTCAATATCTGTATTGAATTCTATCACCAAAGAAATGATGTATGAAAAAAATCTTGTTGATCTCAGCACTTTTCGGCCTAACTTATTTCGCGCAAGCGCAGTTGCACCCTGATATCGGGATCAAAGGCGGACTGAACGTTTCCAACCTCAAAATTGAAAACACCAGCTCACCTGATTCAAAACTAGGCATTCATCTCGGTGCGCTTTGCCACCTGCATTTCTCACAGAACTTTGCCATTCAACCAGAAATCATGTACTCTAACGAGGGTGCAGAGCAAACGATCTCTGGTGTTGATTACAAAGTGAAATTGCATTACATAAATATTCCGGTGTTGTTTCAATACATGACAGGCTCTGGCTTCCGTATACAAACAGGCCCGCAGTTGGGTATTCTTGCTGGTGCAAAAACAAAGGCAGGCGATAACGAATCAGATGCGAAAGATGTATATGACACCTTCGATTTTGACTGGGCACTTGGCGCCAGCTATGTTACTAATAGTGGATTTGGAATTGATGCGAGGTACAATTGGGGACTTGCAAATATTTTGGATGACAAAGAAGATCCTTTCGTGAAAAATAGGTTTTTGCAAGTGGGCGTATTCTACCAGTTCCGGGTTTCACAGATGGGACATAAACACATCAAATAGGAATGACCGTATTCTCTTCGAGGTTTGAGGTTTGAGGTTTAATGTTGTTCGCGATTCGTCGAACTTCAAACCTCAAACTTCAAACCGTTTCTTATAACAACACCACCTCTTCTTTTCCGTCTTTCTTATCCCAAAATACTTTCACCTTCTGGGAGATGATTGAGTCAATAGATTTTCCCGTGTAGTCGGCCTGAATGGGTAATTGCCTGCTGTATCTGCGATCGATTAATACACAAAGCTCCACTTTTTCCGGTCTGCCGAAGTCAAGTAAAGCGTCTAATGCGGCGCGAATTGTTCGTCCGGTGTATAACACATCGTCAATTAGTATTACTGTTTTCTTCTCAATGCTAAATGGAATATCGGTGTGATTGGGAATGTGAAGTTCTTTGCGCACATCATCCCGATAAAAGGTGATATCCAGTTTACCGTAATGAAGGTTCTTTCCCGGCTGCAATTGCCGCATTTCTTCGATGATCTTGTCGGACACAAAGATTCCTCTTGGCTGAATGCCTATGAAAACGAGATGATCAATATTGACATGGTTTTCTAAGATCTGATGAGTAAGCCTGCGAATGGTGATGGATAATTGTTCCCGGGTTAAAATAGACTTCAATCAGCGTAAATTTTTATAAAAGTAACGCATTATGTTCTTCCGATGGCAATGCGCTTCCTTCATATACCTTCTTCCTTTCTTGTCCCTTGTGCCTTGTGCCTTGTACCTTGTGCCTTGTACCTTGTTCGATAACGTTTTTCTCTTAACTTCGTCCCCTAATGCAACTAAGTACTAAACATCTGCTTGGCATTAGAGATCTCCATCCTTCCGACATCCAGATTATTTTAGACACAGCCACCCAATTCAAAGAAGTTTTACAAAGGCCGATTAAGAAAGTTCCAACGCTCAGGGACGTTACCATCGTGAATTTGTTTTATGAAAATTCCACGCGTACCAGGCTTTCGTTTGAACTAGCTGAAAAAAGGTTGAGTGCCGACGTGATCAACTTCAGCGCTAGTGGCTCTTCAGTATCAAAAGGAGAAACGCTCCTGGATACGGTAAACAATATTCTAAGTATGAAAGTGGATATGGTGGTGATGCGTCATAGCGCAAGCGGCGCGCCCCATTTCTTATCAAGACATATTCCTGCTGCGATTGTGAATGCCGGTGATGGTATCAATGAGCATCCAACGCAGGCGTTGCTGGATGCGTTTTCCATCCGGGAACAATTGGGCGGATTGGAAGGAAAAAAGATCGCATTGGTGGGTGATATTATGCATTCACGTGTAGCCCTGAGCAATATTCATCTACTGAAGAAAATGGGAGCAGAGGTGATGGTTGCAGGTCCACCAACACTTATTCCGAAATACATTGATGAGGCGTTCAACATAAAAGTGGAGTATAACATTCGGAAGGCACTGGAATGGTGCGATATCGCGAATGTCTTGCGCATCCAGTTGGAACGTCAAAACCAGGTATTCTTTTCTTCGCTCCGCGAATACAACCTCGCATATGGAATCAACAAGCGATTGTTAGACAGTCTTGGCAAAAGGATTTTCATCATGCATCCTGGTCCAATCAACAGAGGAGTTGAAATTGATAGCGATGTTGCAGATAGTGACCAGTCGATCATATTACAGCAGGTTGAAAATGGGGTCGCGGTTAGAATGGCTGTGTTGTATCTGCTTGCAGGAGGAAAGGATCACCAAAACTAAAATTATGATAGTTTTACGTTTGGCGTTTGATGTTTGAGGTTTGAGGTGTTTATTTAGGGTCAGAAAAACGAAAGATTCACAATCGTTATTCGTAAACTCCAACTTCGACGTAGCGTTAAACATCAAACATCAAACGTCAAACCTCAAACCAGAAACGAAGTCCCTTATGCAACGCATTTGTTTATTCCCCGGAACATTTGACCCCTTAACCCTGGGTCACGTTGACATCATTAATCGATGTTTGAATCTGTTTGATAAAATCATTGTTGGCATTGGTATCAACACCACAAAAGAGCCCATGTTCTCGGGAGAGCAACGCTTGCTATGGATAAAGGAAATTTACAAGGACCAGCCGAAAGTAGATGCTTCACTGTATGAAGGTCTCACGGTAAACTTTTGCAAAGAGGTTGGTGCCAGATATATTCTTCGTGGTATCAGGTACGTTAGTGACTTCGAATATGAAAAAACGATTGCTGATGCGAATAGAACACTTGACCCCGGTATCGAAACTTTCTTTTTGACGGGTGAACCTAAGTATACTTCTGTGGCTTCAACAATTGTAAGAGACATTATCAGGAATAGGGGAGACGCATCACATTTTCTCCCAAAGATCATAGCAGATAGTATTAAGAAAATTAAATCCTGAAGTCCATTATGATTTGGTTTGAAAAGCAAATTCGACTGGAAGATCTGCATCTGTTAGGCAAAGGAACGATGGGCGAATATCTGGGTATCGAATGGACGGAGATTGGGCATGATTTTCTAAAGGCAAGAATGCCCGTGAATGAACGAACCAAACAACCCTATGGCTTGCTACATGGAGGAGCATCCGTTACACTTGCGGAAACCATTGGCAGTGTTGCTTCCGCTCTTGTAGTTGATCATACAAAATTTTACTGCGTGGGTTTGGAGATTAATGCCAATCATATTCGCAGCGCGCGTGAAGGATTTGTGACAGGGAGTGGGTCGCCATTTCACATCGGCAAGTCAACACATGTTTGGGACATCAGGATTACCGATGGAGAAGAAAAATTGGTGTGCGTGAGCAGGCTTACTGTAGCAATTATTCCCAGAAAGTAATCAGTGTACTTGCTTGACGAAACCAGCATCTGCCAATAAATCTCTGATCAATGGGTAAGTATTATTCATGAATTGATCCAGTTCTGTTTTTTTTACCCATTTGATGTCATTGATTTGTTCTTCTTCCTGCGGGTGCAGCGGTTGCTTGCTATCAGCGTTCATCATGTACCAATGCGTTTCTTTCAAGATATGTTTACCGCTTTCATCATACACATGGTGTGTGGTGGCAAGAGATTCTACTAAGCGCACATCTTTCAATCCGGTTTCTTCCTTCACCTCGCGGATGGCACAAGTTTCCAGGTTTTCCCTTTCATCTAATTTTCCCTTTGGTAAATCCCATTTTCCTCTGCGATGAATCAATAAAATATTCTTGTGTTGATCCAAAACCAGCCCGCCGGCGGCGAGAACGACAGTAAATTTTTTCCATACAGCCTTCTTTAACTCGTCGAGGTTTGTATGATATAAAATTCCTGCGTGAATCCGCTTTTGGTTCATTTCATGGATCATTGATTTAATTGCGGGGGTTGAGAATTCGTCGACAAAAACAGCATCATCATGATGGACGTAAGGCGCAATGGCCTCATCGATATCATCACAAAGGAAGAGCGGCTTCTCATGGAAATAAATCTTGATGTGCATATGATAGCTAGTGAACAGTGATCGGTTATCAGTTATCAGTTATTAGTTGTCAGTTGTCAGGTATCGATTATTTGGTCGGCGGTTCATAGTGCGTAGGATGTAATATATAATTAAAGTGGGATTAAAGGTTATTGCTAACTCTTCATCGTAAAACTGAATTAAAAAATTTTTTTTTCAGGGATAAGTATCAATTTTGCCGCGCGCTAGATATTAAATCACAGATCGCAGATTACTCATCACGTATCACTGATCTCCATTATGGGAACGAATGAAAAGGCCATCGCAGAAAAGCTACTACAAATTAATGCCATTAAGCTGAATGTGCATCAGCCGTTCAAATGGGCGTCAGGATGGAAAAGCCCGATCTATTGCGATAATAGAAAGGTTTTGTCGTTTCCCTATATCCGCGATTTCATTAAATCTGAAATGTGCAACCTTGTTTTCCAGGAATTTACAGGAGCCGATTTATTGGCGGGAGTCGCCACCGCTGGAATTGCCTGGGGTGCAATGGCGGCCGATCAACTGAAATTGCCGTTCATATACGTGCGTCCAAAGCCAAAGGAACATGGGCTTGGAAACCAGGTTGAAGGTTACTTCGGAAAAGGGCAGAAGACGGTTGTTATTGAGGATCTTGTTTCAACGGGTAAAAGTAGCCTGCAGGTGGTGGACGTTTTGAGGGAATCAGGCCTTGACGTTATTGGGATGGTATCCATTTTTACTTATGGATTTGACGTGGCGGAAGAGGCCTTTAAATCGGCCGGAATTACGTTTAGGTCCCTTACCAATTACCAAACTCTGATAGCTTTAGCAACGGAAAAGGGCACCGTTAAGCAGGAAGACGAAACTATTTTGTTAAATTGGCGGAAGGATCCTGCGAACTGGAATCCTGTTGATTAATTTAGCCTCTTAAACTCCCTTTTATGAAGAAACTTACATTTTTATTGGTTATGAGTTTTGCGATTTCCGCCGCCGTCACTGCACAAGTGAAGAAGGGAATTCAAACCGTGACCATTAAAACTCCTACCGTACAATGTGAATCATGCAAGAAGAGAATAGAGGGCTATATGTTGAGAGAAGATGGCGTGTCCAAAGTTGTAGTTGACTATAAGAGAAAGACCACGAAGGTTACTTTCAATTCGGAAAGAACGAATATCGAAAACATTAAGACCGCTATCGCCAATGTAGGATATGATGCTGATGATGTAACGGCTAATGAAGAATCATATAATAAGCTGCCTTCCTGCTGTAAGAAAACGGAAGATGGAGGAGGCAAGCATTAGGAAGGCACAAGAAACAAGGGACAAGGCACAAGAGGGACGTGGAATTTCGTGTGAATTGACATTAGGCAACAGGCAATTGGCAAACTGAATTCGTTGAGCTCCGCATTGCGGGGCTTTTTTCGTTTGTAACCTTCCGTCCGACCGTCTCGGTCTGACGGTGAA
>Ga0157378_10004729_pt1 | contig 11936 bp, 11 predicted proteins | sample M65metaG_FD_115309 | JGI IMG/M metagenome (GOLD analysis project Ga0157378, IMG submission 115309) | Miscanthus rhizosphere microbial communities from Kellogg Biological Station, Michigan, USA - M6-5 metaG | ecosystem: Host-associated > Plants > Roots > Rhizosphere > Soil | place: USA: Michigan...
GTTCTAATTTTGGAATTTTGAAATTGGGAGATTGGGAAATTGGGGCCCATCAATTTAGATAACCTTTTCTAATTTTATGCGGAAACTAGAAAAGAAGAAACTTTCTCACGAGGGAAATTTCCCAATTTCCCAATTATCAGTCCGAATTAACTTCGACTGGACGAGCAAAATTTCAAAATGGGCTATGCATCCAACTTAAATAAGCTGTCAACAAATTCATGCTTGTCGAATACAAGTAGGTCTTGCATCTTTTCTCCCACTCCAATAAACTTCACGGGAATCTTAAATTGATTCGCGATCGCAAGCACCACACCGCCTTTTGCAGTTCCATCAAGCTTAGTTATTGCAATTGCTGAAACATCCGTTGCTGCAGTGAAATGTTTTGCTTGCTCTAATGCATTCTGTCCCGTTGATCCGTCTAATACTAACAACACTTCGTGCGGCGCCTCAGGAATAACTTTTTGAACTACTCTCCGTATTTTACTCAACTCCTCCATCAGGTGTAATTTGTTGTGGAGTCGGCCTGCGGTATCAATCAGGATTACATCAACCCCCTTTGATATTCCGCTTTGCACAGTATCAAAAGCAACTGCCGCGGGATCGGAACCCATGGGCTGCTTCACAATGGGAACGCCTACACGCTCACTCCAAATGGTGAGTTGATCTACTGCTGCGGCACGAAAAGTGTCGGCCGCACCTAGCAGCACTGATTTGCCTGCCGACTTAAAGTTGTGCGCAAGTTTACCAATGGTTGTAGTCTTTCCAACACCATTCACTCCTACTACCAGTATCACAAATGGCTTAGAGGGCAAATCCGTGTTAAATGAATAACTGGAACTTTCCGGAGCAGATACTAATACGTTTTCAATTTCGCTTTGCAAGACTTTATTCAGCTCCGTTGCGTTTACGTATTTCTCGCGCGCTACACGCTTCTCTATATTGTCGATAATTGCAACAGTGGTTTCAATACCAACATCAGCACTTACTAACGCTTCTTCAAGATTATCTAACACTTCTTCATCAACCACACTCTTTCCCGCAATTGCTTTGGTGATTTTGGAAAGAAAACCTTCTTTGGTTTTTTGTAATCCTGAATCAAGACTTTCCTTTTCCTTCTTGCCGAATATTTTCCCAAAGAAACTCATACTACCATGCTTTATGTGAAATAAAATTTTTGTCTTAAACAACAAAAGCCGTCCGCCTAAGGCGGACAGCTTTTACTTCGACCGCAAAGGTCGTGACTAACTCATCAATTATTTTTGAGCCAGGTACTGCTTTACTTTATCCTTGTGAACAATGGATTCTTTGAAAGTGTAGGCGCCGGTTTTAGGACTGCGTACAGCCTTGATCACTTTAGTCCAGTTCTTAGCTTCAGCTGCAGCTTTCTGATCTTTAGTCTTAATCGCGGTTTTTGCTTGCTTTGCCATGTTGTATTAGTTGATCAGTTATCGGTGATCAGTGATCAGCTATCAGTGAACGGTCGCAACCGATCACTTATCACTCATCACTATTCACTACTTAATTTCTTTGTGAACAGTATACTTCTTCAGAATGGGATTGTATTTTTTCAATTCCAAACGCTCAGGAGTATTTTTCTTGTTCTTAGTGGAAATGTAACGGCTGGTGCCGGGCTGTCCACTGTTCTTGTGCTCAGTGCATTCTAAAATCACCTGAACACGATTTCCTTTCTTTGCCATTGTAATTAGTTTTTCTTCTCAGTTTGAAATCTGAAAGAACGTCAAACCTCAAACATCAAACATTATATCTTCTCTCCCTGTGCCCTCAATTGCTTAACCACGTTATGCAACCCTCTTTTATTGATGGTGCGTAATCCTTCAACAGATACTTTTAAAGTGATCCATTTATCTTCCTCGGGCAAATAAAAACGCTTAGTTTGCAGGTTAGGTAGAAACCGGCGCTTGGTCTTCACATTGGAGTGTGAAACCTTGTGACCTGTCATCGGAACCTTCCCTGTTACCTGACATACTCGTGCCATGACATAAAATTTAAGGACGGCAAAGGTGCGGAAAAACGGCCAAATAATCAAAGAGTAAGGAAAGAATTTCAGCCAAAATTCCCACAAAAGTGGATTATTTCCTATATCCTTGGCAAAAAAGTCAGGCTTATCCCCATCGGCGCAATTTTGGATTCCTTAACAGGAAAGGAAGTGAGGAATTGGGTACCTTGACTAGTTAGTTAGTAGGGGCGCTGGTCACTGGCCATTGATCACTGGTCACTGGTTGCTAGTTAATGGTTGCTACTTATCAGATGGTAGCCTCTAAATGAGGGCCGACGAGCCAGGAACCAGCAGCAAATGCATGACTTTTGGATTTCAATATTCGTGAAACTGCCGCTGTAGAGTAAGTAGCGACCAGGTACCAGCTACTAGCAACCGGCAAGTTCACACCAAACAACTAAGTATTTGAAACGGAAATCAATAGTACGAGATATCAGTTGGCTTTCATTCAATGCCAGGGTATTGCAGGAGGCTGCGGATCCTACTGTGCCCTTGAGAGAACGGGTAAAATTCCTGGGCATCTTCTCCAATAATATGGATGAATTCTTTCGGGTGAGGGTAGCCACGCTGAAACGGATGGCGGAGATTGGGGGAAAGAAGAAACTCAACATGCACCTGGAACAGGATCCCGAAGAAATTTTGGAAGAAATCCAAATGATCGTGCTCGAACAACAAACTGAATTCAACAGAATTTGGGAAAAGATTTCGCAGGAACTGGAGCGCGAAAAGATATTTCTTATTACAGAAAAACAACTCAATAAGGACCAGCAAAGGTTCGTGCAGCAATATTTCGAAGACGAGGTACGCGCCAATATCATTCCCCTGATGATTGAAAGTCTTCCAAAGTTTCCTTACCTCAGGGACAAATCCATTTATCTTGGAGTGGTCCTTTCCAGAAAAGACGGATCTATGCGCAGGAAATATGCATTGATCGAAGTACCCAGCAAATCACTCGGGCGTTTCCTCAAACTGCCTTCTAATCCGGGCGAGCACCATATTATTCTTTTGGAGGATGTAATCCGATCAAATCTCAGGAGCATATTCTCTTATTTTGGATACGATCGTTTTGATTCATGGGTTTTCAAACTGACTAAGGATGCGGAGATCGATCTGGATAACGATATATCAACTTCCCTTATACAAAAAATTGAGAAGGGAGTTAAGAACAGGCGCAAGGGTAAGCCCGTTCGGTTTGTATATGATAAAGAGATGGATCAGGGATTGATTGCATACCTGATTCGGCGACTTGATCTATCAAGGAAAGACGTGATCCTTCCTGGCGGGCGAATTCACAACTTCAGGCACTTTATGGATTTTCCCGATGTGTTCACGCGGCGAAGCCAAAGAAAGAAAGCCTTGAAACATCCGCTGTTAATAAAAACCAACCGCGTTACAGATGTTGTGTTGCAAAAGGACATCATGCTTCATTTCCCCTACCAGTCATTCAATCCGGTGATTGACATGTTGCGTGAAGCTGCAATGGACCCCGAAGTATCATCGATCAAGATCACTTGTTATAGACTCGCTTCTAATTCAAAAGTGATTAATGCGTTGATCAACGCAGTAAGAAATGGAAAAGAGGTAACGGTGATGATGGAATTGCGCGCGCGGTTTGAAGAAGAAGCCAACCTTGAATGGAAAGAGAGATTGGAAGAAGAAGGCGTAAAGGTTTTGATCAGCATGCCTAATTTGAAAGTGCATGCGAAGATTTGTATTATAAAGAAACGGACGAATGGTCGCACACTCCAATACGGATTCGTGAGCACTGGCAACCTGAATGAAAAAACGGCCACCCTGTACGGAGATCATTGCCTCCTCACTGCGAACAGGGCAATCATGACGGATGTAAACAGGCTTTTTATTTACCTGGAGAAAAATAAAGATGGTGACCAGATCCTGAAAGCCATGAACACGCTCATCCCCTGTCCTACCGGCCTAAGGAAAGAGTTAGATAAAATGATTGCCAGGGAAATTAAAAATGCGAAGAATAATATTCCTGCGGCCATCACGCTAAAGATGAATTCACTTTCGGATGAAGAGCTGATCACTCAATTATCCGAAGCCGCCAAAGCGGGAGTGAAGATCCGCATGATCGTGCGCGGCATTTTCTGTATGTATTCGGACAATCCTAAGTTCAAGGAACCGGTGCAAGCAATCAGCATCATTGATGAATATCTGGAGCATGCACGTGTGTTTATATTTCACAATGCGGGCGACGAAAAAGTTTATATATCTTCGGCCGATTGGATGGTGAGAAATTTAGATCACCGGGTTGAAGCCACTTGTCCAGTGTTTGACGAGGATATTAAAAGGATTCTCAAAAATATTCTTGAGATCCAGTTAAGTGATAATGTGAAAGCAAGAATCCTCGACAATGATCTAAGCAACAGGTATGTGAAATCGGATAGTGGCAGGAAGATTCGTTCACAGATTGAAATTTATAATTACCTCCAGGAAAAAACTCTGAATAGACTAGAAGCAATACCACAGGAAATTGCACCTGCACCTGTGGTGATTGAAAAAGCTTCTTAAGTTTTCACTTCATGCGACTGGCAGCGATAGACATAGGCAGTAACGCAGCGAGGTTGTTGATCACAGAAGTGATTCAGGACAACGGAAAACCCCAATTCAATAAACTGAATCTTGTTCGCGTCCCCCTTCGACTAGGCTTTGACGTCTTCGAACAGAAGAAAATTTCTGAAGAGAAGGAAGAAATGATATTGAATACCATGCGCTCTTACAAATATTTGTTGGAGGCCTATGGTGTAAAGAATTTAAAAGCTGCTGCAACTTCTGCTATGCGGGATGCCGACAATTCACAAGCCATAATCGATCGTGTCAGGAATGAAACTGGCATTGAAATCGAGATCATCAGCGGCGATTATGAAGCCAGCCTTATTTACGAAAACCATGTGGCAGAAAACATGGACAAGCTGCATGCCTATCTGTATATCGATGTTGGTGGTGGTAGTACTGAGCTCACTTTTTTTGCCGATGGCAAACTCATCTTCAAAGAATCATTTAATATCGGAACCATTCGATTGCTGAAGAAGCAGGTATCAGAGCAAAAGTGGGATGAAATGAAAGAATTCATCAAAAAGAATCTGAAGGGTCACGACAATGATGTTATTGCCATTGGATCGGGAGGAAACATCAACAAAGTTTTTTCGCTTTCAAAAAGAAAAGAAGGAAAGCCGCTCACTCTTGAACTGTTGAAGGATTATCACAAAGAACTAGGAAACTTTAGTCTCCATGATCGAATCAGAGTATACAGAATGAAAGAAGATCGTGCCGATGTAATTGTTCCTGCCTTACTCATTTATATTAACGTTATGCGCTGGGCAAACGCGGAAGAGATTTACGTTCCTAAAATTGGTCTGGCAGATGGGCTTGTGCAGCACTTGTACGATGAACTCAGGAAACGAACATAAGCTTATTGCTTTTTATCCTAAATTGCCCACTTCTTAGCGAGGCTCCTTGGGTTTGTTTTATTCTAAGGTAGAGCCATTCCCGCTCTCGCAATCTTCAATCAAAATTTTTGCAATGGCAGCCAGTAAAGAAGCAAAGCGCATTACCACAAATGTTTTGCAGAATATGAAATCGAATGGTGAAAGGATTTCGATGATCACCGCATATGATTTTTCTTTTGCGAAGATTTTTGATGCTGCTGATATTGATGTCATTCTTGTAGGAGATTCAGCGTCCAATGTGATGGCGGGAAACGAGACCACACTACCCATTACCTTAGATCAAATGATTTATCACGCCTCTTCGGTTATCCGTGGTGTGAAAAGATGCCTGGTGGTGGTTGACCTTCCATTTGGTTCCTATCAATCCAATTCAAAAGAAGCCCTCGCCTCTGCGGTAAGAATAATGAAGGAGACCGGCGCGCATGCGATAAAACTCGAAGGAGGTGAAGAAGTATTGGAAAGCATTAATCGAATTGTAGCGGCGGGGGTGCCTGTAATGGGTCACCTTGGACTAACACCCCAATCGATCTATAAATTCGGGACATACAATGTTCGCGCAAAAGAGGAAGCAGAGGCAAACAAGCTTAAGAGAGATGCCAAACTGTTACAGGATGCAGGCTGTTTCGCTATTGTACTTGAAAAAATTCCTGCTACTCTTGCAAAGGAAGTTTCTGAGAGTTTGCATATTCCCACCATCGGCATCGGCGCTGGAAAATATTGTGATGGCCAGGTGTTGGTCATGCACGACATGCTTGGCATCAATACTGAATTTAAACCGAGATTTTTGAGGCAATACCTCAACATGCATGAACAAATCACAAAGGCAGTTCATCAATACATCAAAGATGTAAAGTCGAATGAGTTCCCTAATGACAAGGAGCAATATTGAGGCAAGGCAATGCACTGCAGTCAACTCCAATGTTCAATGCTCAATGTTCAATGTTCAATGATAGGGAATCACAAACGTTCGAAGAGAATGAAAGCATAAGGACCATTTGCCGTGGTAACAATATCACGATGCAGCAGTTTCCAGCCATTGTTAGTGATGTAGTTCAATAAGTCCATTGGCGAATGGAACTTCACCTTTTTACCGGCACCATCGGCGATGTACTCATTAAACAAGAGCGGTTGACGTTGCCCATAATCCACGGAATAAATGGTAGTGGTGCTGTGATCTGCACTCATCTTTATTTCAAAATAGCGAATAGTGGAATCCGCGTTAATGTTTTTGTCCTTAATATAGACTTGCGATTTTGTAATATGAACCGCAAAACCGAAGAGGGTGAGGAGTAGAACTTTTTTCATACAAGGCAAGTTTGAAGAAAATTACCAAACAGGAAATGCAACACAATGAGCGCCATCGTTAATTCTCTCTAAAACTTCTCCATAATTTACCTCGCACCCGCCCCTCCCTTTTAGAGTTGTTTGCATCCTGCATCCTAAAACTTGCATCTTGCATCCAGCATCCGGCATCTTGCATCTTGCATCTGGCATCTGGCATCGTGTTCCCGTCCCCAACTGTGAACATATTGTCAAAGACTCCATTTAGCACTCAAATTCTGTCTTCCTTAACTATAATAGTGTAGTAACTTCGCAGGCTATGGAAAAAATGCTTGCGGAACTGGGGCTCAAACAATCGAATCCCGGTGTTTCTACAGGACTCAATTGGCTTTCGTCCAATGGGGAATCTATCCAATCCTTCTCTCCTGTTGATGGCAAACTCATCGCCTCAGTAACCTCGGTTGATAAATCTTCATACGAAAAAGTAATGGCTACGGCCCAGGCCGCATTCGAAGCATGGCGTTTGTGGCCCGCTCCAAAAAGAGGCGAGGTAGTTCGGCAAGTGGGAGAAGCTCTGAGAAAAAACAAGCAAGCACTTGGCCAACTGGTTTCCTATGAAATGGGCAAAAGTTTGCAGGAGGGCTATGGTGAAGTGCAGGAAATGATTGACATCTGTGATTTTGCGGTTGGCCTTTCCCGTCAGTTGCATGGTCTGACTATGCATAGTGAAAGACCGGGCCATCGGATGTATGAACAATGGCACCCGCTGGGGATCGTGGGAATTATTTCAGCTTTCAATTTTCCTGTGGCCGTATGGAGTTGGAATAGTATGCTGTCGTGGGTTTGCGGCGATGTATGTATTTGGAAGCCCTCTGAAAAAACTCCACTATGTGGTATTGCCTGCCAGCAAGTCATCACCGAAGTATTTAAGAAAAATGACGTTCCCGAAGGCGTTAGTAACCTTGTAATTGGAGGCAGAGAAGTGGGTGAATGGCTGTCGAATGACACTAGAATCCCTTTACTATCTGCCACCGGATCAACCCGTATGGGAAAGGCCGTTGGCGCAGCGGTAGGTGCACGATTAGGCAGATCGCTTCTAGAATTGGGAGGCAATAACGCAATAATAGTATCGGAACACGCCGACCTTGACATGACCATCATCGGCGCCGTATTTGGGGCAGTGGGGACCGCTGGTCAAAGATGTACCAGCACCAGACGACTCATTGTTCACGAGAAAATATATGACAAGCTAAAAGATAAGCTGGTAGCGGCTTACAAGCAATTGAGGATTGGAAATCCATTAGATCAAAAGAATCATGTTGGGCCGCTTATCGATAAACATGCAGTGGAAATGTACAAAGAGTCCATTGAAAAGTGTAAGGCAGAGGGAGGTCGCTTTATAGTGGAGGGCGGCGTATTGCAAGGTGATGGATTTGAAAGCGGATGTTATGTGAAACCTTGTGTAGCCGAAGTGGAGCCCGGTTACCAAATTGTGCAGCATGAAACCTTTGCGCCTATTCTTTATCTGTTGAAATACAAATCGCTTAAGCAAGCCCTGGAAATCCAGAACGGCGTGCCGCAGGGATTATCATCAGCCATCATGACCCTTAACCTGAGAGAGGCAGAAGAATTTCTTTCCCATGCCGGGAGTGATTGTGGGATTGCAAATGTCAATATTGGAACATCAGGGGCTGAGATTGGTGGTGCATTTGGCGGTGAAAAGGAAACGGGCGGGGGTCGGGAAAGCGGAAGTGATGCGTGGAAGACCTATATGCGGCGACAAACCAATACGATCAACTATTCCTCGCAGTTACCCCTCGCGCAGGGCATTAAATTTGATCTATAGAAATGTATTAACAAACCATTGAAAACCGTTTATCAAAGAAAATTCGTCTGGCTAAGGGAGTTATTTTATTTTTAGCTGTTCACAACTGAAAACCGATTTCAATTTCAAATCCAAATTTTAATATGATCATGAACAAAAAGGCTCTTGCCGGTTTGCTGGCAGGACTTGTATTGTGTTTGTTTGCCGGCCAGGGTGCCGTGGCCCAGGGAACAACAAAGAAAGAGACACCGAAAGGGTGGCATTTGATGGATAAGGACAAGGATGGCTACTACGGCATCAGTCTGCAAAAAGCGTATGATTTTGTGAAAGGAAAGAAGAGTACGCCAATCATTGTAGCGATAATTGATTCAGGCATTGATACCCTACATGAAGATTTAAAAGAAGTGCTCTGGCATAATCCAAAAGAGATCCCGGGAAACGGAATCGACGACGACAATAACGGATATGTAGATGATGTGTATGGATGGAACTTTTTAGGTGGAAAGGATGGACGCAACGTAACGCAGGACTCTTATGAAGGCGCACGCGTTTATCACAAGCTGAAAGCAAAGTATGCTGATAAAAAAATTGATACCGCTACACTTAATGATGAAGAGAAAGACGAGTATCAAATGTGGTTAAAGGCCAAAAAGAAAATTGAAGGCGATGTGGTTGCAGGTGGAATCGATTTATTGCTTTTGAAAAAAGCATTGTCTGCCTCCCGCAAAAATGATAGCGTGCTGAAAGCAGCAATTGGTAAAGACGTTTACACAGGAAAAGACCTTGAGACCTTCACTCCTACAACTCCCGAAGCAAAATCTGCTAGAAATGGATTCCTTTATTTGTTTAAGGCCAATGATATGATGGATCAAACAAATAAAGAATTTCTCGAAGGCTTTTCAGAATACCTCAGTGGTGAAGAACGTAAAGCTGAAGCAAAAGATAAAGCTCCAGAGGATTTCAGAGGTGAGATTGTAAAGGATGATGAGAATGATATCAATGATCGCAACTACGGAAATCCAAACGTAATGGTAGACGAAGACGCCCCATTGCATGGAACTCACGTTGCTGGGATTATTGCCGCGAAAAGAAATAATGGTAAAGGAATGGATGGCGTTGCAGACAACGTGAAGATCATGATGCTGCGCGCGGTTCCTGACGGTGACGAGCATGATAAAGACATTGCGCTTGCAATTCGTTACGCTGTAGACAATGGTGCAAGAGTGATCAACATGAGCTTTGGTAAGGATTTTTCGCCTGGTAAAAAATGGATTGATGAAGCTGTTGAATATGCACAAAGCAAAAATGTTCTGCTGGTTCACGCAGCGGGAAATGATCATAAAGATCTTGATAGCACTGATAATTTCCCTAACCCAAATCTGAAGGCTTTAAAAACCAGGGCAACCAACTGGGTCACAGTTGGAGCGAGCAGCGATCCTTCAGCTGAAGCTGATTTCAAGAGCTATACTGCATCATTCTCCAATTACGGCAAGAATGAAGTGGATGTATTTGCGCCTGGCACTAAGATCTACTCAACAGTTCCTGGTGGTAACAACTATCGTAATTTGCAGGGAACAAGTATGGCGTCTCCGGTTGTTGCAGGTGTAGCAGCATTGGTGCTATCATACAACCCGCAATTGACTGCTCAGCAACTGAAATGGGTCCTTGAAAAAAGTGCTACTCAAATCAGTTCTAAGGTTAAAGTACCAGGTAGTGATGATGAAATGGTTCAAATGTCTGCACTCAGTCATACGGGTGGAATAGTAAATGCGTACGAAGCGTTGAAACTCGCGGCCACCCTGAAGCCCGCAGAGAAAACAAAGTTGCCAAAATCGAGCATTAAGAAGAATAAGAAAGGCTAGTGCCGTTAATAATGTACTGAAAAACTTCTGCCTGATGGGTGGAAGTTTTTTTATTTTCATAGATTTATCAACCCAAAAATATCAACTATGGCAGGAAAAATGGATGCACTTGCTGCGGAATTTTACCAGAATTACATCAACAAGGCGCCCGATGAAAACGTGGTAAAGGCAATTGAAAAAAATGCACGCAATTTCAGAAAGCTATTAAAGAATATCCCGAAAAAGAAAATCGACTTCGCATATGCGGAAGGGAAATGGACTATAAGGGAAGTGCTTCAACATGTGATAGATGCTGAAAGAGTATTTTCTTATAGAGCAACAAGCATCGCCAGAAAGGATCCTACTCCCCTGCCGAGTTTTGACGAAAATATCTGGGCATCAAATTCGAATGCGTCAAGCAGGTCATGGAAAGAAATGATCAATGAATTCAGATCGCTTCGTGAAGCCAATGAAGCGTTATTTTCTTCGTTTGCTGATGAGCAACTTCGTGCAATCGGTACCGCTAGTAATAAACAGGTGAACGTATTGGCACTCGGTTTCATCATTGCGGGCCACGTGCAGCACCATATCGATATTATTAAAGAACGATACCTTCAGAAGAAATGAAGCAATAACCAAGATCCAAGATCCAAGATTCAAACAAGGAAGAGAAATAAATCATAATCGGAGCAAGGAAGAAAAAAGTTGTTCTTTTTGTCCTACAGGATAACACTTACTGGCCCAAATTAAAAGCAGAATATCAACGACTGGCAAAATTCTTGCAATTTTCCAGTCATGAAAATCCATCCTTTGAAAACACTAGGAGTGCTATTCCTATGCACTCAATCAATCTACTCATATAGCCAGGTAAGCTATACTGCAAACGACTTCGCACACGTCACGCCCTACACTGCCTACTTTCAATATGGAACAAACATGGGATACTTTGGTGGCTCATGGGATGATCAGTCATTAGCCGATATCAGCGCCGGCAACGTTTCAAAAAATGTAAAGGGCGCGGGAGCAAATTCATTACGCGTGTTTCTTCCGGAGGATTTTCTTGAGACTTGGGGATATGATATCAGAGTGGCGGCGTTCAATCATTATAATACTATCGGCGTATCTGAAATGGTGGTGGCATTGGAGCAGCCCTCCCCGGCGCATACTGATCCCAATCATTATGGTGGTTGCGTTGATCAGGCTAAAGTGTTCAACAACCTCTATTCACCAATTTGGGATGGAGGCGCAAATGGTACGCCTTATAACGACACCAATTATTTCGCTGCCTATGTGTACAAAACAGTTTCGCGATATAAAACAAAAACCAGGTTTTGGGAGATTATCAACGAACCTGATATGGACTATGTAGGCCACAGCGAGCAACAACCTGGTCAGCCCGGCAATTGGTGGGACAACAATCCTGATCCCTGCGAGTTGCCTGCACTCAAGGCGCCCATTTATTATTATGTGAGGATGCTTCGCATAGCCTATGATGTTATAAA
>Ga0157378_10004733_pt1 | contig 11931 bp, 11 predicted proteins | sample M65metaG_FD_115309 | JGI IMG/M metagenome (GOLD analysis project Ga0157378, IMG submission 115309) | Miscanthus rhizosphere microbial communities from Kellogg Biological Station, Michigan, USA - M6-5 metaG | ecosystem: Host-associated > Plants > Roots > Rhizosphere > Soil | place: USA: Michigan...
AGGCCGGGACGACAAATAGGATGTGCGGTTCGCCCAGATTTCCCTCTCCAAGGCTGTCATTCCCGGCCAAAAATCCCTAAATTTCGGCCATGCCGAAAACAGCCCCCAAAGCCGCCGCGAAGCCCGATGCCGTCAAGGCCCTGAAAAAGGGCGACCATGTCTTCCTGGTCGACGGTTCCTCCTACATCTTCCGCGCCTATCACGCGCTGCCGCCGCTGACCCGCAAGTCCGACGGGTTGCAGGTCAATGCCGTGCTCGGCTTCTGCAACATGCTGTGGAAGCTGCTGCGCGACATGCCCGAGGATAACCGGCCGACGCATCTGGCGATCGTGTTCGATAAATCTGAAGTCACGTTCCGCAACAAGCTGTACCCGGATTACAAGGCGCACCGGCCGCCGGCGCCCGATGACCTGATCCCGCAATTCGGTCTGATCCGCGAGGCCGTGCGCGCGTTCGACCTGCCATGTCTCGAGCAAGGCGGCTTCGAGGCCGACGACCTGATCGCGACCTATGCCCGCTAAGCCGGTGAGCGCGGCGCCACCGCGACCATCGTATCCTCCGACAAGGATCTGATGCAGCTCGTCACCGACAAGGTGGTGATGTACGACACCATGAAGGACCGCCGCATCGGCATTGCCGAGGTGATCGAAAAGTTCGGCGTGCCGCCGGAGAAGGTGGTCGAGGTGCAGGCGCTGGCCGGCGATTCCACCGACAACGTGCCGGGCGTACCCGGCATCGGCATCAAGACCGCGGCGCAGCTTATCGTCGAGTATGGCGACCTCGAAACGCTGTTGAAGCGCGCCGGCGAGATCAAGCAGCCGAAGCGGCGCGAGGCCTTGATCGAGAACGCCGAGAAGGCACGGATTTCGCGGCAACTCGTGCTGCTCGACGACAAGGTGGCGCTGGACGTGCCGCTCGACGAACTTGCCGTGCACGAGCCCGATGCGCGCAAGCTGATCGCGTTCCTGAAGGCGATGGAATTTTCCACCCTCACCCGCCGCGTCGCCGACTATTCGCAGATCGATCCGGCCGACGTAGAGGCGAATGCAGCCAACAAAAGCGCGGCTGCGCCCGCCCCTGCCGCGGCCAAATCGTCCGGTGGCGGCACCGGCGATCTGTTTGCGAGCCCCGCCGCCGCCAAGCCCGGCGCCGACAAGCAGGACAAGGCCTCGAGTCCCAAGGGCACCCCGGTGTCGCTCGCCACCGCCCGCGCCGAGGCAATCAAGAAGATCCCGGTCGATCGCAAGAAATACCAGATCATCCGCAGCCTCGATGCGCTCAATGCCTTCGTTGCGCGCATTCGCGATGCCGGCCAGTTCGTGGTCGATGCGATGTCGGATTCCATCGATCCGATGCAGGGCGAGATTTCCGGCATCGCGCTGGCGCTCGCGCCGAACGATGCGGCCTATGTTCCGCTTGGCCACAAGCAGTCCGGCGGCGGCGCGGGATTGTTCGACGCAGGTCTGGCGCCGGACCAGATCAAGGCGGCGGATGCGCTGGCCGCGCTGAAGCCGGCGCTCGAATCCGCCGGCATCCTGAAGCTCGGCTTCAACATCAAGTTCACTTGCGTCGTGCTGGCGCAACACGGTATCACGCTGCGAAACCATGATGATGTCGAGCTGATGTCCTATGCGCTCGATGCCGGGCGCAACTCGCATGCGATGAACTCGCTGGCATCGCGCTGGTTCGACCATGTCGTGATCGACTACGGCGCGCTGGTCGGCAGCGGCAAGGGCAAGCTCACCTTCGATCAGGTCGCAATCGACAGGGCGGCCGAATATGCGGCCGAATACGCCGACATGACGGTGCGACTGTCTCGCGTGCTGAAACCGCGCCTCGTCGCCGAGCATATGAACGTGGTCTACGAGACGCTGGAACGTCCGCTCGTCCCGGTGCTGGCGCGGATGGAGCGGCGCGGCATCTCGATCGACCGCCAGGTGCTGTCGCGGCTGTCGGGTGATTTCGCCCAGACTGCGGCGCGGGTCGAGGCCGAGATCCAGGAGATCGCGGGTGAACCGATCAATGTCGGCAGTCCGAAACAGCTCGGCGACATCATCTTCGGCAAGATGGGATTGCCGGGCGGCAGCAAGACCAAAACCGGCGCATGGTCGACCTCGGCGCAGGTGCTCGACGAACTCGCCGAACAAGGCCACGAATTCCCGAAGAAAATCCTGGAATGGCGGCAGGTCTCGAAGCTGAAGTCGACTTATACCGACGCGCTGCCGGAATATGTCCACCCGCAGACCCATCGCGTCCACACCACCTACGCGCTGGCGGCAACCACCACGGGCCGCCTCTCGTCGAACGAACCGAACTTGCAGAATATTCCGGTTCGTACCGAGGACGGCCGCAAGATCCGGCGCGCCTTCGTTGCGACGGCCGGCCACAAGCTGGTGTCGGCGGACTACTCTCAAATCGAGCTGCGGCTGCTGGCCGAGATCGCCGACATCCCGGTCTTGAAGCAGGCGTTCCGCGACGGGCTCGACATTCACGCCATGACCGCGTCCGAAATGTTCGGCGTGCCGATCAAGGACATGCCGAGCGAGGTGCGCAGGCGCGCCAAGGCGATCAACTTCGGCATCATCTACGGCATCTCCGCGTTCGGCCTCGCCAACCAGCTCGGCATCGCCCGCGAGGAAGCCTCCGCCTACATCAAGAAATATTTCGAGCGCTTCCCCGGCATCCGCGCCTACATGGACGCAACGCGCGACTTCTGCCGCGCCAACGGCTATGTCGAGACTATCTTCGGCCGCAAGTGCCACTACCCCGACATCAAGGCCTCCAACGCCTCGGTGCGCGCTTTCAACGAGCGCGCCGCGATCAACGCGCGCCTGCAAGGCTCCGCCGCCGACATCATCCGCCGCGCCATGGTGCGGATGGAAGACGCGTTGGCGGCAAAGAACCTCTCGGCGCAGATGCTGCTGCAGGTGCACGACGAACTGATCTTCGAAGTACCCGACGAGGAAGTGGCGGCAACGCTGCCGGTCGTGCAGCATGTGATGCAGGACGCCCCGTTCCCCGCGGTGCTGCTGTCGGTGCCGTTGCAGGTCGACGCGCGCGCGGCGAACAACTGGGACGAGGCGCATTAGGGCGCCGTCGATGAAGTTGATCGCGATTTCCGGCAGTCTGCGCGCCGATTCAAGCAACACCGCCGCCCTGCGCGCAGCGATTCGGCTTGCTCCGTCCCACGTCGGCATTTCGATCTTCGACGGGATCGGCAACCTGCCGTTCTTCAATCCGGATTTCGACAACGAGCGGCTTCCCCCAAGCGTCGGCGCCTTTCGCACCTTGATCGGCGAAGCCGACGGACTGCTGATCTCCAGTCCTGAATATGCCCGCGGCGTCGCCGGTATGATGAAGAATGCGCTCGACTGGCTGGTCGGAAGCCTCGAGTTCCCGGACAAGCCGGTGGCGCTGATCAATACATCGCCGCGGGCGACCCACGCACTGGCCGCGCTGACGCTGACCCTCGAAACGATGTCGGCGCGAATCGTGAGCGACGCCTGCGTAACGTTGGCGCTGCTGGGGGCGCCGAACGACGAGGGCAGCATTCTCGCTAATCCCGAACTCGCCGGACAGCTTCGTGATGCGATCTCCTGCTTCGCCGATGAAATTGAATCCTTGAAGCAAGCGGGCTGATCCTACCTCTCCCGCTGCAGCCCCCCACCCCAGCCTGCCCCGCAGACGGGAAAGGGAGCGCACCGTCTCGCCGCGTCCCAAATTGTCCTCCGAACAATTCGTTCAGTGACATCGCGTGATGGCGCGCGCTAGAACGCATGCGTCCCTCGCGCGAGTCTTTCCATGCCCCACATCTCCACCTTGCTCGCTTTCGCTTTGGTCTCGCTCGGCATGGTGCTGACGCCGGGGCCGAACATGATCTATTTGATCTCGCGCTCGATCACGCAAGGGCCGGCGGCGGGCATCGTATCGCTCGGCGGGGTCGCGCTCGGTTTCGTGTTCTATATGCTGTGCGCGGCCTTCGGCATCACCGCGCTGTTGTTCGCGGTGCCCTATGCGTATGACGCCCTACGCTTTGCCGGCGCCGCCTATCTGCTGTGGATGGCGTGGCAGGCGCTGAGGCCCGGCGGCCGGTCGCCGTTTCAGGTGAAGAAGCTGCAAGTCGACGGCCCGCGCAAGCTGTTCGCGATGGGATTGGTCACCAACCTGCTGAACCCGAAGATCGCGATGCTGTACCTGGCGCTGCTGCCGCAATTCATCGATCCCGCGGTCGGCAGCGTACTGACGCAATCGCTGGCGCTGGGTGCGATCCAGATCGCGATCAGCGTCAGCGTCAACGCCGTCATCGCTCTCGCGGCCGGATCGATCTCGACTTTCCTCGGCACGCGGCCGACCTGGCTGTTGGTGCAGCGCTGGCTGATGGGGACGGTGCTGGCGGGGCTCGCGGTGCGGATGGCGTTCGAGTCGAGGAAGGCGTGATCTTCTTCCTTCTCCCCTTGTGGGAGAAGGTGGATCAATCGCGCGATTAGCGCGATTGAGACGGATGAGGGGTTTGTCTCCGCGGACAAAGACTCTCGTCCCGAAAGAACCCCTCATCCGGCGCTGCGCGCCACCTTCTCCCACAAGGGGAGAAGGGAAAAAGAACCGTCTCAATCCAGCTTCGCGTCGAAGCCGCGCTTGGTCGCTGGGCGTACCATCAGGGCGTTGTACCAACGCTCGACATTGGGAAAATCCTTGAGCTCGACCTTGTGGCGCGGGTGGCGCCAGGCCCAGCCCAGAATTGCGAAGTCGGCCACCGACAGCGCATCGGCGACGAACTCGCGGCCGGCCAAGCGGCGGTCCAGCACGCCGTAGAGACGGCGGGTTTCGGCCATATAGCGCTTGAGGCCGTAGGCGCGGTCGGTCTCGTTCTCGAGCGCGATGAAATGATGCACCTGGCCCGGCATCGGCCCGAAGCCGCCCATCTGCCACATCAGCCATTCATAGACCGGGATCCGGTCGGCCAGCGGTTTCGGCAGGAATTTTCCGGTCTTCTCGCCGAGATAGAGCAGGATCGCACCGGATTCGAACACGCTGACCGGCTTGCCGTCGGGACCATCGGGATCGACAATCGCGGGAATGCGGTTGTTGGGGCTGATCTTGAGAAAAGCGGGCGCCATCTGCTCGCCCTTTGAGATGTTTATCGGGAATACCTTGTAGGGCAGCCCCATTTCCTCCAGCGCGACCGAGATCTTGCGGCCGTTCGGCGTGTTCCAGGTGTGCAGCTCGATGGTCATTTCTTAGCTCCCCCACGAAGGCTTTTCCCTCCCGTAGCGCGGAACCTCGGCGCTCGACAACTGCGCTTTGCGGGGGGCCCGCCTGCGTCGCGCGGTACCCTGTTGACGACCCCGGATCGGCTCTGGAATGTCGGTGGCAGCATCGATAGATTGCGCGCCACCTCAAAACCCCGAGCAGAAACCTTGTCCAAATCAGCCTCCCGCGCCCGTCTCGCCGAGATCATCCGCAAGCGTTCGTTCGGGCGCGGCGAGATCACGCTGGCCTCGGGCCGCAAGAGCGACTTCTACTTCAACCTCAAGCCGACCATGCTCGACCCCGAGGGCGCGGCGCTGCTGGCCGAACTGACCTACGAGGCGCTGAAGGACGATAATCTCGATTACGTCGGCGGGCTGGAAATGGGCGCGGTGCCGCTGGCGGGCGCGATCGCGCAGCTATCGTGGATCAAGGGCCATCCGATCGCCGCCTTCTTCGTGCGCAAGAAGCCAAAGGAGCATGGCGCCCGCCTCGGCGTGGAAGGCCTCGCCAAGGGCGACAGTCTGGCGGGCAAGCGCATCGTCATCGTCGAGGACGTCACCACGACCGGCGGCTCGGCGCTCAAGGCGGTCGAAGCCGTGCGCGATGCCGGCGGCGAGATCGTGCTTGTTTTCACCATGGTCGACCGCGACGAAGGCGCGACCGAGACCTTTGCCGAAGCGGGCATCCCGTTCCGCTCGCTCTACAAGGCCGGCGAGTTCTTGAAGGACTCGTGAATCATCTCCAATCTCTCCGCCGTCATGCCCGGGCTTGACCCGGGCATCCATCAACAAAGAAAAACCTCTTCGAAGAAGATGGATGGCCGGGTCAAGCCCGGCCATGACAGTGAGAGAGTCTGCATTTCTTTTCCGCCCTCCCTGCCCCGTGCACCGCTCGTTTACCATCCCGATTTATGGTGAATCGCACTGAAGCCTGTCGTGTTTCAGCGCGTTTTGTTGCGTTGGGTGGAGTGTGCGTTGCGTACCGAGTTGAGTTTTTTGCGCGTGCGGCGCCGCGCGACGCTTGTTGCCGCCATGACCCTGGGGTCGATGATGCTGGTGCCCGGCAGCGTTTCCGCTGAAGGGCTGTTCGACATGTTTTTCGGCGGCGTGCAGAAACAGCAGGCGCGGCCGGCCCCGCCGCAGGCGAGCTTCTTCGCCGATCCCTTTGCCAACAACCAGCCGGCGCCCCAGCCCGCCCCGACGCAGCGCACGGCCGGCGGCTCCGGACCCGCGTTTTGCGTGCGAAGCTGCGACGGCAAGTATTTTCCGCTGACGATGCGCAACGCCTCGCCGGCGCAGACCTGCCAGGCCTTCTGCCCGGCCAGTCCCACCAAGGTGTTCTACGGCAGCCATATCGATGGCGCGACATCAGGCAATGGCGAGCGCTACGCCGACAGCGAAAACGCTTTCGCCTATCGCAAGGCGCTGCGCGCGGATTGTACGTGCAATGGACGCAGTCCCTCCGGCCTAGCGCCGGTCGATCTGACGCTCGACAGTTCGCTGCGCTCCGGCGACGTCGTGGCGACCACCGACGGCCTGGTCGCCTATACCGGCGTCCGCCTCGGCGCCGAGCAGACCGCGGAATTCACGCCGGTCGCGAGCTATCCCGGTCTGACCTCGGAAGTCCGCGCGCGGCTCGGCGAAATGAAGGTCGCGCCGGTCAGCGCGGAAATGGTGCGCGACACCGTGATGCCGGAAGCGAACCGCGAAGCGGCCGTGCCGGCCTCGGTGGTGCCGAAGACGACGGTGGCGAAGTCTGCAAAGCGGGCGGAAGCGAACTAACGCCCCACGATCATGCCGATCACGTTCGGCGCCGCGAGATATTTTTCCTCGATCTCCGCGCGCGAGGCCGCGCGGTTTTCCGGCGTCAGCAATCCACGCTTTTCGGCTAATATCATCCAGCAATAGCCCCACCAGTCCGTCAGCATGCCGTGGTCGTCGACGAGGTCGTAGCCCTGCTCGGCGGCGAAGATCCGCGCCTGCGCTTCGTCCAGCGTGTCGAGCCAGGCGTGGTCCGCGACCGAGAACAGCTCGTCGCTGAAATCGTCGGTCGTGTAGCCCCACACCGACATGCAGACCGCGTTGAACTCACGGTCGATGGCGTCGTCGTCGACCGCCTGCCGGCGCGAGGTCTGATGCAGCCGCGACAGCGAACGGGCGAAGTCGGCGATGCGGGTGAGCGCGAATTGATCGAAGGCAATGGTGGACATGTAGTCCTCACAAACTCGGCTAGACCATAGATGTTGTGTCGGCACAGCGCCGAATCACAATGATATATCAAGTACTTGCTAAAGTGTTCTTAATTTGTTCCGATACTCCACATGGTCGTCCCGGCGAAGGCCGGGACCCATAACCGGCTGCCGTTTAATGACAGGCGCGTTGGTCCTGCCAATGAGCAAAACGAGCGCTTACCATCCTTGCCAGCGGCCAGCACGGTACGCTGTACATCGGCGTTACAAATAACGTGGGCACACGGTTAGAACTGTACCGCCTTGGTCGAGGCTCGCGCTTCGTCAAGCAATACAAAGTGTATCGCCTCGTGCACTTGGAGACGTTCGCCACAGCGCTCGAAGCAATCGCGCGCGAGAAGCAGCTGAAGAATTGGCAGCGGCGTTGGAAGATTCGGTTGATCGAAGAAAACAACGCGAATTGGGATGACCTGTCACACCTGCTCTAAACGCGCATGGTTATGGGTCCCGGCCTTCGCCGGGATGACGGCGGCGGCTGGCTGTGCGACCTTTGCCTCGCCGCTCACATCCTCACATCGCCGACAGCAGCTTGTCGCCGCAATAATTCGCATAAAACTTTCCGCCGCATTGGCGCTTGATCGAGGCGCAACGAGCAGCGGGGGAAGCGTTGGCAGGAACGCTGAAGGAGCAGCTCAACTCATCGGCGCTCCGGCCGGCCTTGCCTGCGGCAAAGGCGGCGCTGGAAGCGCTGATGCAGACGACCAGCAGTGCGGCGGCGGCGATTTCGATGATCAATCTCATGGCCCATTCCTTCCCTAAACTGCGGCGTGCTCTCGGCTTTCCTGGCCGATCCTAGCACCAAAACCGATCACGCGGATGCCGCGAAATCGGCCCGGTCCTTGCATAAAAACATGCCAGCGCAGTGCACAACAACAGCCCCGGCGGTTTCGGTTGTCGTGCAGGGCGCGTATCGTCTGTCCGAGACTCAACCGCAGGGATTGAAGCGTTGCAGGAACAATTCCCAGGGAATTACCCGCTGCCCGGCCAGCCGATCGACGAGCTGGCGCTGAACGAGATCAAGGGCGCGATCCTCACCAAGCTCAGATTGGCGATCTGCAAGGACGCCGAGAATGCGACCAAGCGCGACTGGTACAAGGCCGCAGCGCTGGCGCTGCGCGACCGCATCGTGCACCGCTGGCTCACCGCCGAGAAGGCGAGCTACGACGCCGGCCGCAAGCGCGTCTATTATCTCTCGCTCGAATTCCTGATCGGCCGTCTGTTCACCGACGCGCTGAACAACATGGGCCTGCTGCCGGTGTTCGAGGCGGCGCTCGGCGATCTCGGCGTCGGCCTCGACGAGCTGCGCAAAGGCGAACCCGACGCCGCACTCGGCAAGGGCTGCCTCGGGCGGCTCGCGGCCTGCTTCATGGAGAGCATGGCGACGCTTGCCATTCCCGCGATCGGCTACGGCATCCGCTACGATTTCGGCCTGTTCCGCCAGATCATCTCGCAGGGCGTGCAGCACGAATATCCGGACGAATGGCTGAGCTTCGGCAACCCTTGGGAATTCCAGCGTGCCGAGGTGGTCTATCACATTCACTTCGGCGGCGATGTCGACCATGCCGACGACCGCGGCCGCGACCGCGCCACCTGGCGGCCGACCGAAACCGTGCAGGCCGTCGCCTACGACACGCCGATCGTCGGCTGGCGCGGCCAGCACGTCAATGCGCTCAGGCTATGGTCGGCGCGCTCGCCCGACCCGCTGCGGCTCGATGTGTTCAACACCGGCGACTATATCGGCGCCGTCGCCGAGGAAGCGCGCGCGGAATCGATCTGCAAGTTCCTCTATCCGAACGACGAAAGCGCTGCGGGCCGCGAACTGCGGCTGCGGCAGGAATATTTCTTCGTCTCGGCCTCGCTGCAGGATCTGATCAAGCGGCACCTCGCCTCCGACGGACAGTTGCGCAGCCTCGCCTCGAAAGTCGCGGTGCAGCTCAACGACACCCATCCGAGCCTTGCCGTCACCGAACTGATGCGGATCCTGGTCGACCTGCATAATTTCCGCTGGGACGAGGCCTGGAAGATCACGATCGATACGCTGTCCTACACCAACCACACGCTGCTGCCGGAAGCGCTGGAAACCTGGCCGGTGGAACTATTCGAACGGCTGCTGCCGCGGCATCTCGAAATCATCTACCGCATCAACGCCCAGCACCTCGCGCTGGCCGACCAGCGCTGCCCCGGCGATATCGACTTCCGCGCCTCGGTCTCGCTGATCGACGAAAAGTCCGGCAGAAGGGTGCGGATGGGGCAACTCGCCTTTGTCGGCTCGCATCGCATCAACGGCGTCTCGGCAATGCATTCCGACCTGATGAAGGAGACCGTGTTCCACGATCTCAACCATCTCTATCCCGGCCGCATCACCAACAAGACGAACGGCATCACCTTCCGCCGCTGGTTGATGCTGGCCAATCCGCGCCTCACCAGGCTGTTGCGCGACGTTTGCGGCGAAGGCGTCCTCGACGACTTCTCACTGTTCGAACGGCTGGAAGCCCGCGCCAGCGACAACGCGTTCCAGCAACGTTTTCGCGACGTCAAGCACCACAACAAGCTGGCGCTGGCGCGGCTGATCGGCGAGCGGCTCAGCATCAAGGTCGATCCCTCGGCGCTGTTCGACATCCAGATCAAGCGCATCCACGAATACAAGCGGCAGTTGCTCAACATCGTCGAAACCATCGCGCTGTACCAGGCGATCAAGGATAACCCTCAGCATGATTGGGTGCCGCGCATCAAGATTTTTGCCGGTAAGGCGGCAGCGAGCTATCGCACGGCGAAACTGATCATCAAGCTGATCAACGACGTCGCCGAAGTCGTCAACAACGATCCCGATGTCGCCGGACGGCTCAAGGTGGTGTTCCTCGCCAACTACAATGTCAGCCTCGCCGAGGTGATCATTCCGGCCGCGGATCTTTCGGAGCAGATTTCGACCGCGGGCATGGAAGCCTCCGGCACCGGCAACATGAAGCTATCGCTCAACGGCGCGCTAACCATCGGCACGCTCGACGGCGCCAACATCGAAATCCGCGACCATGTCGGCGCGGAAAACATCGCGATCTTCGGCATGGAAGCCGGCGACGTCATGATCCGGCGCAAGCAGGGACTCGATGCCACCGACGTCATCAGCCGCTCGCCGCGGCTGGAGCGCGCCATCCGCGCCATCGAGAGCGGCGCGTTTGCCCCCGACGATCCCTCGCGCTTCGCCGCGATCGGCCACATGCTGCGCTACCTCGACCACTACATGGTCTGCGCCGATTTCGATTCCTACTACGAAGCCCAGCGCGGCATCGACGCCCGCTGGCAGGTGATGCCGGCCTGGACCCGTGCCTCGATCCTCAACGTGGCGAGGATGCCGTGGTTCTCCTCCGACCGCACCATCCGCGAATACGCCGAAGACATCTGGAACGTCCCGGTCCGTGCCGCAGAGTCCGGCCTACTCGGCGCGCGCGAAGCGAAGGGGTAGGATCTCCCTCCGTCGTCATGGCCGGGCTTGACCGGGGATGACGCCGAGATGCAATTACCTCAGGCGTCATTGCGAGGAGCGAAGCGACGAAGCAATCCAGACTTGCTTTGTAGCTACTGGATTGCTTCGCTTCGCTCGCAATGACAAGAGAACCCATGCTCACCAAAACCCCCCACCTCTTCGACGACGCCACCAAGGTCACCGCCGGCGACAGTTGCTGGCAGGGCAGGACCAGCCCGGACTACTGGGCCTTTGTCGGCCCGTTCGGCGGCTGCACGGCAGCCACCATCCTGCGGGCGCTGATGGAGCATCCCGACCGCGTTGGCGATCCGCTGGCGTTGACTGTGAATTTCTGTGCCCCGATCGCCGAAGGCGGGTTCGATCTCGATGTGCGCCTGGTCAAGGCCAACCGCTCGTCGCAGCACTGGAGCGTCGAGATGACGCAGAACGGCGGCGAGGTCGCGACGCTGGCGACCGCCGTGTTCGCCGAACGACGGCCGTCGTGGTCGCATCAGCAGCAGGAATTTCCGGGAGCCACGCCATTCGAGCAGGCGCGTTCCTATCCGCGCATGGATATGACCTGGACCCACCAATATGATTTCCGCTTCGTCGATGGCGAACCGGGCTTCTATGGCTCGCCGGTGACGACGCCGTCGAAGGCCTATTCGAAGCAGTGGATCGGCGATCGCACGCCCCGCAAGATCGACCTGTTGTCGCTGATGTCGATGTCGGACGCGTTCTTCGGCCGGGTGTTTCTGGCGCGCAAGGAGTTGGTGCCGTTCGGCACGGTCTCGATCACGACCTATTTCCACACCTCGTCGGAGGAACTGGCAGCGGAAGACATCACCCATGTGCTCGCGGTTGCCGATGCCAAGATCTTTCACAAGAGCTATGGCGACCAGCACGGCGAGTTGTGGTCGCCGGCGGGCCGACTGCTGGCCACCACGACCCAGATCGCCTATTTCAAGGCGTA
>Ga0157378_10004734_pt1 | contig 11929 bp, 10 predicted proteins | sample M65metaG_FD_115309 | JGI IMG/M metagenome (GOLD analysis project Ga0157378, IMG submission 115309) | Miscanthus rhizosphere microbial communities from Kellogg Biological Station, Michigan, USA - M6-5 metaG | ecosystem: Host-associated > Plants > Roots > Rhizosphere > Soil | place: USA: Michigan...
ACGCGCTACAAGGTCAAGGCCTTCGTCATCGGCTCGTTCCTGGCCGGCGTGGCGGGCGGGTTGTACGCGCACTACATGATGTATCTCAACCCGCAGATGTTCATGTTCGTGAAGTCGTTCGAGGTCGTGGCCATGGTGGTTCTCGGCGGACTGGGCTCGATCAGCGGCTCGGTCGTTGCCGCGATCATCCTGACCTTCCTCCCCGAGGGGCTGCGTTCGGTGAAGGACTACATGCCCGGCGGCCGCGATCCGCGCATGGTCATCTACTCGATCATGCTCATCGTGCTGATGCTTACGCGGCCGCAGGGATTGCTCGGACGCCGCGAGCTCTGGCAGGTCTTCGGCCGCAAGAAGAAACGTGATCAGGAGGCGGCTCCTCCGGCTCCGTAATGGCTAACGAAAACGCTCTGCTCGACGCGCGACACGTGACCATCCGCTTCGGCGGGTTGACCGCGGTATCCGATTTCAACCTGGCCATTCAGCCGCACGAGCTGGTCGGCCTCATCGGTCCGAACGGAGCGGGGAAGACGACCGTCTTCAACATGCTGACCGGCGTCTACAAGCCGACCGAGGGCGAGATCTTCGTCGGCGGCGTCTCCACACGCGACTGCAAGCCTTACCAGATCACTGCCCTCGGCGTGGCGCGCACGTTCCAGAACATCCGGCTCTTCAAAGAGCTGTCGGTGCTCGACAACGTCAAGATCGGCGGCCATATCCACTACAAATACTCCGGCTCTGCCGCGGTTCTGCAGACGAATCACTTTCACGATGCCGAGGAAGCCGCGGAGCACGATGCCTTCGAGCTGCTGAAGATCTTCGGACTGGAAAATCGCGCCGAGTACTACGCAAAGAACCTTCCGTACGGCGATCAGCGCCGGCTGGAAATCGCCCGGGCTCTGGCGTCGAAGCCGAAGCTGCTCCTTCTCGACGAGCCGGCGGCGGGCCTCAACGACAGCGAGACTCTGGCTCTGGTCCAAACCATCCGCGACATCCACGAACGTTTTGGAATCGCCATCCTCGTGATCGAGCACAACATGGACCTGATGATGGATCTCTGCAAGGAGAGGATCATGGTCCTCAACTTTGGCAAAACCATCTTCGAAGGGACCGCCGAAGCGGTCCGCGGCGATGCAGCAGTGATCGAAGCCTACCTCGGCGTACCGGCGGAGGCGGCTGTATGAGCACGCTTCTCAAGGTCAGCGATCTCGAAGTCTCCTACGGCAGCATCACCGCGCTGCATGGGATCGACCTCGAGGTCGACAGGGGCAAGATCGTCACCCTCATCGGCGCCAACGGAGCCGGCAAGACCACTACCCTGCGGACGATCTCCGGCCTGCTCAAGCCGCGCCGAGGCGAGGTGACCTACGACGGCCGCAACATCACCGGCAACAAGCCGCACGTCATCACGGCGATGGGCGTGTCGCATGTTCCCGAGGGGCGCGGGATCTTCGCCAATCTCACGGTGGCGGATAATCTCGAGCTGGGCGCCTACCTGCGCAAAGACAAGATCCAGCAATCGGAGTACGAGCGCATCTTCACGCTCTTCCCGGTCCTGAAAGAGCGCATCAAACAGAGCGCGGGAACACTCTCCGGTGGCGAGCAGCAGATGCTGGCCATCTCGCGTGCGCTGATGTCGAAGCCGCAGGTGCTGCTTCTCGATGAACCGAGCCTCGGATTAGCGCCGCAGATGGTGCAGACGATCTTCCGCGTCATCAAGGAGATCAACGACGAGGGAACGACGATTCTCCTGGTCGAGCAGAACGCCCACATGGCATTGATGACCGCCCATCGCGGCTACGTGATGGAGACCGGCAGCATCGTGCAGGGCGACGATGCGAAGACGCTGCTGAAGAGCGACGTCATCAAGAAGGCCTACCTCGGCGGCTGAGCGCGCATCGCACTTGCAGGGTTCTCCGGCAAATAGGGAGGACCAATGCACATTTTCAAGACGGCAGTGCTGGCCATGCTCGTGGCTGTGTCCGCCGGAGCCCAGACGACGGAGCTGAACGCGGCGCAACAGTCGCTGGCGGCGGCAGATGCAGCGGGGGCGCGCGTGTTCGCGAAGACGCTCTACGACGACGCTGCGTATCGCGCGCGCTTCGCGCAGGAAAACTGGAATTCGAAGAAGGCCTCGTCGCGCAACGAGGCCCAGATGCGCGCCATCGAAGCGACCATCGCAGCCGAGGCAGCGGCGGCGAAGGCACGCTGGCTGAGCACGAATACGGCAATTCATGGGCTGCAGGGCGATATCCAGCGGTTCGGTGGAACGTCCGAGGTGTCGCTGGTGGCCGAAGAGCCGCCGATGGCCGATTTCAGCCGCGGTTCGACTACGAAGAATCGCATCGACACCGCGCAAATCGCGATCGATCAGGCGAAAGACGCCGGCGCGCTGCGGACGGTCCCCGATAACGAGATCGCCACTGCCGAGCAGTATCTCGACAGCGCCAAACGCGTGTCGCGCGGCGTGTCGCAGAGCGACGTCGGCGACCATCTGGCCTATCGCGCCGAGATGATGGGGCGGCGCGCGTTCTACCTCGCGCGATACGCGCAGTCCCTCAAGCTGCTTCCGGGATTGCAGCTCGATCGCACCCGCCTGGCGCAGGCGGCCAGCGAGCGTCAGGCCGCGACCGAGCGCGCGCAACGAGAAGAGGCGGAACGCCGGTCGGCCGAGTTGCAGCAACAGCTGGCCGCGGAGCAGGCCAATCGTCAGGCGCAGGCCGCCGAGGTCGAACGGCTGCGGCAGCAGATCGATGAGAGTCGCCGGGCCGCGGAGGCACGCGTCGAGTCCGATCGTCAGGCGCGCATCAACGCCGAACGGCAGCTCGATGAATTGTCCGGCCGGTACGCGACGGCCATCGTCACGGCGTCTCCCTCCGAGGTCGAGAACATCCGGCGGCAAATCGAAGACCAGGAGCTCTCGCTGCGCGCCATCCGGCAGCGCGAGCGCGCCAACTCCGATGCCATGCAGGCCGAGATCGCGCGGCTTCGCAGCGATCTGACGGCCGCGCAGCAGACCGGCATCCTCGGCGCGGACGTTCTCGCGCAACGGCAGGCCGACATCCTCTCCCGTCAGCAGCAGCTCGATGCGTTGCGGCAATCGCTCGAAAGCGACGAATCGCTTCGCATGCAACGCGACCGTCAGCGGCAGGAAGCTGTCGCCGCGGCGCAGGCGCGCCGGCAGCAGGCCGACGCCGAAGCGGCCGCGTTGAGGCAGCAGGCCGAGGCCGCCGCGCAGCAGGCGCAGGCGGCGCAGGCTCAGGCACAGCAGGCCCAGGCGCAAGCCCAACAGGCCAATGTCCAGGCCGAGCAGGCCAATGCCCAGGCCCAGCAATCGCAGGCCGCAGCGCAACAGGCCCAGGCCGCGGCGCAGCAGGCGCAGGAAGCGGTGCAACAGACGCAGGCGCAGCTCGATGAGACCAGGCGCCTGCTCGCCGAGCGCGACGCCGAGGCGCGGATGCTGCGCATCCAGAACGAGCTGGCGCGGATCGCATCGACGCGCAGCGAACAGCGTGGAATCATCGTCACCCTCAGCGGCGGAATCCTTTTCGATACCGGCAAGACCTCGCTCAAGCCCGGCGCGAAGTCGACGCTGATGCGCATCGCCAAACAGCTGCAGACCGATCCGTCGCTCAAGATCGTCGTCGAAGGCCACACAGATAACGTCGGGACAACGGAGAAGAATCAGGTGCTGTCGGAGAAGCGCGCCAACGCCGTGCGCGATTACCTCGTCTCCGCCGGAATCGCCTCGGATCACATCACCGCGACGGGCCGGGGGGAGGATGCGCCGGTAGCGACGAACAAGACCGCGGCGGGACGGCAGCAGAATCGGAGGGTGGAGTTGGTGATCAACCAGTAGGGCGATGGCAAGCGTAGCGCCGTCGGCTCGACGGCTGGACCGCCAGCGGCTCGCTGGCGGTTCTTCGTTTGCTACCCGCCGCCGAGCCGGCAGCGGTACAGCCGTCGAGCCGACGGCGCTACGTTTCTACGGCGCTACTTCCGCCGCAACCACAAACTCCCGCCGGGATTCTCGATCGTCAGCGGCATCAACTCCGCCAGCAGCTCGCGCTGGAATCGCCCCAGCCACGTGCCGAAGAGCACGATCTCGAACGAGTCGTTGAACTCCAGGAACGCCCGCAGGATGTAGTCCTCATTCCACGCGCGGCCTTCGTAGACCCACTCCTTCGGATACTCGAAGGGATAGAAGACGTCGTGGAAGTGGATGTGGACGCCGGCGGCGAGGCGGGGAAGGATCTCGAAGACGATCCGATTCACATCGCTGCCGGTCTTGGAGACATGGGTGGAGTCGATGAAAAGGTCGTCGTTCGCCGCCAGCGTGTCGAACGTCTCCAGCGGAACATCTTGCAGGCGAGTACGGATGACCGTAACGCGTTCGCGGTCAGCGGGCCGGAGCAGGGCATCGAGCGTCGAGGTATCGGGATCGATGAACGTAAAGCTGGTTTCCGGCAGCCAGCGATCCGCGGTATCGAGCATCGCCGCGGAGGAAAAGCCGGAGCCCACTTCGATCACCCGCCGCGGATTGAGGTGCCGCAGCATCGAGTAGAGAAAAATCGCGTCGGCGTAGGAGTAGGCCCAGTTCTCGAACCAGTAGCGTGTCTGCACCGACTGCTCGCGCGGAAACGGCATCTCCGGATAGAACCGCGCCAGCTCCTTCACCAGCGCCACCTGCTCCTCGGCACGCAGATTGATCCCCGGCAACGACAGCGGCGGCGTCCCGAACAACTCCGCCTCCCGCGCCCGAATCTCCTCGATCGACGGAATCGGCGAGTAGAAGTGCCCCGGCGACATCCACGTCTTCCAGTGCGCCAGATCGGCCCGCAACTGGTCGCGCTCCGCTTCGAGAGCGACGATGTAGCGATGAAGGTCGCCGAGCCACGGGAGACGCCGCGCGACGCGTTTGAGAAAGCCGGACACTGGAGGGGGATTATGGTTCAAACGTGACTAACCTTCGTTTGACCCCGGCGTCCAACCTTCGAAACGGAGGAAAACCATGCGACGACTCGCCCTGCTGACTGCCCTCATCGCCCTCACCATGCCGCTCGCGGCCGGATCTCATTCCTACAACAACGAGTACTCGGGACACGGCCTCAACGTCTCGATCGACGACCAATGGGAGGATGTGCGCGACTGCAGCGCCGTTCATGTCCGTTACAACGATCGCAACGTACCGGTGATCGAGGAGAACGTGCCGGTGAGCAGCCTGCGCTCCCTCAAAGTGCGCGGGGAACGCAACGGCTCGATCCGCGTCATCGGCGCGAACTCGTCCTCTTTCAGCGTGAAGGCTTGCAAGGCCTCGGCGCTCGGCAACGTCAACGACCTGCGCGTCAACGTCAGCGGCAATGAAGTGAGCACCGATCTGGGCGGCGACGAATCGCGCTCCATGATCTACCTGCTGGTCTTCGCACCGCGCAACGCCACGCTCGACCTCGAGGCTCACAACGGTCCGATCTCGGTTTACGGCGTCGACGGTCACGTGACCGCCTTTGCCCAGAACGGTCCGATCGCGGTCAAGGCATCGACGGGAACGCTCGACATTCACACCCAGAACGGCCCGATCTCCTTCGCCGGCAACTCCGGCAACGTGAAGCTGCGCGCGAACAACGGTCCGATCTCGGTGAAGCTCGACGGTTCCTCGTGGACCACAGGCAACCTGGACGCTTCGACGGAAAACGGTCCGCTCTCGCTCAAGGTCCCGGCCAACTACGGCTCCGGCGTGCACGTGGAGACCGACGGCAATTCGCCGGTGAGCTGCCGCGGCGCCGCCTGCCGCGCCGCTAAGAAGGCCTACGCGGAAAGCGATGACGACGATGACTTCGGTCCCCGCTGGCCGCGTCGCATCGACCTCGGCTCCGGCGCCCGCATGGTTTCGCTGTCGACCCACAACGGGCCGGTGTCGGTCAAGGAAGGGGAGTAGGTTTCAACGTAGCGCTGGCGGCGGGCCGCCAGCGCTACACTAAGCACCTTGCCTCCGCGCGCGAAACTGCTCACCGTCCTCGGCGTGACGTTCGGCCTCGCCGTGACGGTGGGGAACATGATCGGCGCCGGGATTCTGCGGACGCCGGGCGACATCGCCGCGCAGTTGCCCACCTTCTGGCCGTTCATCACCGTCTGGATCATCGGCGGCCTCTACGCGCTCCTCGGCGCGAACGCGCTGGCGGAGCTGGGGACGCTCGTTCCGGAATCGGGCGGGCAGTACGTCTTCGTCCGCCGTGCTCTGGGTGATTACGCGGGACTCGTGGTCGGCTGGAGCGACTGGATCTCCACCTGCGGCACCACCGCGGCGGTCTCGATCGTCGTCGGCGAGTATTCGCTGGTGCTTTTCCCACAGCTGCGCGGCGTCGAGCCGATCGCGCTGGCGGTCATCGCCATCCTCACGGTGATCCAGTGGTTCGGCGTGCGCTGGGGCGGCTGGACGCAGGACGCCACCAGCCTTCTAAAAGGCCTGGCCTTCCTCTTTCTCATCGCCGCCTGTTTCTACCTCGGCGTGCGCCATCCGACGGCGGCGCCAATCCAGGCACTGCACGAAGGCTCGCTGGTCATCGCCTTCATCCTCGCGCTGCAATCGGTTATTTACACCTACGACGGCTGGACGGCGGTCATCTACTTCTCGGAAGAGGTGAAGGACTCAGGGCGCAACATCCCGCGGGCGATGTTCGGCGGCGTGTTTGCGGTGATGGCGATCTATCTCCTGGTCAACGTCGCCTTCCTGCGCGTGGTGCCGCTGGGCAGCCTTGCCGGACAGAAGATGGCGGCGGGCGTGGTGGCGCACCATCTCTTCGGCGCCTACGGCGATCCGATCCTGCGCGTGCTCATGATCGTCTCGCTGCTCAGCGCGGTGAATTCGAACGTGCTCATCGCGCCGCGGGTCCTCTTCGCAATGAGCCGCGACCGGCTCTTCTGGCGTGGCGCGGCCGAGGTGAATAAAGGGGGGACGCCGGACATCGCGCTGCTGTTCAGCAGCCTGCTCGCCGCCGTCTTCGTCGTCTCCGGCAAGTTCGAGCAGGTCATCGCCATCCTGGCGTTCTTCTTCGTGGCCAACTACGCGCTCTCGTTCGCCTCGCTCTTCGCCATGCGCCGCAGCGCGCCCGACGCGCCGCGCCCGTTCCGCGCCATCGGGCATCCGTTCACAACAGGCCTGGCCTTTCTGGCCTCCGTGGCCTTCCTCATCGGCGCGGTCATGAGCGATACGCGCAACTCGCTGTACGCGGTCGGTGTTCTCGTTCTGACCATCCCGTTGTACCTTCTCGTCCGACGCAAATGACCGATTACCAATTCGACTCCCGCCTCGAATACGCGCGCACGCTTCCCTCGCAGTACTACTTCGATCAGGCCGTGCTCGATGCCGAGAACCGCAACGTCTTCGGACGCAGCTGGCAGCTGGCCGGCCGCGCCGATCAGGTGCGCGATCCCGGCCAGTTCTTCACGACGACGATTGCCGAGGAGCCGGTGCTCGTCGTGCGAGGAAGCGATGGCGAGTTGCGCGCGCTGTCGAACGTCTGCCGTCATCGCGCCGGTCCGGTGGCGAAAGGCGAGGGCAAGCGCCCGGTGCTGCAGTGCGGCTACCACGGCTGGACGTACGGTCTCGATGGCAATCTTCTGAAGACGCCGGAGATGAGCGGCATCGAATGTTTCGATCGCAACGATTTCTCGCTCCCGCGATTTCGCGTGGAGATCTGGAACGAGCTGGTCTTCGTCAATCTCGACATCGTCGGCCCGCCCCTCGGCGATTTTCTCGGCGATCTGGTCGGCCGCCTCGCGCCGCGCAACTACGCCGGCTATCGCCTGGCAGCGCGCAAAGATTGGACGCTCGACTGCAACTGGAAGGTCTACGTCGACAACTACCTCGAGGGATATCACATCCCCATCGTTCATCCCGGTCTCTTCCGCGAGCTCGATTACCCGAGTTATCGCACCGAGACGCGGGCCAACTATTCGATTCAGCACGCGCCGCTCAAACGCCCCGATCGCATCCGGGTCAACGATTCGGCGGATGACGTCGACTACTTCTGGATCTGGCCGAACCTGATGCTGAACGTCTATCCCGACAATTTCTCGACGAACCTGATCGTGCCGATGGGTCCGGGCCGGACGCTGACAATTTTCGAGTGGTACTTCCGCGACCCCGATGATCCCGCGGTCCGGCAGCGAATCGACGAGACCATCGCGTTCAGTGACGAGATCCAGATCGAGGACATCGACATCTGCCAGGCCGTGCAGCGCGGACTTCGGTCATCGACGTACGACGCCGGCCGCTACTCGCCGATGCGCGAAAACGGCGTGCATCACTTTCACGGCCTCTACGCCGAGGCGATGGCGCTGTTGTGAGCGTGCGCGGTGCGATCGTCGTCGCCGCGCTGACCTGCCTCTTCGCTGCCGGCGTCTGGCTGCACGTCGACGGGTTGAACGGACCGGACTATTGGGAATGGGGATGGCTGCGGCTGGCGAATACCGGCGCCATCGTCCTCGGCTTCGCCATCGCGGCATTGCCGGCGCTGGCGGCGCTATTCGTGCGAAACAAGAAGGCGGCCGTTGCTCTGGCGGCGATCTCCGCAATGTCGCTGCAATTCGCGGCCGCATCGCTCTTCGGCGGGATGCCGATGCGGATGCGTGTCACGTCCCTGGTCTACGACGCCGCAAACACGAGCTACTACACGGCGGCGCTGCAGGTGCTCGAGCTTCAGCAGCGCCATCCCGAGATCGCGCTGGTGAAGAACTACGATCGCTTCATCGGGTTCTTTCCGATGCACGCGCGGACGAAGCCGCTCCTTCCGGTGGCGTTATTCGTGGGCCTGCTGCGATTGTTCCGCGCCGAAGCGCCGCTGGCCATCGCGGCGTTGCTTGCGCTCCTGACCGGTGCGTCGATCGTGGCGCTCTTCGCGGCGTTGCGGCGCATCGTCGACGATGACACGGCGTTCATCGCCTGCGTGGTCTTCGCGCTCATGCCGTCGCTGGCCATCTTCTTTCCGCAGATCGACGTCACCTACGCGCTCTTCACCTGCGGCGTGCTGGCCACGTGGCCGCGGGCGCTACAGGGTTCGAAGATCGCTGCGGCGATCTTCGGGCTGGTGTTCTTCGCCATGTCGCTAACGTCGTATGCGCTGCTGGTGATCGGCATTTTCTGCGTGCTACTGGCGCTCTCGAATCTGCGTCAGGCCCTGATCGCCGGCAGTATCGCCCTCGGCGTTTTCGCGGCGGCTTACCTGCTGTTCGATCTGGCCACCGGCTATCCCGTACTGGCGACGTTCCAGGCCGCGCTCCGGCAGCAACGCGAGATCCTTCCATTTCTCCACCGCCCCTATCCGCGCTCGATTCCGTTCGATCTCCTCGATTTCGCTCTCGGCATGGGATGGGCGCCGCTGCTCGCGGCGCTGCTCTACGTCGCGCGGCGCGAGCGCACCACAGTCACGCCGATCGTTCTGGCCGGCCTGCTCACGCCGCCGATCGTAGCCCTCACCGGTCTGCTGCAGGCGGAAACATCGCGCGTCTGGATCTTTCTCATGCCTTTCGTAGCGTTGGCTGCGGCCCTCGAGCTCGTGCGCTGGCGTCCGGCGGGACGGCTGCTCGTTGCCGCGTCGATGGTGGTCGTCACCATCGCCCTCTTTGCCAACATGCGGTTTCTCTGGCCGCTCCGGCCGCGGCCCTTTCCACCGATCCCCGCGACGGCGTTCCGATGAACGGGACTATTGCCGCGTCGAGTCGAGTGCCGCGCCGTTCAAGGCGTTGACCGACGCGGTCTCGATGGTGCGGAGCTGGTTCGTGATCTGCGTGTAGAGGTTCGTCAGCCCCATGAGCTGCTGCAGATCGCGGGCGACGGAAAACTGCATCGGCAGCTGAATCGAGTGGTGAAAGTCGTCGCGGAACTTCGCGTAGTCATCCGGCGTGCGCGTTTTCGCATCCTGGATCATGCGCATGGCGTGCATGACGATGTTTTGCTGATCCTTCGGCAGGTTCACGCCGCGCTTCCCGATGGCGCTGGAGTAGTCGTCGATGAGGCGGAAGGCGCGATCGATCGACGATAGCGGTGATCCGGACAACGCCCGCTGGATCTCGTTGATCTTCCCCAGCGCCTCCGACTCGTTGCGCATCAGGTTCATGGCCGGCTCGATATCGCGCAGATGCTGCCGCGCGGCGGCATTGGCATCGAACAGATCGCGCGCCGGCTGCGCGGCGGCGGAGATGGCGACGAAGACGAAGGCGGCGGCGACGAGCAGTTTCTTCATGATGGATGAGACGGTACGACCGCCCGGAAAGTATTTGCAACAGGGAGATCGATGTGGCACAGACACTCTTGTCTGCGCTGGATCTCGCGGCAAGGCGGAGCACAGACAGGAGTGTCTGTGCCACATCGCCACCCGGTCAGCGCGACCGCAGCGCTTCCCGCGCTACGCGCTTGCCGCTGACGAGCGCGCCGGCGACGGTCCCGGTCTCGTCGCCATTCGTGGCCTCGCCGGCGAAGAAGAGCGTCGCGTCGATAGGCTTCGCCAGCTCCTTGAACGCGCGCGTGCCGCCGACTGCCGCGTAGCTGTAGGCGCCGCGGCTGAAGGGATCGGCCTGCCAATCGTGCGTGTGGCAAGTGTTGACCAGATTGTCGATGGCGGCGCGTTTCATGGCGAAGATCGTGGCCAGCGATTGCAACGCGCGATCGATGCGCGAGTCGGGACTCTCGGTCAGAAGGCGATCGGCGGCATGCCCGCCCGCCCATGCAGTCAGCACCGGCGAGATCACCGGTGCCGTCGTCCACCAGGTCGGAACATCGGAGTCGATGGTGTGAATGAAGTTCAGCGGCGTGCCGAGCTTGCGCTGTTTCAGGAACCCGCCTTCGTCCCAGAATCGCTCGCGGAACGTGAAAATGATTTTGACCACGTGGCCGATCTCGAGCTTCGCGATTGCGCGTTGCTTGTCCCGCAGCGCCGGCGTGAATCGGATCGACTGTCCTTCCGGCGCTTTCCAGACGCCGATCGGAATGGTGATGATCGCCGCGGCGGCGGTCAGCTCGTCGCCGCGAGCCGTGCGCACCGAGACCCGACCCTTTCCCCAGGCCACCTCCGTGACGATCGTGCCGAGGCGCAGTTCGCAGCGTTCGGGATCGAGACCGGCGTGCAGCCAGGCGGTCAGCGTGTCGTAGCCGCTGCCGATGCGGAACTGCCGGCGCGACTTCGGATCCTGCTCTTCGTCGGACATCTGCAGCGCACGCGCGCTCATTCGCTCGGCGTGTGCGGCGTGATAGCCCTCGACGAACATGAGCGCGAGCGATTTCAGTCGAGGCGGCAGGCTGCGCTGCGATTTCAGAAAGTCGGCGAACGATCGATCGGGCCCGCCGCCGATCCGCGAGCGGACGCGCTCCATCTGCTCCCAGAAATCGTTCATCCGCGTCCACCGTCCGCGCCGCGACCACCAGTGATTGTCGGGAAGCTGATAGGCCAGGAGTGCCGCGGCCTTGACGATGGCGAATGTCTCTTCCGCTTCGCCGTGGATGAACTCCGCTCCGAGCTCGATCGGCAGCGGCTCACGGGCGTCGCGGATCGTGAAAATGCGGCCGCCGATCCGCTCGCGTGCTTCGACGACGCAGACGCGTTTTCCGGCGGCGGAGAGATCGCGCGCCGCGGCGAGGCCGGCAACTCCCGCGCCGACGACGATGACGTCGAACTTCATCAGAACGGACAGTCCGCACAACCCGAGCCACAACAGGTGGGCTCGAAGGCGGCACGGATCTCGGGGCGGGGAGGAGGTTCTTCCGCCACGGACGGAGCGACGCACGTGTCCTGCTGTGCAGGCACGTCGTCAGGAGGGCGTTCGGCGTCGTTCAATCGTGGACGATTTCCGACCAGGGGAGCTTGCGAACCTGCAGCACTTTCTCGTCGATCTGCTGCTGCGTAGCGCGCTCGCCGAGGACGCGTCGAAGGTAATCGAC
>Ga0157378_10004738_pt1 | contig 11919 bp, 11 predicted proteins | sample M65metaG_FD_115309 | JGI IMG/M metagenome (GOLD analysis project Ga0157378, IMG submission 115309) | Miscanthus rhizosphere microbial communities from Kellogg Biological Station, Michigan, USA - M6-5 metaG | ecosystem: Host-associated > Plants > Roots > Rhizosphere > Soil | place: USA: Michigan...
CGTCGGCTTCCACGAGGTGGAGATGGAGGAGAACCTCTGGTCGATCTCGATCGACCCCGACGAGTCGATGCGCGAGTACGTGCTGCTGCAGCTGAAGGTGCGGGCGATGCGGGACATGCTCTTTCGCAGCCGCATCTTCAACTACCTCGCTGCCGCGACCCCGGGGCTGAAGGAGCTGGTGACGATCGGGAAGATCTGGGAGCTGGCCCAGCTGGACCGCAAGGTGAAGAGCGGGCGCAAGTACGACCTCGTGATCGTCGACGCGCCGGCGACCGGCCACGGCGTCGGCTTCCTGCAGACGCCGCGCACCTTTGCCTCGATCGCCCGCGTCGGCCCGATCCATACCCAGGCGCAGACGCTCGACCGCTTCATCACCGATCACGAGCACACCGGCACCGCGATCGTCGCTCTGCCGGAGGAGATGCCGGTGAACGAGTCGGTCTCCCTGGAGAAGGACCTCCGCGACGATGTCGGGGTCGCGGTCGACCGCGTCTACCTCAACGGGCTCTACCCGGAGCGATTCAAGAAGGACGAGGCCGAGAAGCTCTCGGCGCTGGCCGAGAGCGAGGACGGCGCCGCCAAGGCGGCGGCGCGGGCGGCGCTCTCGGAGTACGGCCGGGCGAAATCCCAGCGCCAGCAGCTGACCCGCCTTAAAAAAGGCGTCAGCGCGCCGGTGAAAACGCTGCCCTTCCTCTTCGAGCCCGAGCTCGATGTCGAGGCGGCGCGCAAGCTGGCCGGGAAGCTCGGCTGATGGCCTCCCTGCACGAAGTCCTCGAGGGCAAGTCGATCTGCATCTGCGCCGGCTCCGGCGGAGTCGGCAAGACGACGACCTCGGCGGCGATCGCAACCGGGATGGCGGCGCAGGGGCTGAAGGTCTGCGTGCTGACGATCGACCCGGCGAAGCGGCTGGCCGACTCGCTCGGCCTGGAGGAGCTCGGCAACGAGGCGCGCCGCGTCGACCCCGCCCTCCTCGAGGAGCAGGGCGTGGAGATGAAGGGGGAGCTGTGGGCGATGATGCTCGACGCGAAGGCGACCTTCGATGAGCTGATCGCGCGCCAGGCACCCGATGAGGAGTCCCGCGACCGGGTCCTCAACAACCGGATCTACCAGCAGATCTCCAGCGCCCTCGCCGGCTCCCAGGAGTACATGGCGATGGAGAAGCTGTTCGAGCTGCACACCGAAGGCGGCTTCGACCTCCTCGTCCTCGACACGCCGCCGACCCGCAACGCCCTCGACTTCCTCGAGGCACCGAAACGGCTGACCCAGTTCATCGAGGGCAAATCCCTGCGCGTGTTCATGAAGCCGACCGGGCTGGCGGCGAAGGTGACCGGCCGCGGCGTCTCCGTCGCCCTCGGCGTCTTCAAGCGCCTCGTCGGCTTCGACCTGATCGCCGACCTGGCCGAGTTCTTCAACGCCTTCAGCAGCATGGTCGACGGCTTCCAAGCCCGCGCCAAGCGCGTCAACAAGCTCCTCGCCGATCCCGAGACCTGCTTCCTCGTCGTCTGCGGGCCGCAGGGAGAGCCGATCGACGAGGCCGTCTACTTCCACCGCAAACTGGTCGAGGCGAAGCTCCCCTTCGGCGGCGTCATCGTCAACAAGGTCCACTACCCCGCCGACGAGCTCCACGTCGAGGCCGACGACCTCCCCGCCGCCCTCGCCGAGAAGCTCGGCGACGAGAAGCTGGCCAAGCGCGTCGCCGACAACTTCGCCGACTACCAGGCGCTGGCCGAGCGCGACGCCCGCAACATCGACCATCTCGCCGGCGAGCTCCGCACCAGCTGCGTGATCCGCGTCCCCTACCTCGACGAGGACGTCCACGACCTCCACGGCCTCACCGAGATCGACCGCTACCTCTTCGCCACCGCCGAGGAGCGGGTCGAGATGGCGGCAGGAAGGGCCTGATCAGGCAGGGGCCATGGTCCTCAGCCCCGCCAAGCGAGCGGCCGCCGCTTGGCGCTCGTCATAGGTCACAAAGGCATCGATCGGATCGAGATCGACGGCTGCAGCAACGTGAACAGCATCGAGCGCACGCAGCGCCGGCTCGGACAGCGCTCCCGCCCCAGCGAGCAGGGTTCGATCGAGTGGTCTCAGCGCCAGCCCCTCGATCAAAGCAGCGGCACGCTCCAGCAGTAGATCAAGAGGGAGATCGGCGTCCAGCGCTGCTGCACGGCGCACCGCCCGCGGAATCTCAGTCAGCACCAACTCGCTGCTGACAAGATCAGCATCTTGAAGATAGGTGCGCAGAGCAGATGACTCCGCCTCGTCCCGGACAAGCTTGACCAGAGCCGAGGCGTCCGCATAAACGACGGGCACGGTTCAGCGATCGCCCCGGATGTCATCGAGCGCCCTGCTCAAGGCTTTGGGATCCCCCTTCAATTCCAACGGCTCCGGCAAGCCGGACCGCCGCGGAGCGGAAACGCGTCCCTCGGCAATGAGGCGGTCCAGATCTGGACCCGTGCTGGGAGCTGGCCCTAGCTCCGCCACCGGTCGATTCCGATCAGTGACGATAAGTCGCTCGCCTTTTTTCACCCGGCGCAGATAGACGCTCAGATTCTGTCTCAGCTCCGCTACTCCCACCATCTCGCTCATGTACATAAAGGTAGCATCAGGTCAGAGCGAACATTCGGAGAGGTCAGGAAGGGACCGAGCAAGCGGTCGTTCGGCAGACCGAGATCGCGGGTCACGCCCCGCTCTCACTCCGCCGTTATCGGCAGCTGCCTTCTCCGGCCCAGATTTTTTCGATCTACGGCCGAAGGTCGTAGGCTGAGCTCGCCGCCACTCAGCGAGCGCGGCGCGAGTACTCGAACTCGAGGTGGCTGACTTCCCAGTCGGCGTCCTCGGGGACCGGGAAGAGGTGGCGCACGCGGGGGGTGTCGATCTTCTCCCGGTGTTGGATGTCGCGGTCGGAGTCGGCCGGCCAGTCGATCGTCTCGCCGCCGCGGGGGTCGGAGACCTCCTCGAGCCAGGGGGTGGCGCTGATCCTGATCTCGTCTTCGGCCGGGACCGGCTCCATGATGCGGGTCTCCTGCTCCACGTACTCCTCCTCCGGTAGTTCGTCGACGGGCAGCTGAAGTTCGGCGGGAGGCAGGGGCTCGACCGCTTCGATCGAGATCTCCTCCGACTCGGGCTCGGGCACGAGGTCCGGCTCCGACGACGGCTCGTCGACCGAGACCATGATCTCGGCGTCGCCTTCGGCGAGGCCGCTGACGATCAGGGTCTCGTCGGCGACGGTGCTGAGGTCGTTGCCGAGCTCCCCCAGCGCCGCCTGGCGCAACAGCCTGCGGGCGTTCTCCTCGAGCCAGGTCGCGAGCGAGACGGCGCCTTCAACGGGACGGCCGTTCATCATCGCCCGCTCCAGCCCGAGCACCTCCTCGACCCGTTCGCCGGCCTCGATCCGGTCCATGCCCTCGTCGGCGATCAGCGCCGCCGCGCGCAGCGGCAACGAAGCGCCGACGGGGCCGTGCCCCTCGAGCACGGCGCGCATCGCGAGCAGGTGGTCGCTGAGGCCCTCGAGCGCGGTGGGGCGCTCGCAGCCCATCTCGAACCGACCGACCGCCCAGGTGAGGGCGTTGTCGGGGTCCGGCCGCGCCTCCAGCGCGGCGCAGAAGTCGATCAGATCCTCGGCCTCCTCCTCGCTGAGGCGGTAGCCGCCGGGCCGGGTCGCCGGGGCGCCGGTGGCGATCCGCCGCCAGCAGCCCTCGCCGGTGGGGGCGAAGGCGTAGGGGCCGAGGCCGATGCCGCCGCCCTTGAACATCCTCATCACGCTGATCAGCTCCCGCAGCTGCTGCATCGCGCTCTCGACCCCGCTTTCAGGGTCCTGCTCGGCGATCGCCAGATACTGCGGCTCCCAGGCAGCGCGGCCCATACCCTCGCTGCGCATCGCCTCCACCGGCGCCTCGATCGAGTCGGCCCGGGCGATGCGGACGTCGTGCGGCAGCTGCAGGCGCGGCATCGGCATCCGCAGGCCGACCAGCGGGACCATCAGCACCTCGGCGTCGCCGGCGTCGCGAGATTCGGCGTCCAGCGTCGTCAGCGCCGCCTCGAGCCGCTCGCGGTCGAGCGCGAAGCCGGCGGATCCATCCCAGAGCTCGGCGAAAAACGTGATCAGCATCAGCTCGGCTCGAGCGCCGGGATCGGCGGGAACGCCCTGTCCCCGCGCCTCCAGGTACGGAGCGGCGACACCCGCTTCCACGGTCGCCTCCCGCGCCGGCCCGAAGCTCGGCAGCCCCCGCAGCTCCTCGGCGTGCTCGCTGACGTAGCGCCCGGTCATCGGCACGTAGCTGTAGAAGGCCGAATCGTCGCCTGCGTCGGCGGCGACGTCGAAGGGAATCTCCTCCCCCACCGCCACCATCGAGCTCAGCCTCGTCGCGGCCTCGGTCGCGAGTCGCTTGATCGATTCGTTGAGGAGGAAGTCCCGCACGGCTCAGGCTTCAGCCCGGGCACGAACCCTCCTGCGTATGCACGAACGCTTGCAGGCTGTGACTAGACGGCGGCGGGCTCGCGCGCGTCGGCTGCGTCGCCGAGCAGCCAGCGCATGCCGTAGCTGCGCATGTCCTCGACCAGGGGAACCAGGGCCTTGCCCTTAGCGGTAAGCGCGTACTCGACCCGGGGCGGCACCTCGGGGTAGGTGTGGCGCTCGACGATCCCCTCCTCCTCCAGCGCCCGCAGCCGCAGCGACAGGGTCCGGGGGCTGATCCCCTCCAGCGAGCGCTCGAGCTCGCAGAAGCGGGCGCTACCCTCCGCCAGGTCGCGGATCAGCAGCAGCGTCCACTTGCCGCAGACGACTTCGGCGGTCTTACAGACGGGGCAGGTTGAGTTGCTCTCGGCACTCATGATCAAAAGGAGACCGGCGATCCGATCAACCGATCTCGCTTCAGGAAGTGTAGCGCCAAGGCTTCATTTACTGAAGCCTTGGGCAAACGGCGCTGCGATCAGGATTCGTGAGTGACGACCGGGACGATCTTGAGAACGTTGATCTTGTAGCGGACGTTGTTTTCGCCGTATTCGAAGATCTCCGGGACGCCGGGTTCCAATTCGATCAGCTGGCAGCGGCCGGTGCCCGAGATGCATTTGTTTTCGCCGAAGACCGCGCTGACTTCTTCGGAGACCATGAAGAGCGGCTTGTGCCCCTTGTCGCCAAGACCCATGTAGGTGACGACCGGATCCTTTGCGCTCGGCAGCGGAGCCGGGGCGAGCACTTTTTCGCGGTCTTCCGGTTCTGACTTTTCGACCGTCCCGTCCGGCTTCGTCCGCGCCTTTGCGATCCGCACCTTGATCGCGAAGGCGAAGAAGATCAGCCTGTGGTGCGTAGTCGTCGTGACGGTGCCGCCCGAAGAGCCTTCTGAGCCGCCGGAGGAGCCTTCTTCGACGGTCGAGGTCGTCGTCGTGCTGGCTTCGTTCAGCTCGGAGCCCTGCAGCACCGGTCCGGTGTAGTGCTGCTTGAAGGGGTTCGAGGGCTGCTGATGCCGCAGCCGCTCCTTGTAGTCGCGCAGCCCCGGCGAGGACTTGACGACGGTGAGGGTCTTCGCGGAAGTGTCGGTGATGCCCGGATTGGGGGGCGGAACCGGCGCCGGAGCCTTTTCCGGTTCGTCCTTGAGCAGCACGGGTGCGGCGACGATCGCGACCAGGATCAGCAAGATCACCGGCAGCAGCCTGCGGTCGCGGACGTCGTAGTAGAGGTCCGAAAGGAACGGCGGAACCTTCGTCTCGCCGCCCTTGAACTTGGGCATCTTCAGCTCCGGGCCGATCCGCTTCACGGCGTCCCTCCGGTCGTGGTCGAGACCTGGGTAGTCGAGGGTTCAGGGCTGGTCGGGGTGGCCCCGGCGGTGACGCCCTGTTCGGGCGGCACGAGGAAGGTGGTCACCGTGAATTCGGCTTGCAGGGCAGGGAATTGCTTGCTGGGGTCTTCGGAAAGCGTGAAGCCGTTGATCGTGATCAGACGACCCGTGACCTCGACCTTTTCGTTGTTCGACCGGACAAGCGAGTCGAGCCCATGGATGAAGTCAGCCACGTTGAAGAAGTTGCCTTTAAAAGTCAGGGTGTAAGGCATGACGGCAAGGCCCGCAGGACCGATCGAGGCGCCGAGCGGCATGGTCGAGGCGGCCACCTCAGTCGGCGGGACGGTGGAAGAGGACTGTCCAGGTTCGGGTGGCGGTACCGCTTCAGGCGCTTCGGCTTCTCCTCCACTACCGGGGTTGAGCAGGAAGGTCTCGAACCGCACCCCGGAGCTTCTCGCGTTACGGCTGAGCTGCACCATCAGCGAGGCGGTGTCGTCATCGGCAGGGGCGGCCTTGCCGAGGACTACCAAGTCCCGGTAGGCGCTCGGGAAGGCCTTCTGAGCCGCGAGGCCACTTTGAACTTCCGCTTGGTGAGACGCGAGCAGCTGTTCCTGCTTGGCGACCTGCTTGTCGAGCTTGTCGACTTCCTTCTTCTTCGGGCTCAGAAGAACCATCCAGAAGGCCACTGCGAGCGCGACGACGACCAGCATGGCGACGATGATGCGATTGCTCTGGCTCATCCTTCTTCGCCTTCCGTCGATTCGGTTTCCGTCGAGGTCGTTTCGGCGGTTGCCGTTGCGGTCGCCGGGGCTTCGGCTTCGCCTTCGGCGGTGACCGGGACCGGCGCGGCATCGAAGGCGACGACGATGGAGAACATGGCGATGTTCTTGCGGGTCCGGCATTCGCTGCCGCCTTCGGATTCCCCGCCTGCCGCAGACGCTTCTCCTTCACCGCGGGAAGGCAGTTCCGAGGAGGCGACGCCGACACGGGTGACCCCGTCGATGTCCTTCAGCACAGTGACGAAGCGGGCAACCGACTCCTGGCCGACCGCGCAGCCTTCGAGTTCCATCGCCGGGCCGACGATCGAGCCCCGCAGCCCGCTGTCTCCCCCTTCGCTTTCACCGGAAGCCGAAGCGGTGAGTTCGGTCAGCCAGACGTCGTCAGGGAGGACGAGCGAAAGTTCGCGAATGACCCGTTCCCAGTCGAACCGACTGTTGGCGAGGCTGGAGATCGTCGCCAGCCGCTCTTCATGCAGGGTCTGGAACTGGACGTAGGGCGCCAGCCGGCGAGCCTGCTGCCTGGCGGCGGCGTCTTCGCGCTTCAGCTCCGCCACTTCGGTCTGTCGTTCGGAAACCTGGTTGCCGGTCGTGACCAGCAGGGCGACGCCGGCCAGCACCGCGACGAGGGCGCCGACGAGGATGTAGGGGATCGGCCCGGTGCGCATCGGGGCGCGAGCGCCCTGGCGCATCTCCGACGGAGTCAGATCGATCGGACGCATGCCTCAGCTCTCCAGTCCCAGGCCCATCGGCAGGACCAGCCGAGCCGCGGTCGCCTCGTCGAGCCCGCCCAGCGCCGCTGGCCGCGGCGCCGAGATCGGCAGGCCGACCTGCTCTTCCATCGCCGGGGCGAGGCCGGCGATGGCGCTGCCGGTCCCGCAGAGGACGACGCGGGAAACCGGGACGGCGCTCTCGAGGGCGCGGTAGTAGTCGAGGGAGAGGCGCAGCTCGTCGACCATCGCGGCCACCCCCTCCTCGTTCGCGCGCCGGGCGGCGGCGACGGTATCGGGGTGGCCCTGGATCCCGGCGAGCGGAGTCTCCAGACCGACGTAGAGCAGCCACTGCTCGGCGTGTTCGGGGCTGAGGGCGCGCTCGGTCGAGAGGCGGGCTACGATCGCCTCCATCCCGGTGCCGGAGACGCGGGTGAAGAGGCAGGAACGGCCGCGGGCGACCGCCAGGTTCAGAACGTCGCCGACGTTGCAGTAGAGGATCGACTCCTGGGAAGCCTGGGCGCCGTCCTCGGCCGGGGCCGGCTGCGCGACGAGCGGCGCCAGCGCCCGGATCATCCCGAAAGCGGAGAGGTCGATGCCGGCGGGCTCAAGGCCTGCCCGGCGCAGCGGCTCGAGGAAGGAGGCGACCATCTCGCGGCGGGCGGCGACGACGACGACGTCGACCTGGGGGGCGGCGCCTTCCTCGGCGGGAACGCCGCCGACCACCTGGTGCTGCAGCACTGCCTGGTCGAGCGGCATCGGGATGTGCTCCTGAGCCTGGAAGCGGATCGCCGCCTCCATCTCCTTCGGGTCCTCGATCAGCGGCAGTCGCAGGGTGCGGACGATCACCCGCTGGTTGCCGATCCCCAGCCGCACCTGCTTCGGCAGCTTGTTGCCGGAGTAGAGCTCCTTGACGGCGGCGGTGAGACCGCTGGGGTCGATCACCTCGCCCTCGTGAAAGACGCCGGGCCGCAGCGGCTGCACGGCGGAGGCGGTGAGCTGGGTGCTGCCGTTGACGGCGACGCCGGCGACGGCGACGCTGCCGGCCTCGATGCTGAGGCCGGCGAGGCTGCCGCTCTTCTTGCCGCCCCGGCGCAGGGCGCCGAGCGAGCCCAGCGAAGGCTTCGGGAGAGTGATCGGTTTCGTCAGTTGCATGGGAATGGCATTCGCTCGGTGCTGAGCGCATTCCCTGAATCGGCAGATCCCGCCAAAAACTTTTGCCGTGCAACTACCTGAAACTAGGAGAAGGTCGAGAGATACAGATCGACCAGCTGATCCCCAGCCAGCAAGCCGACTACGCCGCCGACTGCAAGAAAGGGACCAAAGGGGATCGCCTGCTTGCGAGCGGCCGCTCCCTGACGCGCGATCATCGCCAAGCCGACGATCGAGCCGAGCAGAAGAGCGACCAGGATCGCCGGGGCGACGTTGCGACCGAGGTAGAAGCCCATCAGCGCCGTCAGCTTGACGTCGCCGAGCCCCATCCCCCGGGGATAGGCGAGAACGACAAGGAAGAGGACGCCCCCGGCGGCCACGGCCGCGAGCACCCGCTCCGGCAGGCTCGAGGGGTCGCCGACGGCGGCGATCGCCACCCCCGCGATCGCGGCCGCCAGCAGGATCTTGTTCGGGATCACCCGCCGCTCGAGGTCCGTCAGGGTCACGGCCAGCAGGGTGAAAACGAAGACGAGTCCGAGGGCGACTTCGACCGGGTCGTCCCAGAGGACGGCGACGGTCACCGTCCAGAGCGCCGCCAGGGCGAGCTCGGTGAGCGGGTAGCGGGGCGAGATCGGCTCCCCGCAGCAACGGCTGCGGCCCCTCAACAGGACCCAGGAGACGACGGGGACGTTGTCGTAGGCGGCGATCTGAGCGCCGCAGTGAGGACAGTGGGACCGGCCGCCGACCACCGATTCGCCCCGCGGCACCCGGTGGGCGACGACGGTGAGGAAGCTGCCGAAGATCAGCCCCCCGACGAAGGCGAGAACCAGGGCTGCGGCCAAAGCTCAGCCCCCGTCGATCGGGGTGCTGGTGTCGACCTCGATCCGGGTCGGCGCCTGGGGGTGGTCGTACATGAAGGAGAGGGCGTCAGCCGGGGTCGATTGCCGTTCGACGCTGAAGGCGACGCCGAGGCGGTCGCCGGCGGGGATCGTGTAGGGCGTTCCTCCGATGGTCATCGTGAGGATTTTGGCTTTCAGTTCGGTCGTCCAGATCGGCGATTCGTAATAGGTCCAGTAGGGCGTCCCGCCGAGGGAGTCGGTCAGCATCGTGTCGGTCGCCACCGGTGGCGACCCGACTTCGTGCCGCTTGAAGAGGTAGATGCAGAGTTTCCCCGAGGACTGGGCTTTGTTGATCGACTGGGTAAAGACTTCCAGCGTCACCTTGCCTTCGAGGACGAAGTTTTCGGCCATCGGGTCGGTCACCCAGCGGTGGACCTGCGACTCGGGGTTGGTCGTGCCGGTCGGCGTGTAGTGGCAGCCGTTGGTGTCGTCTTTGCGGATCTGCACGCCTACGCCGGCGTCGGGCGAGGTGTCGAGGTAGGAGTCGTTGGCGTAGTCGTACTTGAGCGGGTTGTTGATGTCCGCGGGATCGGGGTCGGGCGGACTGCCGAGCAGAAGAGCGTCCGGCGCGCCTTTGGTCGTTCCGGTGTGCAGACCGCTGGCGCAGGTGCCCAAGGTGTTGTGGAGAAGGTGGTTGGCGACAGGTTCCTGGCGCGAGGTCGATCCCGACGCCGAGCACGGCGTGTCGGTGAGGAAGAACTGCTGAGCGGTGACGACTTTGCCGTTGGCCCCGGCAAGCGGATCGTTTTCTTTGTTGTCGGTGGGGCTTACGAAGTTCGACTGCACTTCGACGTAGCCGCGTTCCGCCGCCTGGTTGGGGGGCGTGTCCAGCCGCACCGCGACGACGATCTGTTTGTAGTCCTGTTTGCCGGGGCAGTTCGCTTCGGTGCATTTTTCGTCGTTGCGCCAGACGATGTACCGGTAGACCCGGCCGCTGACGTCACCGCTGGTGAATTTGGTCGGACCCGGGTTGACGGTGCCGCCGGTGACGTGCCCGCCGCCGTAGAGGCTGCCGCCGTTGACGACCAGGTTGCGGTAGTTGCCGAGCGGCTCCCGCGAGAGCGCGAAGGTGCCGTTGTTGACGCGGCTGTTGGGACTGTTGGGGTTGGTCGAGGTGGAGGGCGAGGCGGTCAGGGCGAGGTTTTTGTCTTCCATGCTCCGCAGCAGCTCGAGTTCCTGTTCGGCGTAGTCGAGCGCGACCTGGCTGGCCTCGGCCCGCTGCGAGTTGCGGGCCGCTGCCGACATCAGGCTGAAGGTCGTCATCGCCGCGATCGAGACGATCAGGATCGCGACCAAGACCTCGATGATCGTGAAACCGGCTTCCCTGTTCTCCCGCCCGGCCATCAGAAACCCAGGGTGGCGTTGCGAAGGCTGGCGCCGCTCGAGATCACGAGCGGAGACGCGGCATTGGTCGGGTCCGGAAGTCGCAGCGTCGCTTTGACGTAGGTGGCGTTGGCCACGCTCGGCACGTAGGTGAAGATCTGATTGCTGGCGAGGCCGCTGAAGATCTGCTTTGCCACTCCCCCGGTGGAGACGCCGGGAGCGGTCTCCTTGCGGGTACAGGCAGTGGTCGAGCATTCGTAGGTGATCCGGCATTCGATCGACGGACTGGAAGCGGCAAGGGCCGTGCTGCCTCCACAGGCGGTGCGGCGGACGTAGCCGACGAAGGAGATTTTGCTCGCGGTCCCTTCTTTGACTTCCTTCCCGTTGCGAAGTTCGTGGGTGAGGCGTTCGAGCATCCAGCGGGCGCTGCTGACGTTCTGGACTTCCTTGCTGATCTTCGGTTGCTCCCGGACCGCGCTGATCACCAGCGAGGCGACCGCGCCCATCACGACCACGCCCATCACCGATGAGACCAGCAGCTCGACCAGGGTGAAGCCCTCCTCGCCCTTCGACCTGCGCAGGCGGGCGATCACGGTCGCACCACCTTGAAGGCGCGCTTGAGCGGGCGCGGCGCGGCGGTGCCGATGGCGTTGACCGCCTTCACCGCAAAGACGTGGCGACCGAACTTCTGCTTCTTCACTTTCGTCGGCGAGGTGCACCCCTTCCAGGGGCGCTTGTCGACACGGCAGAAGAAAGTGGTGCCCGGCTGGCCGGTGAGGTCGGCGAAGCGGAAGACGGGCCGCCGCTTTCGGGTCTTGAAGGCGGGGCCGAAGGTGATCTTCAGCTGCGGCACGACGTAGACGAAGTCGTTCTTGCCGCCGCCGGGGGTTTTGCCGCCGGCTTTCGTGCCGGTGCCGCCGGTTCCCCCACCGCCGCTTGGGGTTCCGCCGCCGCTACCGCCGCCACCGCCGGATCCTTCTTCCGTCGGCGGCGGGGGCGGGTCTTCCTGCTTGTAGGTGATCGCTGCCGAGCACGGGGAAACCACGCCTTCGGCTTCGGCCGTCGCCCGGAAGCTGGTGGTCGAGCCCGGGGCCACGGTCACGGTGAGTCCCGGGCTGGACAGCTGCTCCGCGGTTCCCTGGGCGACCGGTTCGCCGGAGCAGTCGGCGGTCTTGTAGACCTTGACCAGCGACCCCGCGGCGCCCTGGCCGACGATCGTCGGAGTCGTCGAGGGGTTCGGGGAGGTCGGGTTGGTTTTTTCCAGCGCCGGGGGCGGCGGCCC
>Ga0157378_10004741_pt1 | contig 11918 bp, 9 predicted proteins | sample M65metaG_FD_115309 | JGI IMG/M metagenome (GOLD analysis project Ga0157378, IMG submission 115309) | Miscanthus rhizosphere microbial communities from Kellogg Biological Station, Michigan, USA - M6-5 metaG | ecosystem: Host-associated > Plants > Roots > Rhizosphere > Soil | place: USA: Michigan...
TCACGTCACCGTTTGTCGCTCATTGACGTTCATCGCCGCCCAATGGCTAACCATCCAGATTAAGTACCGAGTTAACATAATCTCGATTCAATCAAGCCCCAAGCACATCGGTTCTTCAGGTGGTGATTACCAGCAGCCAGGAGCCTTTGGGGAATTTATCCGGCTTAGTAGATATGACCTCTGCTAAGTCACCTTGGCGAAGCCTTATTCTCTCTGCCGTCGAAAGCCCTCAATGTCTTCATTGGCACACCGTTTTCGCAAGCCGGTCTACCCTCCATCGCTTCTCTGCGACCCCCCGCAACAGTCTCTCCGTTGGTTCGCCCTCTACACCATGCCGCAAAGCGAGAACTCCGTTCGCCGCCGCCTCGACACCCGGCAAATTGAATCCTTTCTCCCGACGTATGAGACCCAGAAGATCTGGAGGAATCACCAGCGCGTCAAGACCCAACGGCCCCTCTTTCCCTCCTATCTCTTCATCCGCATCGGCAACCACCAGCGCAGCATCGTCCTCAGCTCTCCCGGCGCACTGCGCATCATCGGCAACACGCATACAGCGCTTCCCATCTCCGATCGTGAAATAGAATTCCTCAAATCCCAATCCGACAAACGAAACGTCGAGCCCTGGCTCGATATGGTCATCGGTAAGCGCGTTCGTATCCGCTCCGGACCCATGGAAGGTCTCGAGGGAACCCTCGTAGAAAAGAGAAACACCTTCCGTTTCGTACTCACCGTCGCCATGATCAACCATCACGCCGCCATCGAGATCGCTCCCGAGGAACTCGAACTCGCTCTCAACTGAATTTCACAGTCTCCTACCTTTGCGCTCGCCCATCGCTCCCATGTTCTGCTCCTCAATCCTTTCCAGCGTATTTCTCGCGTCTCACCGAGTCCGGATCTAGATATGCCCAGAAAGACTGAAGTCCCTTCGAGAATCATCCGTGCTGCAATCGCACTCTTCTCGCGCCAGGGATACCACGGAACCAGTACGCGCGACATAGCTCGCCTTGCCGACGTCAGCGAAGTCACCCTCTTCCGGTACTTCGAACACAAAGAAGATATTTTCTGGGCCGCCCTGACTTCCTGTTTCGAGTCTCTTCAACCGCGTTTCAACGCCCTAGAGCAGAACGGCAGAAAAGCCGCGCCCGAAGTCTTTGTTCCACGGATTCTCAACGTTCTCATCGATACCGCCACCTTTTCGCCAGAGCTCGCGCGGCTCGTGGCCGTGGCCCTGCTGGAAGTTCACGGAAAAGCCGAAGAAGTCTGCCGCCAACATCTGACCCCGTTGTTCACGGCCATCTCCAGCTATCTCCGCCAGAACATCGAAACCGGTACCATCCGCAACCTCAATCCCGCCATCACGACTCTCGGCATGGCACTTACCGTGCTCGCGCAGCCGGAGCTCTCCAAACTCGTCGATGGTTGCCACATCTCCAGGATGGACCTGCGAGACGTGCTAGAAGCCTACACCCAGTTCTGGCTCGGAGCTCTCCTGCCATCGGAGAAGGAGCAAGTCCAACCCACAAGCGGAATGTCCCTGGAGCTTCTCGCCTAGGCTTTTTGCCCGCCGCAGCTCTCGCGGAGCGCCTTGATCTTCATCCTTGAACCACAACGCATCCACTCGCAATCCGATGAGAGGCAGGAACAATGCACAGAACAGCCAAAGAACTAGCGCATAAGAGGGCACTGCGCCTTGCCTTTTTGGGTGTATCGCAGATTGCTATCTTCGCCATCTCCGGCCTCGTCGCCTTCTTTCTCCGCTTCGATTTCGCGCTTCCCCGTGCCTGCTACCACTACATTGCCGTTGCCATTCCTGTCTGGCTCGCAGTCAAAAGTCTCGCCTTCCACTTCGCCAGTCTCGACCGCCGCGGTTATCGCTATGTCTCTGTCCACGATGCCTACAGAATCCTCCTCACAAATCTCATCGGATCCATCGTCAGTTATCCCGTCATTCTCCTCCTCGCTCCGTCTGGATTCCCGCGTTCCATCTACCTTATCGACCTCATTGTGTGCATCGTCGGGACAGCCGGAGGACGGGTCGCCGTCCGTCTCATTGCCGAAAGGCGTAACGGGCATGGCACCAAGCCCGAGAAGCGAGCGCTGATTTACGGGGCAGGCGACGCGGGCATCACCCTCCTGCGAGAGATTCGAAACAATCCGCGGCTAGCTTACAACGTGTGCGGATTCGTAGACGATCATCTGGTAAAGAAAGGAGTACTAATCAACGGCGTGCCCGTCCTCGGTGGCGGCGCAAGTGTCGCCTCGCTCGTACAGAAGCACAGCATCGAGATCATTCTCATTGCCATCCCCTCCGCCTCTGGCGTTGAGATGACCCGCATCCTCGAGCTATGTCATGTTGCGGCTGTTGACTGCAAGACCGTCCCCGGCCTTGGAGAAATTATCGAAGGTCACGGACTCGCCGGTCAGATCCGCGAAGTCGCTGTTGAAGATCTCCTTGGCCGTACCCCCGTTCGGCTTGAAGAGAAGCAGATTCGCGACACCATCGCGGGTCGGACGATTATGGTCACCGGTGCGGCAGGCTCCATCGGCTCCGAACTATGCCGGCAGATCGCACGCTTTCTTCCCGCCGGAATCGTCGGCTTTGAAATCGCCGAGTCTCCACTCTTCGAAATCGATCAGCAGATGAAGCGCCTTCACCCTAATATCCCCTTCTATCCCGAGATCGGAAGCATTCAGAGCCGCGTTCGTCTTGATGAGGTCTTTAGCGAGTATCAGCCCGCAGTCGTCTTCCACGCCGCTGCCTATAAGCACGTTCCGCTCATGGAGACGCACGTCTTCGAGGCCGTAGAAAACAACGTGCTGGGTACCTACAACCTCGCCCAGGCTTCGCTCGAGCATGGTGTCGAAGATTTCGTGATGATCTCCTCCGACAAGGCGGTTCGCCCCACAAACATCATGGGCGCCACCAAACGTCTTGCCGAACTCCTGCTCTCCAGTCTCCAGAACGGAGGCACTCAATTCGTCACCGTCCGGTTCGGGAATGTTCTCGGTTCCAACGGAAGCGTCATTCCCACCTTCAAGAGGCAGATTCGCGATGGAGGTCCCGTCACTGTCACCCATCCCGACATGCGCCGCTTCTTCATGACCATCCCTGAAGCGTGTCAGCTCGTCCTTCAGGCCTCTGCCATCGGCGAAGGCGGACAGATCTGCGTGCTCGACATGGGTCAGCCCGTCAAAATCATCGATCTTGCCAGAAACCTGATTCTCCTCTCTGGCCTCAAGCCCGGCGACGACATCAAAATAGAATTCACCGGCATCCGTCCCGGAGAGAAACTGTGCGAAGAACTCAGCTCCCTTGCCGAAGATACGGTCGCAACTCAGCACGAAAAGGTCCGCATCTTCGTCGGAAATGCAGCCCCCGACATCGATGTAATCACTTGGATCGGCTCACTCCGCTCAATCTGTGCCGCCCGCGACATGAGCCGTCTTGTCGTCGCCATCAAAGAACTCGTGCTCGACTACAACCCGAGCGCTCATCTCCTCCGCCGCATTCTCGATATTGAAGAACCACAAACGCTAATATCCATCTCCAAGTAGTTGTTAGGCCTGTCGTCCTTTATCTTCGAACGAAGCTCAATCCATCCCATGTCCAACAGAACCCGCTTGCTTCTTCTTATTCCTCTCGCTGTTCCCATTTACAGCAGCGCACAGTCAGATCCTTCATCCGCTCCCATCAGAAGCACCATCAATCCGGGACTGACCGCGCCTCCGCAGGGCGCCAACGTACCCAGCTATCAAAACCTTCAAGACATTATTCCCTATGTCGATCCGCTCTCCGCCGGCTACACCTCGATCCAGCCGAATTACCCCGGCGCCGAACGCAGCCGCCCTAACATCGCTCCTCCGCCGCTGGCAAAATCCGAATTCGAATCCTTCGTCGAGGACGCCGCTGGCCATCCCGTACCCGTCTATTGCCGTCGGCTTTTCAACGATGCCCCGACAACCTTCGCACCTGTAGATCGCGTGCCCGTCGCCGCGGACTATGCTCTCGCTCCCGGTGACGAGTTGCTGGTGCGAGTGTGGGGCAAAGTTCAGCTCGAGACACGCGTCGTAATCGATCGCAACGGTCAGATCTTCCTCCCCAAAGTTGGCGCCCTTACTCCCGCCGGTCTTCGTTACGACCAGCTTCAGAACTACATCCACTCCGCCATCGGCAAGCTATACAAGGATTTTGAGGTCAGTGTCACCCTAGGTCGGCTGCGATCCATCCAAATCTTCGTCCTTGGCAGCGCTCGCCAGCCCGGCGTCTACACCGTCAGCTCGCTTAGCACCTTGGTCAACGCAATCTTCGCCTCCGGGGGCCCCTCGGCCACGGGCTCCATGCGCCACATCGAGCTCCGTCGCAATAATAAGCTCGTTTCCGAGTTCGACATCTACGACCTCTTGCGTAATGGCGACAAGTCTCATGATGTCCAACTTCTCAACGGCGATGTCGTCTACATCCCTGCCGTGGGCCCCCAGGTCGCCATCCTTGGCAGCGTCAAAGAACCAGGCATCTACGAGGTCAACGATGGCAGCACCGTGCAGTCCGTTCTCGGCACAGTCTCTGGCCTGTCAAATCTCGCCAGCGACGACCGCGCACTTCTCGAGCGTGTAGAAAGCCATCGTCGAAGACAGGTAGATGAGTTTGCCCTCGACGATGCCGGCCTCCAGAGACAGCTCCGCGATGGAGACATCCTTCGCATCTTTCCCATCTCGCCTAAATTCGAGAACGCAGTCATATTGCGCGGTCACGTCGCTCAGCCCGGCCGATACCTCTGGCATGATGGCATGCGCGTCTCCGATATCATTCCCAGCCGCGATCGGCTCCTCACCCGAGACTACTGGAACCAGCAGAATTTCCTCGCGGGCAGAGTGCCTGATACCACGGATCCCCAGGAACGCTCACCCCTTCCAAACCTGACTCTCCGCACGGCCTCCATGCAGGATCCCAATGCACCTAGTCACCCCGCCGCACCGATGTACTCCACCCAGCAGTCAGATTCCACTCTCCAGGCTTATGCGGATGGACAGCAAACCCTGAGAAACTCATCCGAAACCTCCAGACCCCAGCCCCGCGAGCATTGGGACCGCCCCGCTCCCCGCAGCATGATTCAGACGCCCGACGTCATCGCAGATATCGAACAGGCCAATGCCGAAATCAACTGGGAGTACGCTGCGATCGACCGTCGCGATCCTAAAGACCTCAGCACTCGCATCATCGCCCTCAATCTAGGCAATGCCATAGATCAGCCGGCATCCACCGATAACCAGCCGCTCCAGCCCGGCGATGTCCTCACCATCTTTTCCCGCAAGGACATCCCTCTCCCCCAGGACAAGCACGCGGCCTTCGTTCGCATCGGCGGCGAAGTCAATGCGCCCGGCGTCTACCGAACCGACCCCGGTGAAACTCTTCGCCACCTCGTCGAGCGTGCCGGAGGTCTCACGCCTCATTCCTACCTTTATGGATCACTGCTCTCGCGCGAGTCAACCCGTGCGGCGCAGGAACAGGAATTGCGACTATCCACCATGCAAATGCAGCGCGATCTCGCCGGCCGTTACGCATCCGCCAGTTCCCTAACCCCCGGCAACACCGCCGAACAGCAGGCCCAGTTCAGCGCTCAGCAGGCCATCATCAATCAACTCGCCGCGGGACATCCCACGGGCCGCATCGTGCTTGACCTTAAACCAGATGCCGCCGCCAGCGCCGACATTCCCGACTTTCCCCTCGAAGATGGCGACGCCTTCTTCGTCCCCGCCCGAATGAACACGGTGCAAGTTTCCGGCGCGGTCTATAACGAGAACGCATTCCGTTACGAATCGAGCCGGCGCGTCTCCTCCTATCTGCAGGCCGCAGGGGGACCTACCCGTCAGGCCGATGTAAAGCGGGCTTTCCTGATCCGCGCGGATGGCACCGTAATCAGCCGCCAGCACCACGGCAGTCTCTGGGGCAGCAGCTTCGACAACCTTCACGTTCTGCCCGGCGACTCCATCGTCGTCCCCACAAAACTCAAGTCCCCCACAAGCTTCATGCAGCAACTCCCCTACCTAACCCAGATGCTCTCCCAAACCGCCATGACCGGCGCAGTCATCACCCACTGACCTCGAACTACAATGACCATTGGAACCTTTTACAAGTCCGACTCCACAGTCATCCTCGATGACATACCCCTGCCCCATCCAGCCGCCTCTGCTCCCGCCGAGGTAAGCCTCATTGAGGTCCTCACCGAGCTGGCTCGACGCAAGTGGCTGATCGCCAGGATCACCGGTTTCTCAGCCATCATTGGGCTAATTGGGAGTTTTCTGCTGCCCGTTCGTTACACCGCCGTGACGCGGCTCATGCCCCCGCAGCAGACCCAGTCCAGCGCTTCGCTGATGATGAACCAGCTGATGAGTTCCGGTGCCGGGTCGCTGGCCGCAATGGCAGGCGCCGGCCTCGGCCTGAAGAGTCCCAATGATATCTATGTTGGAATGTTGAATTCTCGTCCAGTTGCGGACGCCATCATCCAAAAATTCAATCTGCAGGCCATCTACCGCGATCGCGACATGACCGCCACCCGCAGGGACCTCGCCGGCTACACTCAAATTGTCTCGGAAAAAAGCGGCTTCATCTCGGTATCGGCCACTGATCGCGACCGTAGCCGTGCCGCGGCCATCGCCAACGAATACACCGTCCAACTCCGCTCCCTCACGCAGGGCATTGCCGTCACTGAGGCTTCTCAGCGGCGCCTCTTTTACGAAGGACAACTGAAGGACGCCAGAGACACGCTTCTGAACGCGGAGCTCGCCTTCCAGCAGGTGCAGCAGAACAAGGGCCTGGTTCAACTCGATGCCCAGGCAAAAGCGATGATCGAAAGCCTCACAGTGCTCCGCGCCCAAAGTGCAGCTAAGGAAGTGGAGCTGCAAGCCATTCGCTCCTACTCTACTGACCGCAACCCCGAGGTGGAGATTGCCGCCCGCGAACTGGCCTCCCTGCGCGAGCAGGCCACCCGCCTCGAACAGCGTGGCCACTCCGGCAGTTACAGTGAGTTGGGACTTCGCGACGTCCCTTCCGCCGGCCTCGACTACCTCCGCGCCGAACACGAAGTCAAGTACCGCCAGGCCCTCTTCGATCTCCTCATCCGTCAATACGACGCCGCCCGACTCGACGAATCAAAAGATGCCGCCATCATTCAAGTCGTAGAGCCCGCCATTGAGCCTGACCGCAAATCCTCCCCCAAACGCGCTCTCATCACTCTAACCTTGATGCTCGCAGGCATTTTCGCCGGATGCATCGTCGCCATACTTCAGTGGTGGATGCAACTCGTTCGGCAGGACCCCATCGCAGATCTGCAGTTCCGAAATCTCAAATCGGCCGTCTTGGCCCGCAATCCTCAATCGCTCTGAATCCGAACACGCCCGGCACAACGCCCCACATGGCAACCCTCCAGTCTCAGCCGCAACTCGCCAGCGCCGCCGCCTCGGCCGTCATTCCTTCGCTGCGCTCCAACTTCGCGTGGACGCTGGCCGGCAACGTCGTCTATGCCGGATGCCAGTGGGGCATGCTCTCCTGCCTTGCCAAGCTCGGCAACCCCACCATCGTCGGCCAGTTCACCCTCGGGCTTGCCATCTCCGCTCCCGTATTCATGTTCACCAACCTCCAGCTCCGCGCCGTCCAGGCGACCGACGTCAACGCCGAAAGCAGCTTCGCCCACTACTTCACCCTGCGCTTTCTCGCCACCGTCCTTGGAATGCTTGCCGTTCTTGCGCTCCTGCCATTCTCCGCCTCGTCCGGCGCCGTACGCGCTGTCATCCTCCTCGTCTCTCTTTCAAAGTGCCTCGAGTGCATGAGCGACGTCACCGCAGGACTCCTTCAGCGCGAAGAACAGCTCAAGCGCGTAGCCATCAGCCTGATGATCCGCGGAGTCATCTCGGTCGTGGTCTTCTCTTCAGCATTTGCCCTCACCCGCAATCTCGTCCTCTCCATCATTGGCATGTGCGCCGTCTGGGCCTGCGTATTGCTCTTCTATGACCTCCCCAACGTCCGAAGATTCGGCCGATTTCACAACTCGTTCTTCCACTTCGATCGCCACGAACTCTCCCGCCTCGCCTTTTTGGGCCTCCCCCTCGGCTGGGTCGCAACTTGCGCGTCGTTAAAGGCAAATATCCCTCGATATTTCTTACAGCACGACCGAGGCCTGTCAGAACAGGGCATCTACGCCTCATTAGCATATTTAGTCATAGCTATAAATCCGCTAGTGAGCGCGCTTACTGTCGCGGTTACCACGCGGCTCGCCAACTTGTATGCGCAAAAGAACTCCAGACTGTTCGTTCGGATTCTCACGCAGTTCTCTTTAAGTGGATGCGTTTTCATATTGGTGGGGGTACCGTTGGCTCTTCTGCTTGGACGGTCCCTCATATCATTGGTGTACAACAGCGAATATGCAGCCTACGTCACTCTTCTGGCTCTACTCGTCTGCGTCGCAGGTCTCAGCACTATTTCGTCATTCATCTTCTGCGGACTGACGGCTGCTCGCTCGTTTCGATCTCAGGTACCAATCTATGTAATCGCGATCATCATTGCAACCATTGCGTCCGCGCAGCTCATTCCAACCCACGGGCTCAACGGAGCAGGAACTGCATTGCTCCTCTCTGAGAGTGTTCTTGTGATAGGTGGCCTCTACACGTTGCGCAGGCAACTTGGGCTTTAAAGGCTTGATCGACGCTATGGTTGGAGCTGTAATCGTGCTGTTTAATCCCGACCTTCCGCTATTGGGCCGGCTTGTTCATAGCCTAATTGGACAAGTAGCGAAGATATACATTGTTGATAATTCGCCTATCTCACATGAGAGCTTTGTCTCGTCCCTTGACTGTAATCAAGCCCGTATCGTCTACCTGCCACTTGGGGATAACATCGGAATCGCAGCGGCCCAAAATATCGGCATCAGCCGGGGGATGCGTGACGGATGTAGTCACGTGTTGCTTTTAGATCAGGACAGCTCTCTACCGCCCGACATGGTGCAAAAACAGCTCGCGGCAGAACAGCGGCTTCTCGAAAACGGAGAACAAGTTGCCGCAGTCGGTCCAATATTCATCGATGAAAAAACAGGCCAGTACCCCAGAGCGGTGCGTCGTCTCATTCAGAGAACACGAGCAGTGCACCTGGAGAAAACTGGCGACGCCGGATCAGCCGATTGGCTTATGGCGTCTGGGTTGCTCATCCGATCCACCACCTTATCTGCTGTGGGCTTGATGCGAGAGGACCTTTTCATCGACCTTGTCGACACCGAGTGGGGACTACGAGCGAAAATGCGAGGTTACACGTCCTTCATGCTTCCAGACGTGCGCATGCTCCACAGCACAGGCGATTCGGCCACGCATGTGTTTGGACGTGAAATCTTCCTCCACAGTGATGTTAGGCACTACTACATTGTGCGGAACTCCATTTACCTGCTTCGGGATCGGAACATGCGTATAGGGTGGAAAGCAGTTACCGCGGCCAAAATTCCAAGCTACATTCTGGTGTATTCGCTCTATTCTGACCATCAACTCAAAGCAGTCTCGCTTCTTTGTAGAGCTGTGATACACGGTTGTTTGGGGAAATTGGGACGCTTAAACTAAATGCTTTGGTATTACCTCATGCTATGGCTTGCCATGGGTGGTGCTGCAATCTCCATGCAGCGAAATCGCCTCGTGCGAGGTTATTTCGGTGTCCTGTATTTCTCTTCTTCCGTATTTGTCCTTGCTATGCTCGTTGGTCTAAGGTCTTCTAGTCCGGACTACGATAGCTACAGCGAGTGGTTCAGCTACGTATCCGCGAATCATCTCGTTGCCGGCGACTGGATTAAGGACCCGGCATTCGTGTTAGTGAGCGCCGCAACCTCTTCGCTCGGACTGACATTCGTAAGCGTCTCTATTATCTTTGCCTTTGCCGCACTGCTGTCTCAATTTACTTTCTCTATCCTGACCATCGATAAGCGGCTTAGTACACTGCTGTTCTTTCTGGTCTTCTGCCGCACTTTTGCCGGATCCGACATGGCTGCTATACGCTCTGCTGTTGCAATACCTTTGATGTCTATCAGCATAATTCTGGCGTTTCGGGGCAAGAAGAGGTTAGCCATTGCAATCTACTGCATCAGCATCGCATTCCATTTGTCAGCTGTAATCGGAATCGTGCCGCTCCTTCTGGCAGTATGTGGGGTAAAGTTCCGATCCCGTGGATGGATTCTATCGGTCATCGCCTTCGCAATCATCGCGAGGTTTGGGCTCTCGCAGATGCTTGGCCTTTTGTCGCAGACGAGTAGAGTGGCGGTTTATCTCGACGTGATGATGGTCCAAAATGGACCTCCGACAGCTTACTTGGCGTACATTGCTGCTCGGATATTATTGATGGCTTTCATTCTTGCATTCTTATGGAACAAAACCTCGCCTGAAGATCGCATGGTACTGTTTTGCTTCTCGGTAGGCATTAGCCTGCAGGTTCTGTTCATTTTCAACAATGCTTTGAGCTGGCGGAGTTCGGACGTGTTTGGCCTGCTCGATCTTTGTGTTCTTATGATCCCTTTCAAATGGGTCACCGAGGGAACGCGGCTCGCTTACACCGGTGTACTGGTTGCTCTGGGGATGCTCTTCTTCTATTCCGGATTATCGATTCTTGGTCCATACCGTTGGGTGCTCGCCTGACGTTTGACGAAATTCCTATGTCAATCAAGTCGCAGTTGAAGTTGCCAGAAAATGTAACCCGTCGGGCCTTAGTCATCTCCCCCTTCTTCTCGCCCGACTCACTCGCCGACCGGCCGCGCACAGTCGCCGAGGCCCTCTCGCGCTCCATGCCCGTCGACCTTCTTACCTCCGACTTCGATCATCTCCGCAAGGCGCCTCGTTCAACGACCGTTGCACCGTTCGAGCACACTGCGTTCCTCCACACGATCTCTTATCAGAGCAACGTCTCCCCAAAAAGGCTTATATCCCACATCCTTTTCGCTCCTCGTGCCTTGCTTTACTTCCTGCAGAACCGGCGCGCCTACACCGTGGTTTACGTGACGCTTCCGCTCAACGTAACGGCCTGGCTCATCCTCAGTTTCTCAGGCAATAAAACAAAGATCGTCGACGTTGTCGATATATGGCCAGACGTGTTGCCCTTTACCCCAGCTCAGAAGTTCGCTCTCAGCCCAATCTTCTTTCTCTGGAAATGGTTCTTCAAGGCAAGCATCCAAAAAGCCGATCGTGTAATGGCGGTTTCGGATTCATTCCTCGCAGAGGCGAAACGATATGCCAATCCCGATGCGCAGGCGCAACGCTTCTACATCGCCCAGGACCGGCTAGATTTTTCTGCCGCAAAACAACCGCTCTTCACCCTGGCATTCGTCGGCAACCTGGGCTACCTTTACGATTTCGAGACCCTCCTTGAAGTACTTGCTGAGAACGAAAACCGCCAGACCGTGCAGCTCTTCCTCATCGGTGACGGCGACCGGAAAGATTGGCTCCTCTCTGAGCTAAGCCGCCGCAAAATTCTGCACAGATTCTGGGGTGTCGTTTACGACCCTGCTCAGCTCGGTGGGATTCTTACCAGTTGTCACGCAGGCTTTAACGGCTATGTCCGTACTTCGGCTTCTTTCTCGTACAAAGCATGCACCTATTTAGCTGCGGGGTTGCCGCTGCTCAACTCCATGACCGGTGATCTGAGAACTCTGGTTCTACAGCACGGGTTGGGCGAAAACTACAATAGTGGAAACCGCGACCAGCTACGGGCAGCGCTTCGACGTCTATGTAACGGCGAGTCTGAATCGATGAGACGAAACTGCGAAGAGTTCTTCTCAAGTAGCGTTCAGCGAAGCCAGGTTCTCGTTCAGATCGAAACATTTCTCGCGTCCGACTCTTCATGCCCGGTGTCACGCCTCGGCCAAACATCTGAACGTTGTTCGTGATCGCGCGCCCGTAGA
>Ga0157378_10004742_pt1 | contig 11918 bp, 14 predicted proteins | sample M65metaG_FD_115309 | JGI IMG/M metagenome (GOLD analysis project Ga0157378, IMG submission 115309) | Miscanthus rhizosphere microbial communities from Kellogg Biological Station, Michigan, USA - M6-5 metaG | ecosystem: Host-associated > Plants > Roots > Rhizosphere > Soil | place: USA: Michigan...
CGCGCATGCGCGCCGCGGGAATCGATGGAACGGTGTACAGCCATCCGATCGGCGTGAATGGACATGGCGCCGGACCACTTATCGGATTGTGGGACTATCAGCAAGGCGTTCCCGGTCGTGGTGACGCGCCGGTGATTCCAGCGATGTGGTTCTCGATAGAGCTGCAGGCCACATCACCCGTTCCGGAGTGGAACGGACAGCGGGTGAGCATGGCTCTCGAGGAAGACATGACTATCGACGCCAGCGGGGCCAAGGCGTGGGCTCTTCGGCGGCAGACCGAGTTTCATCTTGTAAGACCGACCGCGAAACCGTGAAATTTGAATTCATGCTTGGCCGGAGCTCAGTGCTGTTCGCGGTGGGCGTACTCATCGCGTGTCACCATCGCCCGCCTCCGGTGGTGTCGCGGGCTCAGTTGGAGCAACCCGTCAGCATCATCGAACATGGGACTACGCCGCCGGCGGGAATGCGCCTGGCGATTCAATTCAACAATGAGCCCGCAATCGTTCAGACTTCCGACGGACGGGGTGGACCACCAATCCTCTATCACGGACAGGAGCTGGACCCCTACCAGGTACAGTCCGTTGTCGTGCTCAGAGGGAAAGAAGCGCGCGATCGGTTTCACGATCGAAAGCTCGATGCTGCAATACTCTTTGTATTGAAATAACGGACATGAAATCGGCACGACCTCTTCGCTATTCGATCAACGTCACCCTGGACGGGTGCGTCGATCATCGCGTAGGGATCGCGGACGAAGATCTGCATCGTCACGCGATCGAGAACTTTGATCGGGCCGATGCGCTCCTCTTCGGCCGAACGACCTACGAATTGATGGAGTATTGGCGCGAGCCGGATCCGGCGGGGAAGCGGCCGGAATGGATGGAAGCGTTCGCCCGGACGATCGGTCCCATGAAGAAGTACGTCGTGTCGAGCACGCTGGCGAGCGTCGACTGGAACGCGGAGCTTGTGCGCGGTGATCTGCGGGAGGCCGTTGAGCGGCTCAAGTCGGTGCCGGGTAAGGGACTGGTGACGGGAGGTGTCACGCTTCCACTGGCGTTGGCGGAAATGGGATTGATCGACGAGTACGAGTTCGTCGTCCATCCCCGAATAGCGGGACACGGTCCGACACTGTTCGCGGGGCTATCCAAGCTTATCGATTTGAAGCTCGTGAGTCGGCTGGAGCTCCGCGGAGGGCAAGTGGCGATGCGGTATGAGCCGAGGTGACGGCGGGCCGACCGCGGCCCGCCGTTGTTTTCCCGCGATCGACCTCCGCCCGATCTGACTCGCTGCGTCAGCTATCAGGGTAGCGCAGCGCAGGTTGTTGGGCCGGCCAGCACAAAGATCACGTCGGAGAACGTGGTCTGACCGGCGAAATTGGTGGCTTCCGCTCCCCACTTCGTCGCCACACCGACGCCCGACGACAGAGTGCCCTGCGAGTTTCGGAAGACAAGAAGGTTCGACACATCCATTCCCGCCTGCGAAAGCGCCTGCGGTCGGGCGTCGATGATGCCCGTCTCGCCGAGGGAGGGGCTGGTCGGTGCGTGCGTTGGATCCGTGAAATTCGCTTGCTTGCGCGTGACCGTGCCGAAAGGCGCCGAAGTAGTGGCCGTGGTGCAGACGGTCCGCGTCATCACGATTTTGAGATTGCGAATTCCGCTTTCCGGATCCTTGGCAGTGGCGAGCACACTGAAGTCTGATTTGACTTGGGGCGCCGGATCGCCGAAGGTCGTCGATTTCTTGGCGGATGGACCGCTCTGCCCCTGCACTTCCACGTCGGGCGCGCCCGCCCTCTTTATGAGCAGGTTTATCGTCGGCGGAGTTGCGTCCCCGTTCGCCGGATTGAAGTTGACTTCATCACTTCCACCGCCACATCCCATCACCAGCCAGGCCACCGACATCGATGCAACGATCCCGCGGATTGTACGCATAGCCGTACCCTCGGTGAATGTTCTCGAGCGGCTCGAATATGAGGGGGAAAGGGGATGCGCGCGACATCTTCTACGCGCTCGGTTGGCGCGGCAATGTCAGTGTGAAGCGCGAGCCTTTCTGCGGTTCGCTGTTGACGACGATATCGCCGCCCATCCCGCGTGCGAGATCGCGGCTGATGGCGAGGCCGAGTCCGGTGCCTTCCTGAGTCTGAATGAGCGAGCGGCCGACCTGTACGAACGGCTCGAAGATCCGCTCGATTTGATCAGGCGGAACTCCCATACCGGTGTCGATGACGCTGATCGAAACCGTTTGCGCATCCTTCCATTGGCACTCGAGGGAGACTTTCCCCTGCTCGGTGAATTTGACCGCGTTCGAGAGAAGATTGACCAGAATCTGCTCTACCTTGGACTTGTCGGCCCAGGCGGCGACTTCTGACGGACACTCGAGCACCTCGAGCGAGAGACCTTTCGCCGCTGCCTGTGGCTGGATCATGTGGCCTACCGAGTCGATGACACTGCACAACGTGAACGTCGAGAGATCGTAGGCAATCTGGCCGGCTTCGATGCGCGAGAAGTTCAGGATGTCGTTGATGATGCCGAGCAGATGCTCCTGACTGCGCTTGATCCGCTGCAAGTCCTCCCTCTGCGCGTCGTTTATCGCTCCGCGCACACCCATCGTCAGCAGCTCGGTGTAGCCGCCGATAGCGTTGAGCGGTGTGCGCAGCTCGTGGGACATCGAGGCGAGGAACTGACTCTTGGTTCGGTTCGCTTCCTCGGAAGCGGCGGCCTTGCGCGCCGCCTCGATCGCTCGCTCCTGCGCGGCGCGGCGTTCGGTGAGATCCCTGGTGACCTTGCCGAAACCGGCAAGCGACCCATCCGGTTTGATCAGCGCCGTGATGACGACGTTTGCCCAGATGCGTGAGCCGTCTTTGCGCACGCGCCAGCCTTCTTCCTCGTAGACGCCGGTTCTGGTGGCGATTTCCAGCTCTCGCGCCGGCTTTCCGCTCTCCAGATCCTCCGGCGTATAGAAGATCGAGAAATGTTTTCCGATCACTTCGGCGGCGGTGTACCCTTTGATGTGCTCGGCGCCGGCGTTCCAGGTCGTGATGTATCCCCCGGGATCGAGCATGAAGATGGCATAGTCGCGGACACTCTGGACCATGAGGCGGAAGCGCTCCTCGCTCATGCGGAGTGCTTCTTCAGCTAGTCGGCGCTCGGTGAGATCGCGCGTGACCTTGGCGAATCCGACCAGATTACCCGCGGAGTCGCGAAGCGCGGTGATGACGACGTTCGCCCAGAAGCGCGTGCCATCCTTGCGGACGCGCCAGCCCTCGTCCTCGAAGCGTCCAACGCGCCCCGCTTCCCTGAGCTCGTACTGGGGAAATCCCTGTTCGATTTTTTCCGGTGGGTAAAAGACCGAGAAATGTTTCCCGATGATTTCTTCCGCGGTGTAGCCCTTGAAGCGGTGCGCGCCGGCGTTCCAGCTCAGGATGTAGCCGTCCGGGTCGAGCGCGAAGATGGCGTATTCGTCGACGCTCTCGACGAGCAGGCGATGGAGCTCGCCGGTCTCGTGGGCGATGCCACCGGGCGACTGCTGGTGCGTCGCGGCGGTGGTGTCGAATGGGCGGTGATCGCTGCGTGCTCCCACCTCGTGGGGCGAAGCGGCACGCCAGGAAAAATCAGCCATTATCGGGCAAAATCCGCGTACAGATTTTGGGGTGTGCTCATTGTCGCATGCGCTCGGCTGGCGTGTACAACCTCAGCCGGGCAGGCAGGCAGGCTTGCGCCCACACGGTACTTGATCGAGGCACCAGGCCGTCGAATCAAGAGGTCATGAGCAATTGTTGCAAAACCCGGTCCCCCCGCGAAAGGGGAGGGTCAAGTCTCTGTCAGATGATGTCCTCGGGGAGTAACACCGCCGCCCGGGCGTCGTCGAGCGCGCCCGTGGGCACACGCACCGTGAATCCTCGGGGAGTTGTGCCCTGAAAACTGGCGCCAAAGATTCCCGCCGCGTCGTTGCCGTCGCGCACCGCGGGAATTCCCGCTTCTTCCAACTGCCCCATGGCGATGTCTGCCTCGAGGCCGGAGGAGTACGTGGCAAGAACAGACCAGCCTTTCTCTTCCATTTTCGCTCTCCTCGTTTCGTTTTTGCGACGCAGCCACTGAGGGCATGACGACCGCCAGCATCAACGCAAATCGCTGATGCATGAATGGCCCATGCCCTCAGTCTAATACGCGATCGCTACGACAGATCGTACCGTTTCGCTGCCGCGTCGTACGCCTGGTCGAAGTAGCGCGCCGCATCGTTGAGCGCTTCCTGTGATTTGGCGTCGTAGTTTTCGCGACGCGCCGCCGCCGCACTGGCTCTCGCCAATGCTACTTTCTCCTGGAGCGTCGCCAGAGCGATGCTGCTTTCCCGCTGGTCGTGGACGCGCTGCTGGTCGACCGTCGCTTTCCAGGCGTTCACCTTTGCATCCGCTTCATCGAGGCGCGCGTTGAAGCGGCGCTCGCGGGCATCATCCCACGCCGAGTAGCGGTCGCTCGCGCGCTCGATTTTCGCCTGGAGATCCTTCAACCGCCGGTCAGCGCTCGTCTTCACCTGCTCGAAGTCTTTCTTCGTGGCCGCGAGATCCGCGGCGGCGAATCTCTTCATTTCGGCGATGTCGCTCTTCAGCTGCTCCTCGGCGGCGGTGAGACCCGAGATTTCATCCATGTCCGCTCTCGCCTGTTTCGCCTCGGCTTGTGCCTTCAGCACCTTCAGCCGGGAGTCTGCCTCTCGAACCTGTGCTTCGTACATCTCCGCGTTGAATCCCGTCATGTCTCATCCCTCCACGGTTGAGGTCGATCGGGTGTTTCCCAATAAGGGCAACTTGGGCCCAACAACCTTATAACGCGGAACGAGGGCGAGGCTGAAAGTCGTTAGCTCCTTTTGAGTATGTTTTATCTAACAATTTTCGGAGCAGATCAATGGCTGATAACGAGGCGCGGAACAAGAGTGGCGACCCGGCTGACACCGACGACAGTCTGCAAAAAGAGCTGTCGCGCGAGGCGGCGGAAGGTGCTGATTCGATCGGCGACGTTGGCAAGAATCGAACGTTGAGCGGATCGTCGTCGTGGGAAACGTTGCCGGAGGGCGAGAAATCGGGAAAGGAATCCGGCGAGCCCCCGAGGCAGGACAAAAAGTAGCGCCAGCGCTACGCCTTTCCTGAAGCCGCCGCCACCCGCGATGCCTGGTGGCGGCGGAGGAGAAGTGTCGCCGCGATAGCTGTTGCAGTAACCAGTGCGGCGTTCACGGCCGCCGTCGTCACGAACGCCTGAACGAACGCATCGCGGGCTGTCCCCAGCAAAGCGGCACCCAACGGTCCCGGTAGCTGCTCGGCGACTGCGGTCGCACCGCCAAGCGTGCCGCGCGCGATCTCCCGGGCGTCTGCCGGCACACCGTTGGGCATCGCGTCGATCATCCTCATTCGATACACAGCGGTTCCAATGCTGCCGAGTATCGCCACGCCGAGTGCACCGCCCAGCTCCGAGCTCGTCTCGGAAATTGCCGATGCGGCGCCCGCGCGTTCCACCGGCGCGCTGCCGACGATGATGTCGGTGGCGAGTATTACCACCGGTGAACCGCCCAGCGAGTAGATGAGCGAGCCGATCACGATGACCGCCAGGGGATTTCCACGATCGACTTGCGAGAGCACGGCAAACCCGATCGCCATGATGACGAGCCCGACGCAAATCAGCTGCGCGGGTGGAAATCGCCGGGCAAGCATGGGGACGATCATCGAGCCGGCGACGAACGACACGAACGAAGGCAGTGACCACAACCCTGCCTGGAGGGGCGAGAGCCCGAGGACGAGCTGCAGATACTGGGCGATGAAGACGAACGATCCAAAGAAAGCGAATGTGCCGATCATGTAGGTTGCCAGCGCCGACGTGAACGTGCGGGACCCGAACAGCTGCAGCTCGATCAGCGGATGCTCGAGTTTTTTCTGGCGCCGCACGAACACGATGCCGATGACCACTCCGGCGACGATTGAAATGACAGCCGCCCAACCAAACCCGTGCTCGGCGATACGCTTCAGTCCGAAGATGACCAGCAGCACACCCATCAGCGACAGCGCCGCGCTCAGAAGGTCGAGCGGCTTGGCGTCTGGATCGCGGTATTCCGGCAACAACCTCGGACCGAGGATGAGCAGGAGCACCATCACCGGCACTCCCAGCAGAAACACCGCGCCCCACCAGAAGTATTCCAGCACTACACCGCCAAGCAGCGGACCGACCGCGCCGCCGATCGAGTAGCTGGTGACCCACACCCCGATGGCGAAGGTGCGCTGTTGTGGATCGCGGAACATGTTCCGAATCAGCGACAGCGTGGACGGCGCCAGCGTCGCACCCGCGACGCCAAGGAGCGCCCGCGTCGCAATCAACATCCCGGCGCTGTTGGAAAAAGCCGCGATAACGGAAGCCACTCCGAAGGCGGCGGCGCCGATCAGCAGCAACCGGCGCCGGCCGATGCGGTCGCCGAGGGTGCCCATCGTGATCAACGAGCCGGCGACGAAGAAGCCGTAGATGTCGAGGATCCACAGCAGCTGCGCGCTCGTCGGCTTGAGGTCTTCGCTGAGATGTGGCACCGCGAGGTTGAGCACGGTGAGGTCCATCGCGTACAGGACGCATGGGAGCGCAATCACCGCGAGCCCGATCCATTCGCGCCGCGTCGCTTTTGATTGGGCCGAGGGACTCTCAGGCATTCGACAAATAAAGCGCCCACGTTTGGAGCGGGCAACGAAACCGTTAGCGCCTCAGGCGCGCTTAGTGTCGCAGCCTGTACTCGACGGTGACGCGCACCGTCGTCACATCTTCCGGCACAGAATACAGCTGGCCGGAGAGCTGCAACGCCTCGCTCGCGCCCACACTGATCCCACCGAACGCCGAGCCGCGTACGAGCCGCGCCTCGACCTCGGTCGAGTCGACGTAGCCCGTTGCGTCGGTGAAGCCGACGCGGAAGAGCGGACGCAGCCAGGTCACCCCGCCACCGGCGTAGAGCGCGATGCGGCCGCCGCCTGCACGCACTCCAAGCGCCCCCTCGCTGCCGAACATTCCCGGATAGAAGGTGTCGTGGGACGGCTCGGTCCCGTAGCAGGCCGCCACCGGGACGGTAGTTTGCAGCGCACTCCGCGGACAGGTGATCGCGCCGCGCACGCGACCGAAAGTTCCGTGAGCGCGCAGCGCTAGTGTCACGTCGTTCCGCCCGACGATGAAGTCCATGGGCCGTGCGACGGCCACACTGGCCAGGTTTGGCGATGCACCGCCGATTGTCACCGGCGGCAGGTAGCTTGCCTCGAGTGCGAAGCCTGCCGGCAGGCCGAGGATGACGCGCGGCCGGCCGAAGACGGGAGTGAGTTTGGTGTTCTCCGAGTGCGGCTGGTAGCAGAACTCGGGGCGCTGCAATGCCGCGCTCGGCGAAGGAACGTTGCCGGCCTCCCCGGCGACGCGCACCTCACCTGCCGCCAGCTGGGTCGGTGCGCCTGCCATCGAGAAGACGAGCGGCGCCTCGTAGAATGCGAGCAGCTGCGCCTCGTGGCTGTTCGCCGGCGGGCGGCACTGCGCCTCGATGCTGGTTGCCGACAAGCCGGCGAGCGCCAGCAGCGCTATCGATTTCATTGTGAGGAGCCTCGTGCTGGTGTGTGTGGCGTAGCCTCGAAGCGGACGCGGAATCGCACGTCGATGTTGCGGTGAACTCGCAGCGTACCGAACAGCCTCGTCAGGCCGCCAACCTTGTAATCGGCGAGATCGACCGGGAAGGCGCCGCTGACATCGATGGTGTCCCCCGCCGCAATCAACGTGGCGGGGATCGCGACGTCGCGGGTCACGCCGTGGATGGTGAGTGCGCCGCGGAGCGCGCCGCTCACGGTGTCCGATCGCGCCGCCGATGGTTCAATGGTGACAGCGTCCAGCTCGAAGCGCATCGTCGGGTACTTTGCAACTTCCATCGTGGCGCGAAGGTCGCGGTCGCGAAGACCGTTTCCCGTGGAAAGTGTCGTGACCGGCGCTTCTACCCAGCCGCGAGCGTTGGCGAGCTCGGCATTGCCGACAACGCCGCCGCTCACCGCCGTCGTCGTCCCGACGAAATCACCAACCGTAGAGTGGCCGGTGAAGCTCAACGTCCCGGATCGCAGGACGGCGTTCGGCGGTGCGGCCGCCATCAGGCGCCCGACTGTCGCGATCAGGGCGAGCCTCGGCGCAGTTCGGAAGGCCTTCATCGGACGACGACCGTACCCGTCATGAACGGGTGAATGTTGCAGTGGTATGTGTATGTGCCCGCCGTGCTGAACGTCCGCTGGATCGAAGCGTTGGTGTTGAAACCCCCGATGTCAGTCGGAGTCGCGGCATTCGGGTTGTCGAAGCCGACGTTGTGCGCGACGGATCCAAACGCGAAGGTGACGGTCTCACCAGCGTTGATCGTTAGCGTGCTCGGAGAGAACGCCAGATTGGACGTGGCGTTGATCGTATTCCCTGGAGGGGGATTCTGGTTGCCGCCGCCCCCGTTGCCGCCAATGACGCCATTCCCGCCATTGCCGCTGCTGCCGTAGGTGCCCGTCGATCCGCCGCACGCGGCAAGCGCGACGATCAACGACGCGCTGATGATATGTTTGATGCCTGTCATGGAATTACCCTCTGAGTTGCGTTGTGAAAGAGTGCACGAACGCAGGTAATTTCCATGCAGCCGCCCGCGAAGTATTGAACAATCGCGGTGTGACTTTTTGAACGGCTATGCTATTTGCGGACGGGCGGCATCTTGTGGCGGCTTCGCAACACGAGTCCCGGTGTCACGCCGTACTCGCGCTTGAAGAATCGTGTAAAGTGCGCCTGATCCGCGAAGCCGGAGCGCTGCGCGACATCGGCGAGAACGGCATTTTCAGCGTCGAGCATGCGACGCGCGCGCTCGAGGCGGAGATGCAGCAGGTACCGATGCGGAGGCAGCCCGAAGGTCTCACGAAACGCGCGCGCGAAGTGAGCGGGCGACAGTTGCACCTCGCTGGCAAGGAACTCCACCGACAGATTCGAATCCAGGTTCGCATCTATTAGCTCGAGCGCGCGACGTTTGGCGACTGTCGACAATCCCCCCCGAAGTCGCGGCATGACGGGTTTGCGCACGCCAGCATGGAGCGCCAGCTCGTGGCTCAGTCCCGTGGCCAGCGCCTCGACGAATGCGAGACCGCCCGGATTCCCCGCATCCGACTCGGCGACGAGCGCACCGACGATGTGTGCGATCTGCGGTTCCACAATGCCATAACTTCGCCGCAGCTGCACCGGGTGAGAGTCAGGCTCTGCAGCGACCACTCGATCGAAGTAGACAGGATCGATCGACATCCGCACATAGCGGAAGTTGCTGTTGAGACGGACAGACACTACTTCGTTGGCCGGACAGACCCACGCCGCGCCGCGGCGTAGAACGACGCGGCGAAAGTTTCCCAGCTCACCTTTGACTTCGAGTGTAATCGGCCGATCGTCGACGTTCAGTGATACATAGTGATGCAACCCGGTGACTTCGTCCACCGCGGAAACGTTGTTGGTTCCCGCCTCGAGCCGGAGGCTCGGCCAGTCGAGCTGCTGCGTAGTGACAATCTGTGGAACGTCGTCGCGAATATGCACGCTCCCGAAGGCGCTGGCACGATGTGCCAGGTTCATCTCGACGAGCTGTTGTTTGACGTTCAGCAAAATGCGTCCCGGAATTGTGTCTGCTGTGAAGCAATGACAGACTCCGCCGGTGCGCAACATCGGTTCGCGAATATTCGATAAGTCTTACGCGAAAGGTGTGTTTCGTCCTACAGCCGGCGCCAAAACGCCAACCGAAGACCTCGACAAATCACTGAGCTACGCCCCCGAACATCCGCTGATGAATCGTGCAATGGTAGCGGTGGGTTCCCACGCGACTGAAAATCCGTTGTACGGACACGTGCACGTTTGCACCCGGAGCAAGGGCCGGCGCTGCTGCGTAAGGCGCGCCGAAGGGGCCATTGTGTCCGAGCGGGTCGAAGCCGAAGGTGACGTCCTCATCTGTTGTCGTGCCGCACGCTGCAATAGCTAGAACGGCGGCGGAGCCGGTGACGCTGAAATCGTTTGCCATGGGAATAACCTGCCTTGGATCAAGTCAGTAATTATGAAAACCGTCAGAGTACGAATACGGCATCAAGTTGGGGCGATGCAGGGTCGAAGTATTGAATAGAGCGAACGGAGATCTTTGAACGATTCTGCTCCGGGAATAATCCGCCAGGGCGAAGGGTCTTTAAGAGGTGAGACACAACGACCCTAAAACGATTTCCGAGGAGTTTTCAATGAGATTGCCCCAACTGACCCTTTCCAGCCCGATTACTTCACATCGCGGAATCGGGATCATGGTCTTCGCCGGACTTCTTGCCGGATTGGGAGTGCCGGCGAACGCCCAGAACGCCGCAGCTACAACGTATTTGGGCAGTTACTCGAGCACTGCGCCTACGAAGCCGGTGAATCTCGAAGAGCTCGTCACCGACATGAAAAAGGGCGGCTACGTAATCGTGCTCCGGCACGGCGCCACCAACGCCGACCAGGCGGACACCGATCCGTTTCATCTCGACAACATCGCTTCGCAGCGTCTTCTGAGCGAGAACGGTCGCGACGTCGCGAAACGAGTCGGTGATTCATTCCGCACGCTTGGGATTCCGCTCGGGAGAGTCTATTCCAGCGAATTCAACCGGGCGACGGAGACGGCGCGACTGGTGAGCGGAAAATCGCCGACCACGACGGTGGATCTAACTGAAGGTGGACTCGTCGTCTCGCCGGCTGAAAATGCGCGACGCGCCAAAGCGCTCAAGGCTCTGGCCGCTGTAGTGCCTGAGGATGGCAGCAACACGCTCATCGTGACTCACAAGCCGAACATTCTCGACGCGTTTGGTGAAGACTGGTTCGCCAGCAAGGAGGGTGAGGCATCGGTATTCAAGCCCGATGGCTCGAACAACCCCGTTCTGGTAGCGCGAGTGCAGGCGGCCGAGTGGATCGGAGCTGCGGGTAGGCACTGAGCTCTAGCGGGTCCCCGGCTGAGCCCGCCTGCCGCCGAAGTAGATGGCAACGCCAACGAGGTTCGCACCCAGAATCACCGTGATGATCTTCAATGCGAACGTCTGCCAGCTCGGCACGTCGATGATCGGAAACACCGAGAGTACCGAGTAAAGCAGTGTCACCGCGAATCCGGACGCCGAGGCAACCCGCAGCCACAGTGGCGGCCTCCGCTCCAGATTTGCGGCGCCGAAGAGTGGAATCGCAAACAGCCCGAGGAACGTGAATGCGTAAAGAATCCCCGCCGCGTTTTCGAGCAATTGAAACGCCTCCTGCACACCGACGCCGGCCTGGCCGGCCAGCGAGAACGCGATCGTAATCGCGCTGACGAAAAGAATCGAGTTGACGGGCGTTCTGAACCGCGGATGCAGCCGCGCAAACCAACCCGGCAGCAGATTGTCCCAGCCTGCCACGAGCGGGAGGCGCGTATTGCCGTTGAACACCATCGTCAAAACCCCCAGCTGTCGCAGCATCACGAACAGAATCAGCACCGGGACGATGAGCCGCACGACGCCCGATCCCTCGAAGCCGACGCTCAGCGTCTGCGGAATCGGACTGACCAGATCGATGCGATCCTGCGGCACCAGAGCGAGGACGCTGTCGGTGCCGAGTATGAACATCAGGACGATGATCGGCGCGGCGACGAGCACCGAGCGCGTGATGGTGCGGCTGGCGCTGCGCGTTTCCCCGGCCATGATCGCGACGTACTCGAACCCGCTCAGCGCACCTAGCGCCATCTTGCCGAAGATGTTGAGGCTGAACGGACTGATCGCCGGCGCCGAGATGTCGAGCGGACGATAGGAGACGGGCCGTCCGTGTGCGAGCGCGACGAGCGGGACGATCAACAGCGCGGCGAAGGTAAGGACGTGAGCGGCTCCGCCGACATCCTGCACCCAGCGCCCG
>Ga0157378_10004745_pt1 | contig 11913 bp, 10 predicted proteins | sample M65metaG_FD_115309 | JGI IMG/M metagenome (GOLD analysis project Ga0157378, IMG submission 115309) | Miscanthus rhizosphere microbial communities from Kellogg Biological Station, Michigan, USA - M6-5 metaG | ecosystem: Host-associated > Plants > Roots > Rhizosphere > Soil | place: USA: Michigan...
GCCTGACGCCCGAGAACCTTCCTGTGAATCGCAGCGATGGTTTCCTGCTGGACCAGCCCGATGCCAGCGTCTGCTGGAACCAGTTGGAAGGGGCCGGAGATGGATTCGGCTGGAATCGCAAGGATGGGCGGCGCCTGAAGGATTTGCCCCGTTTGCCCGGACCTATGCGGCAGGAGCTGGGCTGGCGATCCGTTTTGGGAGTGACGCTGGATTTGGGAGGGCATCCGGTGGGCCGCCTGATGCTTGGTAATGCCCAACGGCGATTTCTCCCGCAGGATTTACAGTGGCTCGAAAGGATCGTCCGGCATCTGGGCCAGCCCCTGCAGAATCTGTTCCTGCTGCGTCATATTCGCGCGCATGCCATTGAAGGGGAGCGCAGCCGCATCTCCCGTGAAATTCATGACGGCATCCTGCAAACCCTGCTCAGTGTGGACATACAGCTGGATGTTCTGCGGCGCAAGGTGCCGTCCGACCCGGATCAGGCCGTCGGGGGCCTCTCGTCGTTGCAGCAAACGGTGCGCAGCGAGACGGACGAGCTTCGCCGCATGGTCACCGACATGCGCCCGCTGAAGGTCCAGAGCGCCGATCTGGTGGACCTGATGCGCGGATTCGCGGAGCGTTTCCGCAACGAATCCAGCCTGGCGCTCGATCTGCTGATCGACGCCGCGGAGCTCCAGATTCCGGACCGCATCTGCCGCGACCTGTTCCAGATCTATAGAGAATCGCTACACAATGTGAAAAAACATGCGCATGCTTCCCATGTCGTGGTAAAACTATGGCAGAATGAAAGCGAAGTTGTCCTTGTTGTGGACGACAACGGTGATGGTTTTAGCTTCGCCGGCCGCTTTACCGGCGATGAACTGGACCGCCTGCGCTTGGGGCCAATTTCCATTAAGGAGCGAACACGTAGCGTTGGAGGTGTGCTGACGGTGGAATCAACCCCCGGACACGGCGCACGTCTGACGATCGAGGTCCCTCTCGGCTGATATGGCCAAAACACCGAAACAACAAATCCGCGTGCTGATGGCTGATGATCATGCCATTTTTCGTGAAGGTCTGCGCAAACTGCTGGATGGCGATGATGAAATCACCATCGTCGGCGAGGCCTCCAATGGCAATGACTGCATCAAAATGCTGGGCAAGCTGAAGCCTGACATTTTGCTGCTGGACCTGCGCATGCCGGACAAGGACGGCCTGGCTGTCCTCGAAGAAGTGAACTTCGACCAACTGCCCACGCGCGTAGTGGTGCTGACCGCGGCCGAAGATGACCGCGACGTAGTACGCGCCATGCGTCTCGGAGCGCGCGGCGTGGTGCTGAAACAGTCCGCCACGGACCTGCTGGTGCGCAGCATACACAAGGTTCACAGCGGCGAAATCTGGCTCGACAACCACATGACCGCAGAGGTCATGAAGGCGTTTTCAAAGTCCTCCGACGGCGGCCCGCGCCGCGAAAAGCCGCTGCTCAGCGACCGCGAAAAGGAAATCGTCCAATTAGTTGCGCAGGGTTACCGCAACAAGGAAATCGGCGAAAAGCTTTTCATCAGCGAGCAGACTGTAAAAAATCACCTGCACAACATCTTCGATAAACTAGGCGTCTCTGACCGTCTGGAGCTCGCCCTCTACGCGATTCACCACCGCCTCATCGACCAGGCCTAGAACGCAATGTAGCTATCGCTGTGGCTCGCCTCTTCACAGTGGAGGCTTTTCCGTCCTATGTCGTCGCTGCGCCGACGTCTAAAAAACGCCGGTTTTTCGGCCCATCCGTCGATGGCAGGTATCCATTGTTCCGTCGAAGAGCCTAGTTTGGATTTGACTAGTCTGCCATCCTAGTACCTGCGTACCAAAGTGAACCCCTCAGAATCGGGACCTCCGCGCTATTGAGCGTTCCAGCCCGCGACCGTAATCTTATATTCGTAAACAGTGCAGTGGAATTCAGGAGGGTAATACCTTGACAGCCGAAGAGCGTCGCGCGACACAGCGGTTTCAGATCCGGCTCCCGATGATCGTCCGCTGGACCAGCGGTTCAGCCATCGGTGAGGCTTCCACAGAATCTCGGGACGTAAGTTCGCGCGGGGTCTATTTCTTCCTGCCCAAGGAAGTCACCAGCGGTTCGCCCGTGGAGATTCTCTTAACGCTGCCCCATGAAATCACTCTGGCCGGGCCCGTAAAGGTTCGCTGCCTCGGACGCATCAAGCGAGCCGAAGTCGACGAGCCGGGCCGCATTGGAGTGGTAGCCCAGATTGAACGATACGAATTTCTGCGCGGCGACGAACACGCTGCGTAGTCCGAGTCTTGCCCGCCACCTGCGGAGGCGGACAGGGAAGACCGGGGAGCTCCGGCCCCTCAGCTGAGCTCCCCGGTTAATTTTTTGTATGCGAATTTTTTGAGTAATTCCCGTTGATTCCCGATATTAAGCTCGGCGACTTCGCCGCCGAAGTGACTCGCGAATCATGTCACTCATAGCGCAGCGCTTCTACTGGTTCGAGTTTTGCTGCTCTCGACGCGGGATAAATTCCCGAAGCTAAACTCACGACCACCGCGAAGGCAATTGCGCCCAGCACCAGCCACCACGGGATGGACCAGATATTCGGCGAATTCATGCCCTGACGTTTCAAGTAAATCATGGTGGCGAACTGAATTCCTCGCCCGATGGCCCAACCTAAGAGCACGCCAAACACGCCGCCGGCCAGGCCCATAACACCGGCTTCGGCAAAAAATAATTGCCTCACGTCACGGTCAGCCGCGCCCAGGGCCTTCAGCACGCCGATTTCCCGGCGGCGTTCGAGGATGGCCATTACCAGGGTGTTGATAATGCCCAGGGAAGCGACCGCCAGCGCCAGGCTGCCGAAGATCCCCAGAAACATGTCAAAGATTGCAAAAAATGTGCGCAGGTTGCGGGTAACATCGATCAACGAAAATGCCGCAAATCCCATGTGCGAGATGTTGGACTCGAGTTGGGCCACCGCCGCAGGACTGCTGGCGCGAATGTTCAGGGCGGCATAGCGCACACCTTGCGCCTGGCCGGAGCGCGACATATCCCGTAAATCTCCCTGCTGCACCACCTGCAGCTTTTCGGCCACCGCCAGCGGCAAATAAATCCCGGAATTGTTGAAGCCTACTTGCCCGCCCGATTCGGATGTGGGAGTGACTCCCACCACCAGAAATTTTTTCTCGCTGGGCACAATCGAAAAGCCCATGGCCTCTTCATCCGGTCCTACGGCCTGATTGGGCGCGTCAGTGGATGCCTGCTGGGAAGGCGGCGGCAGGGCCTGCCGCTGCGCAAATCGCAACGTAATTTCCTGGCCCAGCAGGGAATTGGGTGCTTGCCCGACGTCCGTGAGGCGCTTGGCCAGATCACCTTGGATGATGGCTTCTTCCGCCTCCGGAGTGGAGAAGAAATGCCCGTTGAGTCCGTCGAGCGTCCCGCTCGATTGCGAAGATGTCGCCATCCCGGACACCATCACCAGTTGACTGATGGGTTCGCGACGCGCTTCTGCCGTAAATCGCACCTCCGGATTTACTTCCACAACATTCGGCAGCGCCGCAATCTCTTTGCGTGCGGCGTCATCAAGCGGGCGAGGAGGCGTCGGGTCTCCTGCGTCGCGCAGGTTGCGTCGCCCACCACCCGGTTGCCCGAATGGAGCGCTTTGCCGTGAACGAACGGAAATCGTGTCGAACAAACCGGCTCGAGCGACCGACCGGTCCACCAGTTGCTGCAGGCCAACGCCCAATGAGAGCAGAGCAACGAGCGAGGCTACACCCACGGAAATCCCCAGCGTCGTCAGCGAATTCCGAAGCACGGCCTCGCGCAAATTTCTGGCGGCCAACTCGGTCAGGTCTCCCACTTTCATCGCAAACGCTCCTCACGCGCAATCGCTCCGTCAGAAAGAGTGACGATGCGGTCCGCGTATCGTTCCGCCAGCGCGCGCTCATGCGTCACCATCACGACGGTCCTTCCGGGTCCACTGGCCGGCCTGTGAATTTGCGCGACCAAATTCATGATTTCCTCGCCGGTTTTGCTGTCCAGATTCCCGGTGGGTTCGTCCGCGAGCAAAATCCTGGGTTCGTTGACCAGTGCGCGAGCAATCGCCGCCCGTTGCTGCTCGCCGCCGGACAGTTCGGTGGGGCGGTGCTTCGTTCGCGCGCCCAGACCCACGCGTTCCAAGGCCTCTCGAACGCGAGCGGGACGTTCGCCGCGCGGCACTTCCGCGAGTCGTAGCGGCAGTTCAACATTTTCCTCCAGGGTCATTCGCGGAAGCAGTTGAAACGACTGAAACACCATGCCGATCGTGCGGTTCCTATGCGTCGCCAGATCCTCGCTCGACATCGCCGCCAAGTCCCGTCCCAGCGCAAAAATTGCGCCGGCGGACGGCCGGTCAAGCCCCGCCATCAGATTCAAAAGCGTGGATTTCCCCGAACCACTGGTTCCCAGCAACGCGAGAAATTCGCCCGCGCCGACTTCAAGCGAAATTGCATCCACGGCGCGAATCAGCGCTTGGCCCATGTGGTAATGCCGCGAAACGCGTTCCGCGCGGATGGCAAATCCATTCGAACTCGTGTTCGCTTCGATCACACTCATACTACGCAGAGTAACACGTGAATGTTTCAGCCGGGAATTCTCGCGGTCCGGTGGCCTCCGGCGGAGTAATACGCGTGGTCAATCACAAAGAATGCAACAAGATGATTATTGCAAGATTTATAAAGATTTTGTTAGGCATTGAAGCAGCAGAATTCAAAATGTGTTACGATCAAACAGCACAACTAACTAATTTACCTTTTGCACAAGCAAATAAAATAAATTGATTAAAGAAGCCTCCATAGGACATATGGGTATATAATCCCCGTTGAAATACTTGGCACATTAGGTGACAAATATGCGCGAAGAAATAGGCCTCCCCGAATGGTCCTCTGCAATCCTTGGTCTCCGGCAGCGCCTCGGCCTGAGCCAATCCGATTTTGGTTCCCGCCTGCATTATTCTGCGATGGCCGTATCGCGCTGGGAAACTGGAAAGCAGGAACCCACCTCCCGATGTTTCATTCAGCTGGGGAATATTGCGGGCCAACCCGAGTGCTGGCTCTTCTGGGCTAGGGCGGGACTCAAGAGTTCCGATCCCCGCGAGATGTTTCCCGGTACGCGCGCGACCTCAGGCGTCACAAGCACAGGGGATTTTGAAATCGTTCATGCCGGAAGCGGCGTGAAGAGGGCCAGGCCCAAAGGCGCTCCCAAGCTTCAAATGGTTGCGGTTCCCTTGTTGGATGTGAATGCCGGCACGATCGGACAGGCCGGCGGCGAATTTACCGATTTTGACTCTGCGTCGTCCGATGGCATGATCGCGGCACCGGCGTTCTGGTGCCCCAATCCCGCGCAGACCAATTGTCTGCGCGTGAAGGGAACTTCCATGAGCCCGCTGATCAGCGATGGGGACATTGTGGCCGTAGATGGCTCCCAGACGAATCCGGAGACATTGAATCGAAAAATTGTAGTGGCTTGGCACCGTGAAAACGGACTTTCGCTGGCCCGGTTCATCGCCGCTGACGGCGTCCATCTGCTGGAATCGGAGAACCGCGACTATAGTCCCGTAACGGTGGAAAAAGACAGAAAATGGCAGATCGTGGGAAAAGTTCTATGGTGGATTCGGCAGGGACCCTGAAAATCGACGGATCGCGCTACGTTTCGAGCAAGATAGGATCGCCAACTCGCACTTCGCCCGGAGTTAGGACCGTCGCATAGATTCCCGCACTCTTCCCATGGTTCTGAACGACGCACTTCAGAATTTCGGGACTCGACTGGCCGGTTGCCGGATCGAGAGTGATCATCACGCAGCGCTGATCGACTTCAGTGACGGCAATTCGCGCGACGCTCCCGATTCGAAGCGTTTTGCCCACCCACTGCAGCTCATCGAAGGCCTCGGCACCCTTCAGGTCGATCAGCAGATTGGGACGAAAGCGCCACGAATTTTCCTTCGTTCCGCTTTCTTTCGCGATGCGTGCAACCGTTTGTCGGCTGATCAGGGATACGGGAGCGACATCGTAGGACCCGCGATAGTCTTGCAGCAAAAAGAGCGACCTTCCCGATCTTGCTTCGAGCGCTTTGCGCAAGTCGTCGCTCTCAATGGGCCAATTCTCTCCGTGGGCTGTTGCCACCTTCACGGCCACCTCTGACGTGCCCGGATTTTCGACCGAGGTTCGGTAGTAGAGCAACTCCGGTAATTCACGCGCCGTGAACCACGGAAACGAACTTCGAGAGGCCGTCTGAACGAACGCATAGCGCCGGTCGTCCGCAAACCCTTGAAGAGTTAGCGCAGCCGAAGGCAGCGCTTCACCTTGCATGGACTTGACCGGGTACCGCGCAAGCTCGTGAATCACGCCCACAGATTGCATGCGGCTTCTCCTAGTTGTTTCGCGACGCGTCGTTGGCTCATTTTTGCGCAGGCTGAAATTTTGTAAGCGGTTGCTCGCTTTTTCGATACTCTAATCAGCCGAGGGGCGCGCCGATTATTAACCGCGGCCGATGAAGGGCATTTTCGTCGCCATCACCGTCATGAATTGGACGTTGGCCTCGAGAGGGAGAGACGCCATATACACGACCGCGCGCGCGACATCTTCAGGATTCATCGTCGGTTCGACTGCGATCGTACCGTTCGGTTGCGCGACGCCCTTCTTCATTTTCTCCGCCATTTCAGTCGCCGCGTTTCCAATGTCGATCTGACCACAGGCAATGTCGTACTTTCGGCCATCAAGTGACGTGGCCTTGGTGAGGCCCGTAACCCCGTGCTTTGTCGCAGTATACGGGGCGGAATTCGGCCGGGGATCGTGCGCAGAGATCGAGCCGTTGTTGATGATGCGCCCGCCACGCGGCTCCTGGCTCTTCATCATCTTGAATGCTTCCTGCGTACAAAGAAAAGTGCCGGTAAGGTTCGTATCAACTACAGACTTCCACTGCTCGTACGTTAAATCTTCGAGTGGCAGGTCGGGACCCGAAATTCCGGCGTTATTGAACAGCAGGTCAAGTCGTCCGAAGGCGTGTTTTGTTTTTGCGAAAAGTTCGCGCACGGAGTCGGGATCGCTGACGTCCGCAGGCACGACCAGTGCTTGGGAATTGCTCCTGCTTATTTGCAATTCGGTCGCCTCCAGGGACTCCTTGCGCCGGCCGGCCAGTACAACCGCGTAGCCATTAACAGCAAGGGCAGCGGCTACGTGCCTGCCGATTCCGCTGCCTGCGCCGGTGACGATAGCAATCTTTAACGCTGAGCCCATCCGTTTCACCCCGCTTTGTTCCAGGTGATAGTTCACTTAACCTGCCTGTAAGTCTCACGTGCCAGGTTCAATTGCGCACATAGCTTGCCGTCGACGCTCCGGTTTGGCAAGGCTCGACTGCAGTCCGTTGTTGCTCTACCAGCGCAGGCCACGGCACCGCGCCGCAAGGACGAAAAGCTCCGCCATCAAGAAACGTGATGGCTCGGGAACGGCTGCTATCGTCCTCGTTCCGGCCTGTTGCCGCCCGTTAGAATCTTATAGAATGCGGTACAAGTTTCCCGAAGTGCGATACGGTCCTCATGACTGCAACATTGTCCACTGTTGGGGGGAATCGATGGATTACGTCCTGAAACTGGAGAACCGACACACTGGAGAGATCCTGCGGATGCACCGCGTGCGCGAGGCTAATGGCCAAGTGATCCTGATTCTCGAAGGCGCGCTGCCGCCACACTCCAGCGGGCCTCCGATGCATGTGCATTTCCAGGAGCACGAACAGGGACGCGTGGTTGCAGGCACACTCGGAGCCATCGTTGGAAATAAGAAAATCACCGTGCAGGCCGGCGAGCCTGTGGACCTCCCTTCCGGGATCCCTCATCGGTGGTGGAACGCCGGGGAAGATCTGCTGGAATTCAACGGCCGGGTCGTTCCGGTCATTGACCTGGACCGCTACCTGCAGGCGATTTTTGCGGCCGTCAACGCGAGCCGGTCTGGCAGGCCTTCGCTCTTCTACCTGGCCCATATCTTGCGGCGGCACCGGCAAACACAGGAACTTAAGGCAGTGCCTGTGGCCATCCAGAAGATTGTTTTCCCGGTGGTTCTGCTCATCGGTCATATTTTGGGCAAGTATCGAGGAGATAACTGGCCGGGTTCGCCAGCATCAAGCACTGGTGCGCCGGAAAAGTAAGCTGCGAGCGCCCGTGTTGCGATGAGCCATTGAGACCACCGGTCTTATCGGAAGCTGGCCACCAGCCCCCGCAGCCCCAAAATTTCGTCACAGGAAGCGGCTGGCAAAGCTTTTAGCGGGGTGCGTGGCACTGGCACAACAGAAGATCGTAGCGATATGTCCTTTGTGCAGATGAAAGCTAAGGTGCCCGATACAGCAGCTGGTGACGTTGATAAACGGACGTATTGCTACAATTCGGGCAAACTGTTTTCAATCCACCTGCGGGGAATTCTGGTTTGATAGCGGTAAGGGTAAAAGGGTCGCGGATCGAATAACCACTTTCGACAATCTCACTGTGCGTGAACTCGGTCGCGCACTTTGCACATTCCAACACCCAGCGTGCCATTGCGCTACTCCCGAACGATACCCTGGAATCGCCGGACGAACCCAAGGAACCAAGAATCTGAGAACTATACGCGACTTCACCAAACCCATCCAATAAGGTGAAGATTGTATAACCAAGCTGATAAATCGGAATTGTTAATGCGAGCGAACCGACCCGTAAAGTGACGTCTCAACGAGCCGCTGGCAAGCTTTTAGCGGGGTGCGTGGCACTAGATCAGGTCGTTGTCTTGTTGTCCCTGCTCATTTTCATATCTCCTGTTAGGTTGAATATTCCTCCAACGCCCCTACTATGTTCGACCGGAAACGCCATCAGGAACCCGCTAAATGCCGCCCGCAGCCCGCTACAAGAAAAATGACGCCGAGTTGACATCCCTCTGACATGGCACGGCACTCTCCGTGCATCTCAGACGCTGAGAGCACTTCAAAGGAGGCTCATAATGAGCGGTACTCAGAAAATGATTGGCACGCTGCGCGAGGAGAAACCATTTCTCATCGGGGCAGTGATTCGATTTGTGGCAGGAATTTCCCTGGCCTTGCTACTTTCCGGTCCTGCCTTTGCTCAGTACGGAGGTGGAGGCATGGGAATCGGGGCATCCGGATCGGGAACGCCCGGTTACGGAGCACCCAGCTATGGCTCGGGGAAAGCGATTGGAATTGGTGTGGGCGCGGCGGCAGCGGCTGTGGTAGGTGTCGCACTGTACGTACATCACCGCCACAACGCAGCAAACGCAGCCCGCTCGCAGGCTTCACATGTGATTGGCTGCACACAGTCTGAGAACAACGGGATCAGCCTTAAGAACGAGAATGACGAAGAAATTTACTTGATTATTTCCAGTGGCACTCCGCTGCAGGTGGGACAGCGCGTTCAACTCACAGGCGTGGTCACCGACCAGGGACCTGGGGCGCGCACGTTTCGAGTACAAGGCCCAATCAGGAGCTATGGGTCATGCAGCGCAACTGCGGCGGCGTTAACACAGACGGCCACGGCACAAACGCACTAAAGTGCGTAGGCAAATTTGTGCGCGAACCCAACCGAACAAAGAGACGCTGCGTGAAGTACGCTGCGTCTCCCCAGGGTTTCCTTCTGAGCGTTATCAAGGCATGGTTCTTGGAACGGAAAATTCGATTCTGAGATTCCCAGCGTAACGCTGCTTAAAAGGAACGATGCGATCGTCTCAATACGTCTGAATTCACCATAATTCCACGATTTGCTCAACTCGTTTGACCGCTGCGAATAGATCCCCAGCTTTCGCAAATTATGGTTGACGACTCCAGCGTATTGGCTCTACTTGTTAGTCACTCCGCCTCAATTGAGCCATTGGGATCCATTGATTCCATACACCAGTCCGTACACCATACCGGGTCTAACGCGCGTGAGGAAATTTTACGGAAAATCGCCAGGTAGATGGTTTTGAATCTGTTAGGGAAATCCGTGAAGAATTTTCAATTCAGTGGCAGCTCATTGCAAAATTTACCCTTCGACGACTCGCCCACTGTGGGCCGGTCATTGCTTATAAGCGTTTGTCTATGCCAACGCGGAAGAGCGTCTCTCTGGATCCGTGGCTCGCTCGCGGCTCGTGCTGCTTGGCTCCAGGGGCAAAATTGCCAGAATCGTTGTGCCACTCGGATTGCTTCTTACCATCAGGCGTCCGCCGAGGTCACGGAGGCGCTGCGTCATGCCACCCATTCCTACTCCGACGCCCGTTCCGGTCTGATTAAATGTTTTGAGCTTTTCGGCCGGGATTCCAATGCCATAGTCACGCACGGAAAGGACGGCCTGGCCTTTTCTGGAAAATAATCGGACTACGGCGGATGAGCTTCCAGAATGCCTCAAGACGTTGGTAAGGCTCTCCTGCAAAACGCGATACAGCGCCAGTTCGGCCGATTTGTTCAAAGCCGGCGCGCCGGACAGATTGAGCTTGACGCTAATTCCGCTGCGTTTGGCGAAGCCTTCGACGTGCCAGCGGGCGGCGGATGTGAAGCCAATTTCGTCGAGCATCGGTGGGTGAAGAAGGTACGAGATCGTACGGATTTCCCGGAGGCTCTGATCAGCGAGAGCGTTCACACCGTCGAGCAACTGCGAGGCGCCGGAAACATTTTTCAGCGCGTTTGCGAGTTGCCCCAGCTCCATCTTGAGCGCGGTCAAAGTCTGGCCGGTGCTATCGTGAAGGTCGCGAGCAATTCGGCGACGCTCTTCGTCCTGCAAGCGGAGTATTTGAGCGGAGAGTTCGCGCAGGTGTTCTTCGGTTCGCTTGCGAATCGCGTTTTCGGACTGGACAGCGGCCAAACTCACAGCGAGCTCCCGGGTACGCAGGGCCACCTTTTGCTCGAGCTCCTCCCTGGACTTGCTCAACTCGGCCTCGGCGAGTTTCAGCTCAGTCACATCCATGCCTGTCGGATGAAGAAATACGATTCGTCCACGATCATCCACGATGGGATGTAGTTCAAAGCTAATCAACCGCTCCGTTGAGTTCGCCCATTGATAAGGGAGAATTTCTACGTAGGGAACGCCCCGAGCGGCTTGTTCTGCGGCCATTCGAACTTTCTCGCGAACCTCTATGGAACTTCGCCACCAGGGGGCTTCCCACAAGGGCCGACCCAGCACTTCGTCGGGTCGGTATCCACATGCCTCCAGGGACACGCGATTCGCGTCAATGACGGTTCCATCGAGTGTCATGATCCCGGCAAAGACCGGTGTCTGGTCGAATACAGCGTGAAATTTCGCGGTTAAAGCGGCGAGCGCCTGTTGTCCCCTTTTGCGCTCGGTAATATCGATCCCAATTCCGGCCATGCCGGTTACTTCCCCTTGCGAATCCCGTGTTACGGAACCACGACTCGCGATCCAACGAACAGACCCATCCGGATGTCTAACCCGGAACTCCTGATCATAACTTGCTCCCGTTCGAAGGCACTCCCCTACGGCAGATTCCAGAAACGGACGATCCCGCGGGTCGAGATTTCCCAGAAAATCGACAAGCGTTATCGGGCCGGTAAGAGGCAGCCCGAGTGCGCTTCGATTGTTGGCATCCGCGTTGATCGTTCCGGTGGTGACGTCCCAATACCAACAGCCCAGCGCGGCGGCGTCCGTCGCCAGTTTCATATGGGCCGATATTTCGCGGTATCGCGCTTCACCTGCCCGAACCTGTTGTTCCAGCCGAAAACGCGTAACGGCGAACTCTACTGCTCTCGCCAGCGACCCCTGAGTGATTTCTTCCTTGATCAGGTAATCCTGAGCGCCAAGCGAGACCGCTTCCTGTCCGGTCGCTTCATCGCCCGAACCGGTAACGATAACAACCGGGCATGGAAGGGTCCCGCCGTTTTGATGTTTGAGCGTTTCCATGATTTTCAGGCCGGTGGTGTCGGGCAAC
>Ga0157378_10004746_pt1 | contig 11913 bp, 5 predicted proteins | sample M65metaG_FD_115309 | JGI IMG/M metagenome (GOLD analysis project Ga0157378, IMG submission 115309) | Miscanthus rhizosphere microbial communities from Kellogg Biological Station, Michigan, USA - M6-5 metaG | ecosystem: Host-associated > Plants > Roots > Rhizosphere > Soil | place: USA: Michigan...
GCAAGGAAAGTAGGATTGCCTCCGTCGCCAGGATAAAACGCGCGCGAAATTCCATTCTGGTTCTGCCACAAACTAGGTCCTTCTGCCATGGGAACAATTACATTGTCGGCATTGCTTGTGAACACGCCACCAGCAATAGCTTTGGCAATATATGTGTTGGCCGTTGTAACATCAACATTTGAAATACGCATCGCAAGACGGAGCATCAAAGAATAGCCCCATTTTTTCCATTTAGTAACATCGCCATTATAATACAGATCTGCAGCACTAAAGCCAGCATCGGCTGCGCCAAAAGCGGCTGATGCTTCATCCAATTCCTTCAACAAATCAGTATAAATGGCTCTTTGTTTATCATACTTCGGAAAAAATACTCCTGCCTCGCCCTTTCCAGCTTCTGTATAGGGAACACTTCCATAATAATCCGTTAGCCTTTGAAACAAGAATGCCCTTAGAATTCTTGCAGCCTGTCTTGTATTAACATTTTGACCCTCGGACCATCCGCCCGGACCAGTCTCTCTGATAATTGTTGAGAGACTTCTTATATCAGAATAGATAAATTCAAAAGGAGCGCTATTGGATTCCATATTCTCCAGGTATTTATCACCTGTGTTTGAGATATCACCAATTGAAGCGGCTTGTTGAATAGCAGTGGATGCAACGCCAATATTGGTTCGCCAGTCGATATAACGGTTATCCCCACGCGAACCGCCCGATGCGGCACCCAATTGCGCAGAACTCAACAGAAAGTTTACATCAATTGTATTTGCAGCCTGAGGATTGATGTTCAGGTTACTCAAGCTGTCTTTATTGCAACCGCTTGCTACTATTCCTGCAAGAGCGATACAATAAATTATTTTGTTTGAATATTTCATATCGAATACAGTTAATAGTTAGAAGATTGCTCTTAGGTTAAATCCATATGAACGCGTTGCCGGGAATCCAAAATAATCGAGCCCTTGCGAGTTTGAATTTGTATAACTCGACTCAGGATCGATATTAGGCGTATTCTTTTTAATGATTGCCAGGTTACGCCCAACAAAGGATACCATCAAGCTGCGCATAGGAAACTTACCCCAAACTTTGGGTGGCACCTGGTAGCCGAGAGTAACTTGCCGAAGCTTTATGAATGAAGCATCATACACAAAATTCTCTTGCGCTCTCTCACCAAGTTGATTCCAGTAATTACGCGCTTCACCAGGTGTGAGTGTTTTGGTAAACGGTTTATAACCGCCCGCTCCATCTGCAGTAACACCAGTTACCGTAAGTGGCGCTTCTCCCGCCCGACCTAATAGTGATTGCTGAGTAAATCCAGCTTGCGTCATTCTCACGTTTGTGCCAGAGTAAATATCACCGCCAGATTTGAAATCGATCAGGAATGCGAGATTAAGACTCTTCCAGGTGAAGGAGTTGTTTATTCCTCCTGTAAAATCAGGAACGCCATTACCAAGAATATTATAAGTGCCGCTCGAAATAGGAGCACCGTTTGCTTCATCAAACACAAGATTGCCATTCGCATCACGCTTTTGCGTAATGCCGGTAATCATGCCGTATGGTTGTCCTACTATGTGCTTTATAAAAACTGTTCTCGTTCTCGGCTCTTCACCAGTAACTTCAGTCTGACCTTGAATCAATGAAATAACTTCGCTCTTATTATGGGCAAAATTCAAAGAAACATCCCAGGTGATTGTAGACCTGACTGGTGTACCGGTGATTAAGAACTCCAAGCCCTTATTTGAAATTTCTCCAAGATTGACAGATGTTGTCCGATACCCGGAGGCTCCCGAAATATTTGCATTGAGGATATCATCAGTAGTCTTCTGATCATAGTAAGCGATATCTATACCGAGTCGGTTATTGAAGAACCTCAACTCTGTACCGAATTCCAGTTCCGTAGATGTGAATGGTTTAAGGTCAGGGTTTGGTAAATTATCGCCAGAGGAATAACTGCCTAAAGGCCTGTTCAGGTGCGAACTACCAGCGTTATACGTTAGTAGTGTTGAATAAGGCGCCACAGAGTTTACGTTTCCTACCTGTCCCCACGATGCCCTAACCTTTCCGAAACTCAACCATTGTGGTAAAACCTTGAATGCATCAGTGAATACAAAACTGGCACCTACAGATGGATACAGGATATTGTTGTCCTCAGGATTCAATACCGAGAACCAGTCCTCTCTAGCTGTTCCAGTCAAATACAAATATCCTTTGTAGTTTACCTCTGCAGATGCGAAGACGGAATTGATCCCCTGTTTTCCATAACCATAACCAAAGTTCCTTTGTCTTGCATTGTTGATTGCAGCAAGGAATGGTGTGTTGAAGCCGCCAGTACCATTTGCCGAAATGTTTTCATTCGTCCGCCGCATGTTGTTTCCACCTACATACGCATCCACGCCAAAGTCGCCGAAGGTTTTTTTGAATCCAAATATTCCTTGGATATTAACCTCGCGTGTGCGCCATTCTGTTTCTGTCATATTTCCAGCGCGATCGTAACCAGTTCCTTGAGGAGTCAATTGCGTATTTCTCAAAGTGAAGAAATCCATACCAGCTTGTCCGGATACATAAAGGAAATCATTGATGTCGAAACGAGCATCAACAGATGCGATTATGCGGTCACGAGTATCTTCATTTCTGAATTGATAAGCCGACCAGTATGGGTTTTGTTGCCACAAGTTGGTCGACATCTGGAATTCTTCGCCTGGTGCTTTACCATCAAAGATGGTTATGCCTTGCGCTTGTTGTTGATCTCTTGAAGGAACAGCACCGGGTTTATTTGGATCTCCTATATAATTGCGGATGTCAACATCGCCCGGAGTATAATAAACCCCAAGGTTTCCATTTCCGGGTGAGTCGGAAAGTTTTGGCCTGTTTTTCGTTTTCTCGTTCGCGTAGATGAGTTTTCCATTAACGGATAACTTCTTACCAATTTTTTGATTTGAAGCTAAGGATACATTCTTCCGATCATAAGTGGAGTTCGGAAAAACGCCGTCATTTCTCAAGTCAGAGAGAGAAAGTCTGAATCCACCGTTGTCGCCACCGCCGGTGAATGCAAGTGAATTGGTAAGTGTATGACCGGTTTGGTAAAAACGATCCCAGTTATCACCTGCGTATTGGTAAGGTCTCATAATACCATCGAACTGCATGGCCTGGCTTCCATCAAACTTTGGACCCCATCCATTATAGCCCCAACCGTTGTTCCAATGTTCTGAAAGTGTTTGCGGTGTCTTCGCTACTTGTGTTTGAAGTGTTGGACCAACATAGCCTCCATTACCGTGGGTAGTCTGGAAGTCGGTAAGGTTTTGAACTTTGTCAAAAGTGAAGTTGGAATTGAATTCAACTCCATATCCTCTGCGCCCTGTACCTTTTTTTGTTGTGACCAGAATTACTCCATTGGCAGCACGCGATCCGTAAAGAGCTGCAGCAGCTGCTCCTTTCAGAACGGTCATCGAGGCAATATCATCAGGATTGAGGCTGGTCATGCCATCGCCTTGATCGGAGCCGCCCCAGAGACCAGCTTGGCCGAAGTTGGTGTTGTCCATCGGAACGCCATCCACTACATACAGCGGTTGGTTATTATTTGATCCAAGCGTTTTTGCCCCGCGTATAACAACACGCGAAGAACCACTTGGGCCCGAGGCAATTTTTGTTACGTTGACACCCGCTACTCTTCCGGCCAGCGCATTGGCGGTGCTGATTTCACGTGCTTGCGTGAAGTTCGAACCGTCAACCGTAGTTGCTGAGAATTGTAACGACTTTTTGTTTCTTTCGACATTGAGCGCCGTTACAACAACTTCGCTCAACTCAGCAGTAGAAACATTCAATGTAACTGTGATTTCGGTTTTGCCATTGACAGAAATCTCCTGCGGTGCAAATCCTACTGAGGAAATGATGAGTTTTTCAACTCCGGATGGAATTCTAATCGAAAAAACTCCTTCAGAATTCGTCAGAGTGTTTACGCTAGAATTCTTAGCTGTAACCGTTGCTCCTACAATCGGTTGCTTACCTGCGTCGGTTACTCTACCTGTAACGGTCCGCTCTTGGGCAAAAGCTGTTGGGGCACCAGCAACCAGCAAAAACAATAGAAGTGAGAACAAGTGTAGTTGTTTCATAATTGCTTACTTAACTGGTAAAAAAAATGGGATTGGTAATACTTAAGGGAAACCCTAGACACCGATGGTTGGTGCATAGTTAACTTAATGCAGTAATGAATGGAATCTTGGTAGAATGACTCCATAATCGTTAGTTCTGGTAATGCAGTTCTTGAGAAAAAATTATTACTAGTATCTGAAAACTTGTATAATATAAACAAATTTTGAAAACCTAACCAAAAATATTAATCAACATGTGAATAATAAGCACTGACAACGCCCACGGGCGACACAGGATTGATGACAATTGAGGAGGACAGCGGACAGTGTACATAGCACACAACGCGGAGGATGGATCTAGATCACGGAAGAGGAACCAACGGGGAAGGACAGGGAAACACGAATTCTCTATTTTAAAACGATCAGACCTTTGGATAACGCAATAAAAAGAGAAGAACAAATAAAGAAGTGGAGCAGGCCTAAGAAAAAAGCATCGATCGAAACGAATCTAGATACTTCGTTCGGGACTCAGCTGCTACGCTTCTTCGATTGCTCTTCCTATACTATCAATAATATGTTGCTCCGCATCGCCGATCCAGTTATCATTCTCGTCGCGGAATAATTTTATTTTTTGATCGCCCAGGTCAACAATGAACACTACGGATTCATCCGACTGCACCACCCGGTGTACCCGGTATGCCTGATCGTCCAACTTAATCGTAAACCATGTTTGTGATTCCTTCATCCTGCTTAATTTATTGCCATGCTCTTTCATTCTGCTCATCAAAGCCTTCGGCCTGGCAGTTATGTAGGGTGTGGTCAAAAATGCTGAAAACGTTGTCAAAAAAACTATCGATTCCATCTGAACTTGATTTTGAAACGCATTACATGTAGTGCAAAAATGAGGCTAGGCAGACTGTTGGACTGGTTTTATCGATGAAGTGCACATAACCTTCGATGGTTCAATGAAATCGCCACCCGCGCTTTCCCGAAATGGGCCGGTTTTTTCTCAGATCGGGAGTGAGTTGCGAATGTGGAAAGAAATCTGGAAAGAGTGGTGAGCGGAGTCGAACCATGTGATGAGAAAGATCGGGACTCACTCCATTCGCAACAACTTCACAGGATTGGTGCGCACGGCCTGCCAAACCTTAATGCCCGAGGTGATGGCCGCAATCAGGAATAACACCAGGACTGAATATATTAATGTGGACCAGGCAATACCAGAATTTATTTTGAAGATCATGTCCAGCAACAATTTTGTCAACGCATATCCACCATAACAACCCACTGCTGCGCCAACCAGGAAAATCCAGAAATATCCGCGGTTGATCAATACCAGGATATGCCTTGCCCTGGCGCCGGCCACTTTTCGCACCGCTATCTCTTTCATTCGTTTCACTACCGTCAGCGAAACCAGTGAAAACAGTCCGGTTGCAGTAAGCAGCACCGATATGATCGCAAACCAGAAAAAGATTTTCGTGATGTTATTCGTGGTTTGATATGCTTCCTTAGTGATGTCACTCTGGTAAAAACCGGTGAAGGGTTTCATTGGAAGAATCTTCTTCCATGCATTTTTTGCTTTTGTATACACCAACTCCACGTCTTTAGGCTTAGCCTGCATTACGAGAAATTGATATCGACTTTCTTTACCCAGTTTCATAGCCACCGGTTCTATAGGATCAAACAATTCGTTATAATGGAAATCCTTAAGCAAACCAATAACGGTAAAGTGACTGCTATCAATCAAAATACTTTTGCCCAAAGCCTCCTTATCCTTCCATCCATAATCAGCAGCTAGTTTCTGCGTGATCAAAATAGAACTGATGTAATCACCTTCCATTTGAGGATCGAATGCTCGCCCTTCAGCCAATTTCAAATTCATGGTGTTGATATAATCGCGGCCAACCTCCAGGTAATTGGTTTCCGTTTTCTTCCCTTCCGACTCCGCAACTGTGCTTCGAAAGCCATATCCAATATGATTCCTGGTGCCTGCCAATGCAGTCACCTCCGGTACACCAGCCATTTCATTTTTAAATGCAGGAAATACTGTACTGTCGCCAATCACTACGCCAATAGTATTCTTAATATTATAACCATAATCATAATTCTTCTGAAACTCAGAATTGCGGGCAAAGCCTATCCCTGCAATTACCGTGATGATAGCAATGGCTAATTGAAATCCCAGCATGATCCTTGAAAACAGGTTAGTCCCTCCAAATTTTACGCTTCCTCTAAAAATTGTTGTGGGATTAAACCGCGTGATATAAAACGCAGGATAAAATCCGGCCAGAAGGGTGGTCAACACCACAGCGGCAATCATAAAGATGATCAGGTCCAGATCTTGCAAATAGTTCGCTTCAATTTTTATTGCGCCAAACATTTGATTGAATGTTGGCAACCATAACTTATTTAATAAAACCGAAATCAAGGCAGCAATGACCACGATGAAACCGCACTCTAATAATAATTGCATCATAAGCTGGCGATGTGAACTACCCATCACTTTACGCATACCCATTTCTTTCAATCTCCTGTTCGCATGCGCCACGGTAGTATTGGAAAAATTCAGGCAGGCGGAAAGAAAAATTAATATCGCCAGCACAAATGGACCAAAAGCGGCAGAATCATCCGGACGTTCCCACAAACCATTATTTGGAATATTACCAGCGATGGCGTTCTCTCGCAGCGAAATCAATTTGAAACCGGAAGCTTTCCAATCCATCCTCGCTTTGTTTTGGATCGGCAAATATTTTTCCAATGATTTCGCAATTAGCGGAACATCCGATGGCTTTGGGATTTTGAAAAATGCCGCGTCCAGCATCCAGCTCCAATTATCCGGAGCAATCTTTGATCCGTCGCCTTGCAGGTAGTTTTCAAAATTAGTGAGGAACCCGAATTTAATGGTTGAATTAACAGGAATGTCTTTGATCACGCCTGTTACGGTAAGCGGCATCTCGTATTTCTCGCCCGAGTAAAATACTAATGTCTTGCCCAGCGGGTCTTGATTGCCAAAATATTTTTTCGCTGTTGCCTCCGTCAAAAGAAGGGCTTTCTTATCGTTCAGGTTATTGCTACCGGCAACGAGCGGAAAATTGAACAAATCGAAAAAACCGGGATCGGTAAAATGTGCGCCTTCCGCAAAGGCTTCGTTGTTACCGTAGCGCACACTTAAACCACGACTATCATATCGAACCGCCTCCTCGATGCCGGCAAACTCAGACTGGGCCTGCTTTACAGCGGCCATGGGGAAAATTCCTCTTGCTCCGTTTGCGCCCGACTGAAAACTCAATGCGCGATATACATTGTCCCGGTCTTTATGAAAATTATCGAAGCTGAATGAGTATCGATACGTTTGAAATCCCCATACAATAGCAGCGATTCCAACTGCCATTCCGAGTATATTGATGGCAGTATAGCTTTTATACCTAGTCAAATTGCGAAACACAATTTTCAGGTAGTTGATGAGCATGTGGTTGAGTTTTATGGTGTGGGTTAAGGTGAAAATAGCGTAGGGGCAGATCGATTAACCATTGAAGTCTCTTCAAAAATATGCCAGTAATTTTAAAATTGGTTGTCAACAATTTGAGATAAGGAACCTCAAAAAACTTGTTCGGATATGATACAGGAGTTGTATCGAATTAGTGTGAGCTATTTAGTACGGTCAGAGATGAACACGTGACAAAAGACACAGTGCTACAACTTCTTAAATTGTATCTTCCTCACCAACGGATTACTCAATTCGAATCCAACTACCTTACCGCTCTTATCACGCTGAAAACGTATTATCACTCTCGAAAACTGAAACGCATCGGTATCCACAGCTTTGAAGGGTAGCGCCTGATTTGCATTGTCCACTTTCACTGACATCGCGCCTTCTTCAACAGCTACCTGGAAGATGGAACCCAGTTCTTTGCTTTCATATTTTCCAACGAATGCATTTAATTCTTTTGCGGTGGGAGTGTACGCACGTGCACGACGGTAACGTGTCATTTTTCCTTCCATCGATCTTAATTCCATCAAATCATTTGAAATGAAATGGAGTTCAAATTCGTCCTGGCTCATGAACTGCGGATTCGCGCCCCAACGCTTGAATGTATTTTTTCCACTTGGAACAAAGCCAGGTCCACCCACCACGCGTAATCTTCCCCGGTCAACGCCCAGTTGTAAGGGGTCATTTGTCTTTTCGCTGAAATACAGGCCCACCTTTCCATTCAGGTCCATGCCTGCAGTGTCCTCTGACTTTGGCAATGGCGGCGCGCCATTTTCTACGGGTATGTTGTTTCTTTCCGGTACCAGTAAATCGAACACGCGATGCGCAAATGCCGTCCTGTCGGTTCCATCACCTGAATTGCAAGTGATCGCAATCGATAGCCCTTGTTCAGGATACTGACCTAACCACGATTTGTAGCCGTCTGCACTGCCGGTATGCCAGATCTCTTTGGTGCCGCGGTATGATTCTAGAATGAGGCCCCGGCCATAATTTAATTTTCTTCCATTGTTCAATGTTGTGGGCTCGAGCAGTTTTTCACTGACAAATTTTCCAAGACGATTGTTCAATATCGCGTCATTCCATATCAACAGATCACTCGCAGTACTTAGTATTCCGCCACCAGCGCGATTGTTGTCCAGTAACATGGCCGTGCGCCAGGCGTTTCCATCCCGGTCATATGCGAGCGCGCGGTTCTTAATGATGTCGCGCATATCTTCTTTAAACTGGGTGGACTTCATACCTAACGAATCAAATATTCGCTTGCGCGAGAATTCTGCAAACGACATTCCGCTAACGCGGGCCACAACTTCTCTTGCTAATACAAATCCACTGCTTGTGTAGGACCATTCTTCACCCGGCGAAAAATTTAATTCGCGTTGACGCAGTATTAATTTCCAGACATCGGTGCCCTTTGGTGCAATGGGTAACAATCCGGTCCAATCACGAATGCCCGAAGTGTGCGTCAAAAGATGATTGATCGTTATTGTACGTCCGTAATCAGGTAATTCAGGAATATATTTCCGAACGTTATCGGACAGCGAAAGCTTTCCCTCCTGAACGAGGATCAAAGTAGCAGCAGCAACGAATTGCTTCATCAACGATCCGATATCGAAAATAGAATTCGTATTGAGAGGAACCTCGCGCTCAAGATCTGCAGCGCCATACGCACGATTCAAAATCATTTTTCCATTCTGTGCAACCGCACACACGCATCCCGGTGCGGTAGGAGTGGCCCAGCTAAAGATTTTGTCGATGTCAGCAGTTTTGTCCTGCGCAAAGATGGTGGTGGCAACAAGGCATACCAAGGGCACGAGCGAGATTTTTTTCATGATTATACTTCTTTTTAAAAAATGAAAGTTTCAGAGATAAACCGATAAGCCAAGCGACCACGGACCACAGACAACAGACCACGAAGAACAAAGACAACTGACTACAGAGTAATGAGTCTTCAATGTGACGATTTCAATCCTTGTGTTCCTAGTCTTCCTACCCATCCTAGTCTTCCTAGTATCCGAAGATGAATGGAAACAAAAAAGTCACGATGATTGCCCAGAAAAAGTAAATGGGTAGATAGAAGGAAATGACGCTTCCCACCGTTGATATTTCTGATCTTTTTGTAAGCACTTTGAAAAGTTGGGCAGTTACCAAAAGGAGATTGATTAAGATTAAAACATTTCCACCCAATACCGCCGCCCTGTTTGGCGTCATTCCAAATTGAGAGATTCGAAACACGATAGCGGAAAGAGCGACGCCGTTGACGATTATAGTAACGATGGATAGCAGCAAGAGAATCCAGATTTCGGCAGGATTTTTAGTTGTGTTCTGTGATTCGGCAACGGAAAAAAAGATGATGGCCATTACACCAATCAAAAGCGCGTTAAAAATGAGTAAGAATTCGCGGTTGTTGTAAGGATCTTTACCTGCATATACAATTGCAATCAAATACACAATCAACATGACTAAAACGAGCGGACTAAAAATTTTGGCGATGACCGGTGAAACCTTTCCAACCAGTTGAGGGTTGTTTTGGGTGAGCCAGGTGCCGAATATTGGTGCTGCCGGAAACCCGAATAACACGATGTATTGGAAATAAAACTTTTCGATGTTAATACCGATCAGTGAAAACAGTCCGTTGGTAATGGCGCTCAGTAGGCCAGCTGCAATCACAATTAGCGTGGTCATCACAACCAGGTCGCCGTTGTATTTTAAATATGCAAGTCGTTTCTCTACATTATTTTCCGATCCTTCAGCAAATGCAAATCCTAAGACCGACCAAAGAATTACGATCAGATGGATGCAGGAGAGAATGATGGTGTCACTATTCTTTTTATCTGGAAGCGAGTTGATAAAAATTAATCCAACTACGGTTGCAACAGCAACGAATATTATTTTCGGAATCGATAATTTATTCTTCCACGCGAAGTATGCTGTCAGCATCGGGAAAATCAGGAAGCCGATGTTTCTGCTATAGAAAAACTCTTCGTTTATATTGAAGATGGACGGGAATTTTGCAAACACACCGGCAAGGAGGGAAAGCATTATGATATAGGCGAGTCCTTTACCGGTACCCCAGGAGATTTCTTCTTTCGAAAAATTCAGTCGCGTATTCCAGAAGTTCGCCAATTGATTGTCTTTCAAATCTGGATACAAATCATTAAAGGCGCGTTTGAAAGCCGACTTGTCGGCGCGATATAAGGTTTCGAGCTGTAGCGGGTTTGCGACGTTTCGCAGAATTACTTCTTTCATGGTATCGTTATTTTTCGACACTTCGGTTTTTTGATATAGGGGTTCAAAAATCAATAACAGTACAAAGAAAGGGAAAGTACTTTGAAATACAAAGTACTTTTGGATAAAAATTTATTCCGTTCATTTTTAGGTTTTAGTGAGCCTGAAAAACACAGGCTCATCCTATTTATTTACACCTTTAGTGTGATTGAAGAACTTTGGTGTCACATCTTGCAAAAAACCTTGTCTTATTATATTGAGGTGTTCTTCTCGTTGGTCATCATCTAAACTTTCTCACATGAAGGCTATGTTTTTCTTTCTGCTGTTGATCCTTTCAATCAGTACTTATTCTCAGTCTTCTTCAAAAAAGATCAGTACGTCAAAAAACGACATTCTCGTGGATGCGGCCGGTCATAAGCTTCATTTACATGTGGAAGGAAATGGAAGTCCCGCAATAATCTTTGAAAATGGGAGTGGAGATTTTTCTTTCATTTGGAGCCTGGTGCAGCCCAAAGTTTCGGGTTTCGCTACATCTGTAAGTTATGATCGCGCAGGTTATGCGTGGAGTGAGCCCGGACCAATACCACGCACTGCGCATCAGCTGAGTTATGAATTGCATACGGCATTACAAAATGCGGGCATTAAAGCGCCATATATTTTGGTAGGCCAATCGTTCGGTGGATTTTTGGTAAGGGCATTTGCCAGGCATTATCCAAAAGAAGTGGTTGGCATGGTGTTGGTTGATGTGGTACCGGAAAACGGACGTATAATCATCGGAGGAAATCCTACGCGAATCAGGGAGTTCGCACAAGGAAGACCCGAACCGGAACCACAACAATTTTTCAAACCTGTAATTAAAGGTGAATCTGACTCTTCGACTGTTATCTCAGCACCGATAGAACCTCCACTTGACAGACTGCCCGACAGCATTCAAGCATTGCAACTGTGGGCGCAATCAGAAAAAAAATACATTGATGCCAGTTCAGCAGAAATGGATTGGTCACCTGAGGACGTTTCCAATTTATATAAACATCAGGGTGAAGCCGCATATAAGCTTGGAAACATCCCTTTGATCGTAATTACGCGGGGAAAGGGCGGATACGTTGGCAGAAAAGA
>Ga0157378_10004749_pt1 | contig 11910 bp, 7 predicted proteins | sample M65metaG_FD_115309 | JGI IMG/M metagenome (GOLD analysis project Ga0157378, IMG submission 115309) | Miscanthus rhizosphere microbial communities from Kellogg Biological Station, Michigan, USA - M6-5 metaG | ecosystem: Host-associated > Plants > Roots > Rhizosphere > Soil | place: USA: Michigan...
AGACGTCATAGCGCAGGCCGATATTAAGGGTGAGCTTGCTGGTGGCCCGCCAGTCGTCTTGGACGTAGAATCCGGGCTCCCAAATGCGGTACCCTGGCCAGGTTGTGTTCTCGACCAACTGGGCCGTGGTCGGCACCCCCAGCAAAAGGGCGGCAATCGGATTGCCCACTAGGCTGCCATCAAACGTATACTGCCCGCGCGGAAAACTGCTTTGCGCGATGAGCGCCTGCCGCCGGATCACCTGGGCTCCGAACTTGATGGTATGGCTGCCCCGTGTCCACGTGAACGCACCCGAATACTGGAAGGTGTTATCGATCTGGATAATCGGTACGAACGATGCGTCTCCCAGCGATTCAAACCCGCTCGGTTGCACCAAGGACAGTCCCGAACTGATCGCGTTGTGATTGGCGCCAGTAATGCCTAGCGCTTGTGAAACGTTTTGCCCAACGTTAGCATTCTGGGTGCGATTGGCGAAGCGCGACCAGCCCCCTTTGAACTCGGCAACCAGCGTAGGCCCCAGGACATGCACGTAGTTGAGTTGAGCTCCCTGTGCCCGTTGCAGCGCGGGCCCCGGAAACGCACCGGCATTACCGCCTGGGTACACTCCATTGACCGCCGGAAATCCTGGCGGAATGAAAGAAGTCACATCGTTGAAAGAATACCGTCCATAGAAGAAATCCTTATCGGAGATATGCTGATCGATACGGACATCCATCGTTGAGTAGTCCTGGCTCTTGACGAGCGCCGAGCCGAATTGCGCCGAACTCGTGGAGGTACTCGGTAGATTGGGGGCCGGATACAACTGCGCAATTTTCTGACCGATCGGATTAATATCTGACTTCGGAATAATGTTTCCCGCATAGGGCAGCCCGGTGAAGGGGCTGCGGATAATGGTCGATGGGAGGAGAGCGCTGAAGTTGCCGTTCACCATGGCCTGCGTCGGGACAATGGCCGTAAAGGCGCTGCCCTGCCGCAATCGAGAATTCTCGTTATCGACAAAAAAGAAGGTTTTGTCTTTTCGAATGGCGCCGCCCAAACTTCCGCCGAACTGATTTTGCCGGAATTCGGGCCGCGGCTGTCCCGTCAGGAAGAAGTTCTTGGCGTCGGTGACATCGTTACGGAAATACTCATAAAGCGTTCCGTGATAGGCGTTGGTGCCGGATTTCGTAAGCAGATTGATGACGCCTCCGGAGACCCGGGTCACTTCGGCGGTGTAGAGATTGGTTTGCACTCTAGCTTCGGCGAGCGCGTCAATCGAGGGCCGGACGATCACGGTTCCAATCAACCGGTCGTTGTTATCCATGCCGTCGATCATGTAATTGGTGAGGGCGCCTCCATTGATCGCGACGGCTGAACTGGGACGCCGGTCATCAGGCCGGGTGCCGCTGTTCAAAGCGTTCGGCGCGCCTTCCGATGCTCCCGGAACCACCTGTGCGAGCGTGATGAAGTTACGGTTGATCAACGGCAGATCCTGGACTGCGCGCTGGGTCATCAAGGTTCCCACCGTGGACGTGTCGGTCTGCAGAGCCGCCGCTTGCGCCTCGACTTGAACGGATTCGCCCAACTGCCCTAATTCCATGTGTGCGTCGACACGCGTACGGTCGCCCGATTGCAAAGTGATGCCCCCCACCGAGAATGCTTTGAACCCCGGAGCTTCGATCTTGATCGAATAACGGCCAATAGGAAGCAAAGTGAATAGATAGTCGCCCGAAGCGCCCACTTCAAGGGAACGGCTGATCCCGGTGTCCAGATTCTGTAACGTCGCTTTTGCGCCCGGCACGACTGCGCCCGACGGATCCGTGATCGTACCGAGGACGTCGGCGGTAGTCACCTGCGCACGTAAGATCGCCCCCGACAAGAGGACGGCGATTGTCGCCAATCCGAGCTTAAGAGCGGAACCATTTAGACCCATCGCATCTCCCTTTTTCCCTGAGCGTTATTAAAATTACTAAACGGACCCAAGCTCCCGGACCGGCGGGAACAAACTTGGTCGAGTCTAGGGCGCTTATGGGATGACAGCAAGGAGGGTACGGTATCTGGCTTAAGATACAGCAAGATGAGGACAGTACTCTACGTTGCGATACGGCCTGCGGCGGTTCAATATCACCAGAGATAGGTCGCCAAGGTACGCGGCGGGCCGGAGCTTTCCCCAACCAACTTGGTGGCGATCAGAATCTGGATATTCTTCTTATCCCAGCCCCCCGCTGCCGAACGCATGGCCGCTTCCATGTAGGCTGGGTCGGAGAGAAACTCACCGGCGGCGGCCGTGCCAAATTTGGTGATTCCCGCGGCGATCACCACGATGCGTCCCGTGGTGGGATCCTGTACTCGCGAAACCAAAGCATAGTCTTCCGGAATCGTTGAGTAGGGCTGGTCCTCATGGATCAGCCATCGATTACCAGTGGGATCTTGCTTATCCACGATTCGGCCGACATGCGTCGCGCGATCGCGCATGAAAGAGAATCGCGCTTGCTCGCCCAAGCGAATGGTCCATTCGTTATTGAATGCGCCAATGAGAACTACGGGGCCGTCTCTCAAGTCGTCGAGTTTGGCGGCCTTGTGTTGGCTGATGTGGAACGCTTTCTTGCCGGTCATCAGGATGCCGACAATGCGGGACAAAGCGGTGGCATCCGCGAAGGCAACACGCTCCTCGTGCTGAAGATCGAGCATCGACATTTGGGCCGCGTTTGCAAGGGGAGCGTCCGCAGGAGACCCGACCGCTCCACCGCCGCCAATGACCAGCAACACACGGCCGGGCGAGGTCAAAACAGGCCCCCAAAAGCGGTCGAGTGCGCTCGGACCAACCCACGGATGGAACCAGAGGATCGCCACGCCAGCGATTGCCATTGCTACCGTTAGGAGAGCTTGGCGCCGGGAAGGCCGATACACAGCGCGATGAATCAGTTTTGTGGGGGTCTCGACGGCCGTTATTTGCTGTGCGATCTCAAACACGGGAGCGGGAGTCCAACCGGGCGGCAAACGAAACTCCGGTACATACGATCCGGCAGGGAAACTAATCCGAATTTCGTCCGCATGGGCAGGCTCCTGATAGTATTGAGCGATTCGCTTGCGGATCTCGACGGCGGTCGTACGAACCACCGGGTCCCGATTGGTGTCGTAGTCGGGAACGCGTTGAAATACGTCAATACCCAGGCTGCGTTCCTTGACATGCTCGGCCCGGCCAGTCAGCACAGCTTCGACCGTAAACTGCAATAGCTTGGCCGACCTTTTGCTGTTGACAAACAGATGGCTTTCGAGAATCCGGGCCAATTGCTGGCGCACGGCTTCGCGCTGTTCTGCAGTCTCGGGCATCCAGGAACCGGCCAGAGACTCCGAAATTTGTATTTGAGTGCTCACATTGAACGATCGATCAGTATAGCACCCAGGAGTCGGCACGGCGACCGTTTCCGTGGCGCGTTTCCGTGGCGCGCGGGTGACCGAGCCCGGGACGTATCGTGGACGTACTGGGGTGTCCGATACGTCAATGCCTCAATTGCAGCCTTAAACAGCTTGCTCCGGCCGACGGCCGCCGTTACGCTATTTACTCGGGTCCTCTGCCGCCGGTCGAGGGTCAGGACATATTGCAGGAAAGGGTCGTGATCCAAAATGTATTCGAGACGAGATTTCGCAAAGATCGCGCTGACGAGTTGGCCAATCGCACGGGCTTGGGCAGCGCACATCAATTCAACGGTCAATGGCGTGCGGCTCGGGACCATCACCTACAGCTTTCGGGATTTCCCGCGCACACCCGGTAAAGACAACGTGGATGCTGTGATCCAGGCCTTGACCGAATGCGGCATTGGAGAAATCGAGCTGTTCTCTCCCAACATTGAACCAGGGCGCGCGGGTGGCTTTGGGCGGGGCAATACGGCGGAGGCCGCCAAGGCCCGTGAAGAATTACGCCAATGGCGGCTGACGACGCCCATGGAGTATTTCAAGGACATCCGCAAGAAGTTCGACGCCGCCGGCATCAATATTTATGCCTACACCATGAACTATCGCGGCGAGTTCACAGATGCGGAAATTGACAAGACCTTTGAACAGGCCAAGGCCCTCGGAGTGAATCTGATTGCTTCGTCCACTCAGGTTCACATGACCAAGCGGCTCCTGGGATTCGCCGACCAGCACAAGATCTACCTGGCATTCCACGGACACGCCGAATTCGAGAATCCGGACGAGTTCTCGACTCCGGGCACATTTCAGCAGGCACTCGACATGTCGAAATACGCCAAGATCAATCTCGATATTGGGCACTTTACAGCGGCCAACGAGAACCCGGTGGCATATATCGAGCAGCATCACGACCGCATCTCGCACCTGCATATAAAAGACCGCAAGAAGAATAAGGGCGAGAACGTCGAATGGGGCAAGGGGGATACGCCCATCAAAGAGGTCCTCACGTTACTACGCGATAAAAAGTACCCCATCCCGGCATTTATTGAATACGAGTACAAAGGCACAGGTACCTCCGTTGAAGAAGTAAAGAAGTGCATGTCCTATATGAAGCAGGCCCTTGCTTGATGCGGGCGGAACCTGGAGGCCGGACGATGAGAAGCCAATCCAACTTGCTCAGGATCAGTGCGCTTCTCCTGGGTGGTGCGATTTGTGCGCAGGCTCAGCCGGCAGCGGTGCCGAAGTTCGAGGAAGCGGCGGTGGAGCGCGGCAAAAATGCATTCGTCGCGGTCTGCGGATTCTGCCACGGCTCGAACGCGCGCGGCGGCGAAGGCGGCCCGGACCTGATTCGATCCGTGCTGGTGCTCGATGACGAGGGGGGCAAAGAACTCGGCGAATTTCTAAAAGTGGGGCGTCCCGGAAACGGCATGCCGGCTTTCGATCTTCCGCCCGCGCAAACGGTGGACATTGCGACGTTTCTGCATAGCCGCGTGGCCGCAGCCGCCTTTCGCAACACCTACCAGATCGGCAACATCCTGGTGGGAGACGCCAAAGCCGGCGAGGAGTTCTTCAACGGCGCGGGCGCTTGTAAAACCTGCCATTCGCCCAGCAGCGATCTCAAGGGAGTGGGCGCGAAGTATGAGCCTGTGAACCTGCAGGTGAAATTTCTGATGCCGCGCGGAGGACGCGGTCCCGGAGGCCGCGGCGGTCCGCCTCCGGGTCCCCCGGCAAACGTCACGGTGACGCTTGCCTCAGGAGAGGTTTTTCGCGGAGCGCTACTGCGCATCACCGACTTCGACGTGACCCTACGTGATGCAAGCAACACTACGCGCTCCTTCACGCGCAATGGCGACGCCCCGAGAGTGGAACTGGCAGACCCCTTACAGCACCATCTGGACATGCTCATGAAGTATACCGATAAGAACATTCACGACCTGACTGCGTATTTGGTGACGCTCAAATGAAGACTCGATGTTCGATCGCAGCCGTTTTTCTGCTTGCGTCCCATGCGCTGATGGCTCAGGGCGGGCTCGACCGGAAGTTGCTCGGCAAGCCGCCGGTGGAGGCATGGCCTACGTATCACGGTGATTACTCTGGCCGCCACTACAGCACGCTCGACCAGATCAATCAGTCCAACGTCAAGGCATTAAGTCTGGCGTGGCTGTACCGCATCAATACCGGCAAGGTCGGCGCGATCGTGGGCGGCGAAGGTGCTGACGGCGCGGCCGCCGGCGGAAACCTCGCGATCAAAGCCATTCCACTGATGGTCAACGGCGTCCTGTACTTCTCTGTTCCAGACCACGCCTGGGCCGTGGATGCGCGCACAGGACAGGAGATCTGGCACTACTACTGGAAAACCAGGGGCGGCATCCACATCGGCAACCGCGGGATGGGGATGTACAACAACTGGCTATTTTTCGAGACGCCGGATTGTTACCTGGTTTCGCTCGATGCCTCCACTGGCCGCGAACGCTGGCACAAGCAGATCGCCGACGTAAAGCAGGAATATTTCTGCACGCCCTCGCCGCTGATCGTACGCGATCACGTGATTGTCGGCATGGGCGGCGACTCGCTGGACGTGCCAGGATGGCTCGAGTCGCGCGATCCGGAAACCGGCGACGTGCAATGGAAATGGTACAGTACGCCCAGGCCCGGTCAACCCGGCGCCGAATCGTGGCCCGACTCGTATTCCATGGAACATGGCGGAGGCATGACCTGGCAACCCTGGACCTACGATCCCGAGTTGAATTTGTTGTACGTGGCGACGGGCAATCCGAATCCCGTGATGGCTGGGCAGAGTCGCAAAGGCGACAACCTCTACACAGCGTCCATCGTCGCGTTGAATCCGGACACGGGAAAATTGGCGTGGAACTTTCAGGTATCGCCGCACGATACGCACGACTGGGACGGCACCCAAGTGCCGGTGTTGGTTGACGACGTGGTCGACGGGCGGCCGCGTAAGCTGTTGGCCAACGCGAGCCGCAACGGATTCTACTTCTTGCTCGACAGGACCACGGGCAAGAATCTGGTGAGCAAGCCGTTCGTGGAATCGTTGAACTGGCACAAGGGCGTCGATCAACTGGGGCGCCCGATTCCAAACTCTGACAAAGATCCGAAAGTGGAAGGGGTGCTGGTGTCACCGGGTTCCAGCGGTGTTACCAACTGGCCGGCGCCCAGCTTCAATCCCAACACAGGCCTGTTCTACGTCGGGACTTCACAAACGTTCAGCATGTTCTATCTCACCGATACGGACGCGCGTCCGCAGGGGTACGGAGCGTCCGAACGCAACATGGGCTCCATCGGCAGCTCTTTGCGCGCGATCGATTATAAGACCGGGAAAGTAGTTTGGAAGCACGCCACCCAAACCGGAGCGCAAGGGCTGCTGAGCACCGCCGGAGGGTTATTGTTTGGCACCGACGGCGCAGGCAACTTCATTGCGTTTGACCCCAAGACTGGGAATCCGCTCTGGCATGCCGGCATCGGCAACGATTCCAACGCGCCCATTACCTATATGCTCGATGGCCGGCAATATGTGGTGGTGGGAGCGGGCGACGCATTGTTCGCCTTCTATCTGCAGTAAAAAGTGAAAATAGACCGGCGGCAATTCGTGCTGGGCTCGTCCGCGCTCGCGCTGACGCAGAGACTCGCGCGAGGGCAAAGTATCCGCCCGTACTCGGCGGACATGCCCAACATGGCCGTGCGGAGCCTTGCCCAGCGGCTGAATGACTCTGCGCTGCGAATAGCCAAGGAGCGCGCGCAAATTCGCACGACGAACCAGGCCTTGGCGCGAAACCAGTTGGTACGATCCAAGGTTCGTAAAATGATGGGGCCGTTCCCTGCAGGCGGCCCGTTGTCGCCGCGCACCACGCATCGGATCGAAAATCCGGGCTATCGCATCGAGAATGTGCAGTTCCAAAGCCAGCCGGATTATTGGATTCCGGCCAACCTCTATATCCCCACCGCTACGCCGGGACCATTTCCCGCGGTCGTCTTGCAGCGGGGACACTTCAACGCCGAGCGCATGTTGGCAGACTACCAGCAGATGTATTTCGATTTCGTCTCCCATGGTTTCGTGGTGCTCGCCTTTGATCCGATCGGCCAAGGAGACCGCCGCCAACACTATGAGCCTGGCGCGGAGACTTTCGATGAAACGTTATCGCCGACGCTTGAGCATGGAGTGATCGGCGCGCTTCTCTCCTTGATCGGGGAAAGCGCGGCGGGATATTTCGTGTGGGACGCCATGCGCGCCGTGGACTACCTGCTCACGCGCCCGGAGGTCGACCGCACGAGGATCGGCTGTGCCGATCATACCGATACCGGCTGGAGTGCACTATTTCACGCGGTCCTCGATGAGAGGATCCAGTGTCTGGCGATGCACGTCCATGGCCGCGCGCAGCGCTGGCCGATCGACGTCACCCAATGGAATATCACGGACGACGCGGAGCAACATTTATTTCCCGCTGCTCGCGAAGGCGTGGATCTGCTGGACATCTTAATGGCCCTCGCACCCCGGCCCTTGCTCACGCTAGTGGAAGATCAAACGGGGGATTTTAATGCGGATGCCGACCACCTGCGGCAAAGCTATCGCTTGGTCGGAGCCGCAGATAAATTCGCCGTCGAAATCGCGCGGCCCGATGCGGACTGGCCGCGGACGCTGCGGCTCGCTACCGTTCGCTGGTTTCAACGGTGGTTGCTGCATACGACAAACGAGATTACAGAAAGCGATGTAAAACCGGAACCGGCCGGTGCGCTGCGCCAACCCGTAATCGGCCGTTCCATCTATTCAATCATCCGCACACACGCGTCGATGCTACCGCCGCCGATTGTGGACGCGGCGCGTCAGAGAGACGACATCCGGCGGATGCTCGCGCTTCCGATGTCACCAGTCCCCTTGAATCCGCGCGAGGTAGGGTCGCAGCGCCTGGAGAAATACCAGATCAGCCGCGTCGAGTTTCTCTCCGAACCTGATGCATACGTGGCGGCGCGCCTCTATCGTCCGCACCGCCCCGGTGCGGAATGCGTCGTACACGTGACCGGCGATGTGACCAAGCCCGTATCGGTTTCCGACGACGATCCCAACGCGCCGGCAGGCGGAGACGATGACGACGCCGCGCACGAATTCGCCGATAAACTAGCGCGTGACGGCTTCACCGTAGTCTTAGCCGATGTCCGCGGATTGGGACTGACTCAACCACTAGCGTTCCGGCGCGATCTGCGCGGCACCTACGAGCACCTGCACAATTCCGATGTCGCACTAGCGAACATGGCGTGGGCGCTGGGAGAATCCCTCTTTGCCATACGAGTGCGCGATCTCTTGCGCGCGATCGATTTCGCCTCGCAATTCGGGAAGGTCCGCCTGGCTGGTTCCGATATGGGCGCTTTGTGGGCTCTATTTGCCGCTGTTGTAGACCAACGCGTCACTCGTGTCGCGATTCAACGGGGGTTAGCATCCTACTGCACGTTGACGGACCATGGGCGATTCATGCAGGCCGCCAGCCAGATCGTTCCCGGCATCTTGAAGCGCTTCGATCTACCGCAGCTAGCGGGATTGGTTGCGCCGCGCCCGTTGGCGATTCTCGATCCTACTGATCATTTAAAGGCTGTGATCGAGCCGCGAACGGCTGGACAGATCTACCAGCCAACCCGAAACACATACCGGGGTCTGTCAGCACCAGACGGTTTTCGGCTCGCTTTCAACGAGGAACTGGCAAGTTATATCGGAATGGAATAGAGACGGCAACTTCTCCAACTGAAGGAGGATTTCATGATTCCGGAAGCGAAAAAGGAAGCCGTAGCCTGCGCGTTGCGGGAAGCGTTTGGTGTAACCGGGTACGACGATATACAGATGATGACGGCGGGGCTGAGCCCTGCCCTCATCTTCCGCATCGTCGTGCGGGGACAGCCATACCTGCTGCGCCTCATCGTGAGTACCAATGCCACTGCCGGCCCTGGCCGCGGCGATCAAACGCACCACTTCGCTTGCATGAAGTCGGCGGCGGAGGCTGGAATCGGCCCCCGCGTCTGGTACACAAGCATCGAAGATCGGGTTTCGATCACCGACTTCGTGACCGCTCGACCGTTTCCACGAACCGAGGCTCTGCTTCGGCTACCAGCCACGCTTCGCACGCTGCACGCGCTGCCTCCGTTCCCGTTCCCGAGAGCCATGAACTACCTCGACGTCATGGATCGATTCGTTCGAAAATTCCAGGCGGCGAAGATTCTGCCGGAGAGTGAAGCCGGCCCACTCTTCGAGGGATACGCGCGCGTGGCGAGCGTTTACCCACGCGACGATTCAGACATGGTATCGAGTCACAACGACTTGAAGCCCGAGAACATCCTCTTCGATGGAGACCGCGTCTGGCTCGTCGACTGGGAAGCCGGATTCCGGAACGACCGGTACGTCGATCTCGCCGTGGTGGCGAATTTTGTGATCACCAACGACGCGGAGGAAGAGGCTTATCTTCGGGCCTATTTCGGAGAAGCGGCGGGTGACTACAGGCGCGCGCGACTTTATCTTATGCGCCAACTCCTTCATATGTTCTACCCAGCGGTCTTATTCGTGTTTAGCTTGAAAGGCAACGCGGTTCATTCGAAGGAGAAGGTGCCGGATTTCCGGGACTTCCATAACCGCATTTGGGCGGGTGAGTTTATTCTGGCGGCCGATGAAGCCAGGCTACAATATGCGAGGGTTCATATAAAACAAAATCTGGAGAATCTTGGGGCGGCACGATTTCAGGATGCCCTTCGACTCATCTCTCACGGGTGAGCGAGCGCATAGCCTCCAGCACCGCGCATCTCGAACTAAGTGGTTGGGTTTATGCTCGTCCAGAGTGGGATTGCCGTTTGCTCTGACCGGCGCTCTAGCGTCAGATCGGCGTGGCCCACGATTCCCGCCGCAACGGGCGTTTTGCCGCCATATCCGCTCGCGCATGGCGGCGATACCATTGACGAATTCGGTCTCGCCCACGGGCCGCATTTCAATGGGCCGACTATCGCGATACATAAAGCGCGCCTGCACAAGCACAGTAGTCACATGGTGCGCCCGATTGGAATCGAAACGCTCGAGATAAGTAACGGGAAGTTGGCCAGTGTCCACTAATCCAGGAGGACGACACAGTCCGACGGTCTGTGGTGGATAGGGCCTGATTCCTGTTGCGAAATCCCCTTCGCACCACCAAAGTCCAGAAGTCGCTCTAGAAAGTCCGCCCGATTAGTACCGAGAAACGCGCTTGGCTTCGCCAATTAATCGCGGGTTTTCTCGGCAACTGGGAGAAGTGGACCGGGATAGCCCCCGCCGGTCATGATAGCAATCCGGCTAGAGCTGCCTACCGGGCTCGGAGCCTTTTAGAATTGGCCGAAGGTCTGCTTTAAGGACTAACCCGAAAGCAAAGAGGCGGATGTACGCCTAATGTACTTCAGGGTTGAAACCAATGTTCTGCTCGCGGCTAAGTCCTTTTGTTGTGGTGGCAAGGGTGGAATTGAACCGCCGACGCCAGCCTTTTTTCGGCTGTTCTGGGTTGGGGCATTTTCCCCTTTATTTTAAATTAGTTACTGCCTTTTGGCGAACGCTTCGTGGGAAGCCCTATTAGGTCCCCAATCCCTTAAGTGATTGATTTTGGGTGGTGGCCAGGGACGGACTTGAACCGCCGACGCCAGCCTTTTCAGGGCTGCGCTCTACCAACTGAGCTACCTGGCCTTGGATCTTACGGTGAGTTCCTCCATTGTAACACCAGCGAATGTACGGAACTCAATTCTCTCCGCGGAGCCCGCGCGCGGTGCGCCGCCAGAACCACACCAGCACCATGCCAATCACGATCAGCCCCGCCGACAGTCCCATCCATAATCCCACGGCGCCCAGCGATTCGCGGAAACACAAGAACGCGCCCAGCGGTAAACCCAGAATCCAATATCCGGCGAAATGGCACAGCATGGGTGTGCGCGTGTCACCCGCGCCGCGCAGGGCTCCCGTGGCGGTCACTTGTAATCCGTCGAAGAGTTGGAAGAACGCAGCGACGCGCAGCAACGGCGCGGCCCCGGCGATAATCGCGGCTTCGGGCGTGAACAGGCGTGCGATGGCTTGCGGGATGATCAGCATGGCCAGGGCTCCTAAAGACATCGCGCCCGCTCCGAACGCTAGCGCCGTCCAGCCGGCTCGCGACGCGCCTTCCGGATCGCGTCTTCCAATGGCGTGCCCCACGCGCACGGCGGCGGCCGAGCTAATACCCAGCGGCATCATGAAGGTGGTCGAGACCACAGTTAGCGCGATCTGGTGTCCGGCGAGAATGGCGGAACTGAGTTTGCCGATCAGGATGGTCACTGTCGCGAACACCGAGGTTTCCAAACCGATCTGGCCAGCGGCCGGCAGGCCCAGTGCCAAGAGTCTGCCGATCCGCGGAAAGTCGGGCCGCCAGCTCACCACGAAGGCTTTCGGGTCGCGCCGCCAGATGATAAAAACCATGGCGACTAGCATATACACGCGCGAAACACACGTGGACCAGCCAGCGCCCTCCGCGCCCA
>Ga0157378_10004750_pt1 | contig 11909 bp, 6 predicted proteins | sample M65metaG_FD_115309 | JGI IMG/M metagenome (GOLD analysis project Ga0157378, IMG submission 115309) | Miscanthus rhizosphere microbial communities from Kellogg Biological Station, Michigan, USA - M6-5 metaG | ecosystem: Host-associated > Plants > Roots > Rhizosphere > Soil | place: USA: Michigan...
ATTTTAAAAATACACTTATACACGCTGCACGTAATTTCGGGTAATGGCAACATTTAGTTTTCCCCGGCAGACAAAATTTTACAGTGGCAAGGTGAGAGATGTATATACAATCAATGATCAGTTACTGGTAATGGTAGCGTCCAACCGGATTTCTGCATTCGATGTGATCCTGCCCAAACCCATTCCTTATAAAGGACAAGTGTTAAACCAGATAGCTGCATACATGTTGCGGGCGACGGCCGGTATTTGCCCCAATTGGTTACTGGATGTGCCGGCACCCCATGTATCGGTTGGTAAAAAATGTGTGCCGTTTAAAATTGAAATGGTAGTCAGAGGTAACCTTACGGGGCATGCCTGGAGAACGTATAACAGTGGCGAACGATCGCTTTGCGGCGTAGCTATGCCCTATAACATGAAAGAAAATGATTTCTTTCCAACTCCGATCATAACACCTTCAACAAAGGCCGACGAGGGACATGATGAAGACATCAGCAAACAGGAAATTATTGCAAAAGGAATTGTTTCGGCAGAAGACTGGGATGTACTGGAAAAATACAGCCTGCAGTTATTTGAAAAAGGTAAGGAGATAGCTGCGCGGCAGGGATTGATACTCGTGGATACCAAATATGAATTTGGTAAGATAGGCGATACCATTTATTTGATGGATGAAATACACACACCCGATTCATCCAGGTATTTTTATGCCGATGGATTTGAAGAAAGACAGGCCAATGGAGAAAAACAGAAGCAGCTCAGCAAAGAATTTGTGCGGGAATGGCTGATTGCAAACAATTTTATGGGTAAAGAAGGACAAACGGTTCCGCCCATGAATGATGAATGGATTGATACCATCAGCAAACGGTATATTGAACTGTATGAAAAAGTGATAGGCGAAAGATTTCTTCCCCAATCACTGGACGAAAAACAAACCTACGACGCGGTCATAGCGTCATTGAACAGGTTATTGTAACGGCTTGTAACGGCCACCGACAAGCTAAATTCATTGAGGTTGCCAGATAAAAAAAGTGCGCCCTTGCGGAGCGCACTGCATATAGGTGGTGAGGGTACGAATTGGTTACTGCTTCATAATTTTTTCACGCGCCAGCTCCGCTGCTTTCTGTATTTCGAAATAATACATGCCTTTTGCCACACTGCCTAAACCGTCGATAGTAAAGCTGTTCTGTCCGGCAACGAGTTGAACATTTTTACTATAGATAACCTGGCCTGCGGCGTTGATGATATGCAGGGTAGCCGCCTCATTTTTGTCTGATGGCACCTGTACCTGTATAAAAGAAACAAACGGATTGGGCGTAACGGTAAGTTTTGTGATGTGTTTATTGCTGACAGTAACCGTTGCGGAATAATGAATGTTACCATTCAAATCAAGTTCTTTAATCCGGTAATAGAAGACCGTTGCAGACAATGCATCTATATTATCAGTGTGCTGGTAGATAAAGTTGCCATTGCCTTTTGATGCTGCTGAACCAATAGCCGTGAATTTCACGCCATCGGTGCTTCTTTCAACTGTATACCTGTTCACATCCAGTTCATTGGTAGTGTTCCACTGTAACTGCACATTGCTGTTTGCAAGGTTAGCAGTTAGTGACAATTTTTTTACAGACAACAGGTTGTTATTGGTAAAGCCGAAATCGATATTATAATTATTTTCAAAACTGCTGTTGGCAGCCGTAGAACCGCCGGGGTTAATAATGTATTGTGCGGTTGTAAGATTATAAGTACCGTCGTTGTCAATATCATCCGTTTCTGCGTGGGCGGCTGTTAATAATAAACCGGTTAATGCTGTTTGTGCATTATTGATTTCAACTTTGTATTCAAATCCTGGCAGTATACCCGAATTGGTAGAACTAACGCCTATCCATGACGCAGGCCTGCGGGCATCGTTCACCAGGCTGTTATCAAAATAATAATTTCCTTCTGCATCGGTGACCGTATTCCATACCTGGTCGTCGCCTGTATTGTATAAACCGTCGTTGCCGGGGCTTCTTAAACTAACCGCTACATTGGCAATACCCGGTTCATTTGCGTCCTGCCTGCCATTGGCATTGACATCATTCCAAACACGGTTACCAATTTCTACCGCCTGTGCATCCAGCAATATTTCAAGATCGCCCAATGCAGCAGCCTTACCCATATTGGTGGGGTCGCCGCTGGTAGATGCTATCAATGCCATTCTCCCCGCCATATTTCCTGCATTGCTACCCAGATTATAACTTTTCAATAATCCGTTTGTAAATGACTGGCTCATGGGGTCAATCGCGGTTGTCATGATTTCATTATAACCCGGCAATAAAGCCAGGCCACCATTTGTTTTCAAATAGTGCGCAGTATTGGTACTTCCTGCAAATGCAGTGGGTACATTGGTATTCGAAAAATTCTGGTTGTAATAATAATAGCCGCCACCGGGTCCATAAGCACCACCCCAGGGTGTACCCAGCAGGGCAAGAAAAGACCCAAGGCCGAGCGGATTATTATCTGCTACACCCGGTGTAGTAGTAGTAACACCAGCGCTGGATACCTTACCGTTGTCTTCCAGTGTCCAGTTATTACCCGATTTACCGGCTCTCAGCATTTCGCCCGAGGATAATACGCGATAGGTTTCTCCTGGTGCGTTACCGGTTTCAAAATAATTAGCATAGCCACCCTGGTCGCCAAAGCGGTCACGCAAGGCAATTACCATTGAACCATCCACATCGAATTCCAGGCTGCTTAACATCGGTTGCGGATAATAGAGGCCGGTGGCATTGCCGCCGGTCAGACTACCCAGCAGATCTGAGCGAAGAGGGCCGCCCAAAGAAATATCACCGTTTGTCTGCCACGCACTCCAGTAGTTGTTACGGCTGGCATAACGGTAATCCGCATTTGTAAATCCACGGCGATGCGTTAAAGGAAAACGCAGCACTTCTGTGAAAGAAGGTGTGGCAGATTTTATATCTACTTCAAACACTACTGCAGATAAATTATCCTGGTCTGAAGTTACAGGTGCTTTATTTGTTTCTTTTGCGCAGACACCGCCTACGTACATTTTTCCATTATGCGATTTGAGCGCCATCGGGTGCCATATTGTACCACTAATGCCTGGATCGGGGATTGCCCACGACCCTGTTACGTCGGCGCTGCTAAAAGAAGATTTTAGCGGGTTACCGATATTGATGCGCTGTAATTTTTTTTCATACATATTTACGATATACAAATCCCGGCCATTGTCGGCCAGTTCAATACCACCAATGCCTCTTTTGCCCACTTCAGCAAATACACCCTGGTCGGTATTGGGTGCTGCGGATGCATCCGGCAAAGGATTTGTTCTTGGGTCAGCTCCTACATTAATACCAACTGCATTTACATCAAGCAATAAAGAAGGATCCGCAGGATTACCATTTTTGTCTATCTGCGACTGATAAATCGCTCCAATACCACCAGGTCCGAAACCGGCATGTCTTTTTAGATAGGCCGCCAGGAACAAGGTGCGTGATTCACGCTGCCATGCCAGGCCGAAAACAGAACCGGTATACTGGTTCTTGGTGCGCCTGCTGCCGCCCGTGCTGCTGAGATCATAAGGGAATACATAAAGATTATCATTATCGCCTGCGTTTCCTGCTCCGGTTGCCAACGCGTTGCCATTGGTCGCTGCTGTGGTGGCCACAAACGGGTTGGCATTATCTGATAACAGTTTTTTTGTAGCGATAGCATAGTCAACATTCACTGCTGATCCGCCCGCTATCACAAACTGTACATTGCTTTTACCTGCCGCTGTACGTTTTGAGGGATAGTCGCCCGCGGTGGCAGTAAACATCAGCCTCAGTGCGGTTCCTGCCGGCGCCTGTGCTGCCGTAAACTGGTAATTACCCGATGCATCGGTGGTCACGGCAGCGATCAGGGTGTTGGACGCATTATAGGCTTTCACGCTAACGCCAAATTCCCCCGGTTCTGCCGGATTGGTAGCGTCCTGGATACCGTTCGAATTCATGTCACGGAAGACGGTACCAGTCACCTGGGCTTTTGAATCAAGGGAAAAGGCTGAGACCATTATCACCATTGCAGCCTGTAAAGTGTAAAAATTCAGTTTCATAAAGGGTAGGTTTGCTGATTTATCGCAGACAGTATTTCTACCGTCTCTTCAGCAAAACTACTATCATCTTCCAGAGTTACTAAACCCTGAAGCCCGTTTTAGACGAAGCCCCTGATTTTTTCGGTAAGTGCATAATATTGGATCAACATAGGTAAAAATACTTATCATCAATAAAAACAACAGCAAAACAGAATTGTCAATTCATTATCAGTTTGTTAATACCCAAAATATTTCACCGAATTACTATCGCGAACTTTCTAATCGCCTTTGATTTTAGGGATTTTCACATTGATACTGCAGTTTTCCGCAGTGTCCAGCTATATGTTTTATGGTCCGGCAATGGCTGTTCAGACTAAAAAACCGGCCACCGTATTTTCATCATTTCATGATTTTTTTACGATGGCTGTTTGATGCGTATAAGGGTAATCGCTTACGGCTTCAGTCATTGAAAAAAGGGAAAATATTTGAACACTTATTCTGCATTCAAAACAGAACTGGCCCGGCTGGTTACCTGCCAAGGGTTTCATCGGCACCGAACGGATTGTTATAAGCCTGTTGATGGCAGACAGCAGAATCAGAAAGACTCAGCAGGAAACTGATTAGGTCTTTTTTTTCCGTTGCATTTAATACAAAGCCCTGTATCAACGGACTCTTATTTGCATTTTTCCGGCCGTCCCCGCTATTAAGGCCGGCATTGATATTCCGGCCTCCCTGTTCGTACATCTCAACAACTTCATCCAGGCTGGCAGCGGTACCATCATGAAAATAGGGCGCGGTAAATGCAAGATTGCGCAAAGTGGGTATCCTGTATTTGCCGATATCTGTTATCCGCTGAGTGTATTCATACAAACCCCGGTCATTTGCCGGGTAGCCGCCGCTATCGTTCGTATTATACAGGCCGGTGTTTTGATAATAATCTTTGTTGCCTTTGCGATCAATGAGTGCGGGTGTAGAAAAATTGATGCCACCATGACAAGTACCACAATGCAGGCTGTCGGAAAAAAACAATTTCATCCCTCTTAGTTGTGCTGCAGACATTGCTGTGCTGTCTTTATTATAGATGTAGCGATCGTAGGGAGTATTGAATGATACAATTGTTTTGATAAAACTGCTGATGCAAGCCTGCAGGTTTTGTACAGTAAAAGGATCGGCCTCACCGGGGAACAGTCGTGGTAATTGCTGGCTGTACAAACTGTCACGTTTGACACGGGCCATGATAAGCGGTTCGTTACCCTCCCAGCCCAGTTCCACAGGTTTGCTATGAAACATGGGATTATGAATTTGCTGTTCGGGAAAATGCAGGCTGGAATCGGCTGCTGTGAGGTATTTGTTATAAATGAGGTTAATAAGCGGGGGCGCATTGTGTTGAACGTTATCGCCCAATGCACCAATGGAGCGTCGGTAACCATCGGTAAAAGAAAAATTAGGGTCATGACAACTGGAACAGGATTTTGCCTGGTTTACCGACAGACGCCGATCATAAAAAAGATAACGGCCCAATGCCGCTTTTGCTGTACTAAAAGCATTTAAGGGTGATAAATAAAAACTATCTTTTATATAGGCCGGTATCAGTAAGCGGATATCATCTGCTGGATTTTTTGCAGCAATACTGTTGCATGTATGCATGATGGCCAGCAGCAAACAGCCGGCAGTAATAGCTGCTATATATTTTTCAAGCGGCCGCCTCAGCATAATTGATGGTATCGTTTGGCGAAATGATCAACAGTGGGCAGTATCTGCAATTGTCTTTGCTCCTTATGGATATCGTTTTTCATTTATCTTTATAGCTTCCGTAATTTAAAATATAATTATTCTTCGCATGAAAATTATTTTCCGTCTCTTCCTGTTTCTGAATGTTCTTACGGTGCAGGCACAGCACAGTTATCTGCTGATCGGCACGTACACAAGTGGCAAAAGCGAAGGTATTTATGTGTATGATTTTAACAGCCTCCATGGAGACGCTGTTTATAAAAGCAAGATAAAAGCACCCAATCCTTCTTTCCTGGCTGTATCACCCAACCAGCAAAATGTTTACGCTGCTTTTGAACAGGGCACCAAAAACGGCGGTGGTAAAATAGGTGCTTATCGTTTCGATAAAAAAACAGGATCACTTCAATTCATCAACGAGCAAATGTCTGGTGGCGACGATCCCTGTTTCGTAGGCACTGATCGTTCCGGTAAATGGCTGGCGGCGGCAAATTATAGTGGCGGCAGCCTCGCTATTTTGCCGGTATCAAAAAATGGCGGACTGGATTCTGCCAGTACGGTTATTCAACACCATGGCAGCAGTGTAAATAAAGACAGGCAGGAAAAAGCACATGTACACAGCAGCTTTTTTTCGCCAGACAGCCGGTATTTGCTGGTGCCCGACCTTGGCATGGATAAAATAATGATCTATGCCTTCAATTCCCAAACAGGCAAACTGCAGACAGCGACCCAGCCATTTGCAAAAGCAGCGGACGGTTCAGGGCCACGCCACCTGATATTCAGTCCGAATAATAAATATGTATACTTGATGCAGGAGCTGACGGGAAAAGTAGTTGCCTACCAATATAAGAATGGCAGTTTAACTGCGGTCCAGGAAATCAGCGCAGCACAACCCGGGTTTACCGGTTTTATGGGCAGCGCGGATATACATGTATCCGGTGATGGAAAATTCCTGTATTGCAGTAATCGCGGCGATGCCAATACAATCACAATATTTAAGATCAATCCCTCCGATGGAAAATTGACAGTTGCAGGTTACCAGTCAACCCTCGGAAAAGGTCCGCGTAATTTTAGCCTGGATCCTTCGGGCAATTTTTTACTGGTGGCCAATCAAAACAGCGATAATATCATTGTTTTCAAACGAAACAAAGCAACCGGTTTGCTAACAGACACCGGTAAAAAAATTGAAGTAGGTAACCCGGTTTGTCTGAAGTGGATCTCTGCGAAATAATTTGAACCATTGTTGTTGCTTTTGAACCATGGAGGCAGGGTGAAAACGAAGATGCACAGGGTTAAGTTGTTTATTGATTATTCATCAATATTATTAATGTTTGCTATTCCGGCGATCGCAGAGAACGCGTTTCGCGTTGACAAAACCTGATTCTAACAAATCATCGTCTATGTTCGAAGCCCCGGTGCGTGTCCCACGCAACGGAATAAGGTCTTCGCACACTCTTTATGCCTCTGTGAACATCAAATTATCAGTGGTAAAAAAAACCTGCTTCTATCATCCAAAAAAATATATTCAATAAAAAATTTACCACGGAGACGCGTTCCGCGTTGATAAAACACCGAATGCAACAATCGTTGTTTATGTTCCATCGGAACATCTTGCGGGTAGCCCTTAGCATATACAACCATCTGGTTTCGTAGGAACGCTTTGTGCTAAGTTTTGCAGAAGTAATGAAATACGGAACCCGGCCGCCTGCGTTAGCTGGGAAGTTTTGCAGTCATCATTGTTCTTTCGAGAAATTAAATTCTTCTTTTTTCGGTAGCCCTTTTTCATTTCCTGACACCGCCGCATACAATGTTGCATTGCCTTTGCGCTGGTAGTAAATTTTTTGCGGGAAATCGTGGCTGGAATTTTCAGCGGTGAAATACTGGCTCCCGGCGGAAGTAATGATAAAAGTTACGGGTTCATTATTATTCTGGCCGCTGACGGTGGGCACATAATAAAGTGCATTGTTCCGGAATCTTATCTGCACTGCTTCCAGCAGAACAGTGTCGCCGGAAGTTTTTACAATAAAACCCCTGCTTTGTAAGGTGCTGTCGTTGAGCTGACGCCATTGTTCATATAGAAACCCATTCTTAACCGGCATCTTCCAGGTTCCGTTGATCCAGTGCAATGCTGTAAACTCTTTAGCTGAAAAGCTTTGCGCCGTAGTATAGCACGGGCTGAAGCAAAGAATCAGGCAAAAACGGATGAGCTGTTTCATCATAGAAAGATAAAAAATAAAACCATTGCGACGGGCAAACAAGACAGCTTGTGTTCAAATAAAATAAAGAATACAAAATGCTATTAAAATCTTTCCGTCAATGCCGGCATCCATGAACATTGACAATTGATTGCTGGACCTGCTCATTTCTTTCCCTCCTCATTCAGTCTTGGCCTTAGCCGCTGCCTGGATTTATTAAATACCATCATGCCTTTGTCTAATCCTTTCCGCATCGCTGCCTGTTCTTCCAGGGGCATGTTGTATACCGTCTGGCATTCCACGCTGCAGCAGCCATCGTATTTGGCAGCACAGGACGCACACTGGATAAAAAGCAAATGACAGCCATCATTTTTACAGTTGGTATGACTATCGGCGGCTTGCCCGCACTGGTGACATTTGGCAATGATATCATCCGTAATCCGCTCCCCCAGCCTGTCGTCAAATACAAAGTTTTTACCAATGAACTTGCTTTGCAGTTCGGCTTCTTTCACCTGTCGGGCGTAATTGATGATGCCGCCCTCCAAATGAAAAACATTTTTAAAACCATTGTGCAGCATGTAGGCGCTGGCTTTTTCGCAACGGATACCACCGGTGCAGTACATGATAATATTTTTGTCTTTCTCCTCTTTCAGCATTTCAACCGCCATGGGCAGTTGTTCACGAAAAGTATCGCTGGGCACTTCCAGCGCATTTTCAAAATGCCCTACGTCGTATTCATAATGGTTTCGCATGTCTACCACGATGGTGCTTTTATCCTGCAACAGCTCATTCATTCGCCCGGCATCCACATATTTTCCTTTACGTTCCATACTGAATGACTGATCGGTGATACCATCTGCCACTATCTTTTCGCGCACTTTTATTTTTAATACCCAGAAGGACTTGCCATCGTCATCCACCGCAATATTCAGGCGAATGCCGTTCAATGCTTCTATTGAGTAGAGATACATTTTAAGTTTCTCAAAATTGCTCTGCGGAACACTGAGTTGCGCGTTGATGCCTTCATGCGCAACATAAATTCGCCCGAAAACATTGATTTCGTTCAATGCCTGATACAATTCATCGCGGAAAATTTTTGGGTCAGCTATAGGGAAATACTGGTAAAAGGAAATGGTGGTGCGGGGGTCTGTTTCCTGGTATAAACGTTCTTTCAGCTCTTTTTGAGAGACCCGGTTGTGTAGTACTGCCATTTTTTTGAAACTTTAAGGACACTTGCGTTGTGAACAAAATTCCTGGACGCAAAGATAAGGATAGAACGCAGATTTTTCTTTCCGTCTTGCCGTGCAGGCGGCAACCTCATGTGTGGTTCGACCTCACTCGCGGGCCCTCTCCAAAGGAGAGGGAGAAAGAACGTTTGCTTCGCGGTTCTTCAATTACCCGGGTGAGCCGTCCGAAGAAAGGGCGACCCCACCCGGCTCTGACTAACAACTCTAGACTATGGACTAACGACTAAGACTATGAACTATAGACTAAGAACTTATCTTACGCTTACTATTCCACCCAGCAAACCTCCAAATCCTACACGCACACCGACCAGCCCGGTATTGCCATTAAGATAGGAAGCAATCACATCCACCCTCAATAACTTAAAGATATTTTCAAGACCGGCAAATGCTTCAATATAGTTATTGTTTGTGTTTACATAAAACGCATTGGAACCTGCCACCAGGTACCAGTTCAGCCTGCGGAACACAGGAATTTTATTGGTAAGCAACCCGTTGAAATGATGTTCAACATGCCCCACCGCGTAAAACGCAGCAATCGTACTGTTGGCATAGTAAGGCGCCAATTGAAAACTGTTCAAATATTCACTCGCATAAAAAACCTGGTTGCCATTGAAATGCTGGTAATCCTGTATAAATACTTTCTTGCTGTTTAGAAACCCGCCAATAGTAAACCGGTAGCTTAATGCGCCCAACAATTTAAAGTTTACTTTATCCCATACATCAAACTTCCACTTATCAAAATTTATATCGCTGCCCAGTACGTTTTCAATTCCTTTATAATAATTCAATGCGAAAGTCGGGTACTTCGATCCAACGGCCATTTTGCCTCTTGGAAACTGCACATATTTTTGCCCGGGTTTGAACTGTAGTGCAATGCTGGCAATCAATGCCTGGTGGCGATCAAATTGTGTTACTATTTTTTCAAAAGGATAATTCGGTGTAAAAAAACGGTCATTGTATTTAAACAATGAGTAATCAGTGGTATTATCTACAGGCAGGCGGTCTTCGTACAGCAGATCGGCCGTCACCCGCAAATCACTGTCGAAACGTTTGTTCCAGGTAAACCGGCCGAAATAATTTTCGTACAGCTTCATGTAATTTTGTTTGAACAGCAAGGTATATACGCTGTTGAACAAAGGCGTAACAGGGTTTTCTTTATTGAATTGGTTGATGCGTTTACCGCCGGCGAACATCCAGGTGCTGCGGGTGGCACTGCCTCCTTCTCCCTCAGCGCCCGGGTCAAAAGTTCGCTTATTGAATACCACGGTACCCCAGGCGTTCAGGTGCGTATTGCTGAAACCATAGCGCAGGTGCGGTGTAAAGCTGATTTGTTGTTTTAATGCCGGGAAAGATTTCCGCAGTGTCATTTCCGCATTCATAGCCACCCCTTCTACTGTATTATAGGAGATATTCTTCAGCAAAGGTTCCCAGGTATATGAAAAAGGATGACTGGGATGATAATCCGATCGTGAATAACCACTCCACAAAATTTTCATGGGGGTAGCCCTGCCCTGGTGTTTGCGCATGGAATCAGCGTATTGCTTTTCGTGGGCAGAATCGTGCTGCGCAAGAAACGCACTGTCTTTTATATGATAGTTCTTCATTTCTTCCGGTTCCAGTTGGACCGGCCGCACCGAATCCCAGTACTGTTTTGTTTTCTTATTGGCCGCGGTATCATAAGCCATCACCACATTGTTGAAATATTTTTTGGAGAACTGCGGGTTGGCATCGTACTTATTGTACACATTGATAAAATTGCCAATCGCATCAAAACCCAGTAAATTAAAAGTGAAATAAATCGTTTGATCTTTTGTTTGCCAGACATTGTTACCAATAGGCACATGAATCTGCCTGATGATCAGCGTATCCAGTATCTGCAGTTGTGATTCTTTCAGCAACATTAAATCAAGACTGTGAATACGCCAATCGTTTTCGGTAATATTGATGGTGCCTGAAAAAAGCGGTTCATATTTCCTGCGCGGGATCACCTGTATCTGGTTGATTTCTTTGCCGTCTTCAAAAAAAGAACCCAGGTATTTATAGCGGTAATAGCCCAACGCACCGTCTGCAATAGGCGATACAAAGCCCCTGGGACTGAGTTGCTGCATCGCAAATACATTCACATTGTTGTTGTAGAAATTGGTGAACGTGGGAAAATTGAAACCAAAACCATTGGAACCACTTTCACGCCCCGACAGTACTTCCAGTTTTGTTTTACCCGGCTTTTTTGAAGCCACCCTGGTAAGCGATTCGGAAAGATAAATAATACCCCTGCCAACGGAATCAACACCCATATCATTCCGATCCGACTCTTCAATCTTTTTACCCAATATTTTCTTAGGTATCTTACGGGTACGGATCAACGTTTTTATATAGGCTTCGCAGGTAAATGAGTCAAGCGGTTCTGCATAATCTTTTTTCTTTTTGATCGCCTGGCGGATGATTTCATAAGCAGGGTCTTCTCCGCCCGGCCGCACAATTACTTCTTTCATGGTGGTTTGCTGCAGCAGCAATTTAAAATTCAATTCGGTGCTGCCATTGCCTACTATAATGGCTTTTTCCTGCCGCGAATAACCCACATGCTGGCAGGTGATGGTATAACTACCCGCTTCCAGTTCCAGAAAATATCTGCCCTGGCTATTGGCGGTAGTTCCCAGTGTAGTGCCCTTTACA
>Ga0157378_10004752_pt1 | contig 11904 bp, 11 predicted proteins | sample M65metaG_FD_115309 | JGI IMG/M metagenome (GOLD analysis project Ga0157378, IMG submission 115309) | Miscanthus rhizosphere microbial communities from Kellogg Biological Station, Michigan, USA - M6-5 metaG | ecosystem: Host-associated > Plants > Roots > Rhizosphere > Soil | place: USA: Michigan...
GCGAGTGGCTCGCTGAACGTGATCACGATGGTGTCGCCCGGTTCAGCTTTGCCGTCGAGGCTGCCGTTTGTGTCGGTGATCGTCGCCGCGGCGGGTTTGGCCTTGTCGATCGGTGCCGTCGGCGTGAACGCGCTCAGGTTGCCGATGGCATCGCGGGCACCGGCTGCGTTGGCAGCCATCGCCACGGTCACTGCGCCGACCGTCGTGTCGGCGGGGCCTGCTCCTTCGGTGAGTGTCAGCGTGAGGGTTGCCGACGACAGCGCCACGCTCGCCAGCATTCCGCCGGAGGGCACGTTGGCAAGTGTCCAAGGTGCCGTCGCCGCCGAGTAGGTCTGCAGTGTCTCGCTGAACACAGCAGTGACGCTGTCGACTTTGCCGTTGCCGTTGTTGTCGAGCAGGCTGAGGGTGACCAACGCCGGTGCGGCGCGATCGGTGGGCGCCGTCGAGGCGTAGCTCGACAGGTTGCCGGCTGCGTCGCGTATGCCGAGGGTGTTGCTCGTGAGGCTGATCTTGAACGAGCCGACTGCCGTGCTCGCTGCGTTCGCCCCCTGGTTGAGTGCCAGGGTCGCCTGGTTGCTCGACACGGTGACGGTGTTGAGCGTCGCCGCCGACGGAGCCGACGACAGCGAGAACACGGTGATCGGGGCGGTGAACGGGGCGAGTGTCTCGCTGAACTTGACGAGCACTCGGTCGATCTTGCCGTCGGTGTTGTCGTCGAACATCTCTTGTGACTGCATGATCGGCTTGGCGCCGTCTGCCGGCGCGGCGGTGAACGAGGCCAGGTTGCCTGCCGCGTCGCGGATGCCCGCGGCATTGGCGGCGAGGTCCACGGTGAACGATCCGAGTGATGTGTCGACGGCACCGGGCCCTTCGGTGATCGCCAGCGTCACCGCTGGCGTGGCCACGGTCACCGAGGCCAGCGACCCGCCGCTGGGTACGTTGCTGAGCGTCCAGACGGTGGCGGGCGCGGTGTATGCAGCCAGAGCCTCGCTGAACGACATGGTGACTTGGTCGACCTTGCCGTTTGCGGTGGCGTCTTTCATCGTAAGTGCGAGGACAGCAGGAGGGGCAAGATCGGTCGGTGCAGTGGCGGCGAACGACGTCGTGTGGTCGTACACGTCGCGGATGCCGGCGGAGTTCACGGCGAGGGCGATCTTGAACGTTCCGACGGCTGTGTTGGCCGCGCCGGCTCCTTCGGCGAGTGTCAGCGTCGCTGTCGAGCCGGCCACGCTGACGGATGACAGCGACCCGCCGGATGGCACATTCGTCAACGTCCACGGCGCGACGCCGGCGGTGTAGACGCCCAAGGTGTCGTCGAACACGACGGTCACCTGGTCGACCTTGCCGTTGCCGTTGACATCGCGCATCTGCATCGACTGCAGCACCGGTGGGATGACGATGTTGATCGACGCGGCAGCGAACGACCCGCTGGAGCCGACCACGAACAAGCTGTGGGGAGCGTCGGTCGTGCCGGTCGGTAGCGTCATGCTGACGGCCATCGAGGTGCTGTTCGTGACCGTCGAGGGGGAACCGGTGAGCACCGGCCCTGTTGTCGAATCGAGGTGGTAGGTCAGCGTGTCAGCAAGTGTGAAGTTGCTGATCGTGCCGGTCACCACCGCCGGCAGCGCGGTGATCGGTGCGGTCGAGGTCAGTGCGAACGACGAGGCCGAGACGGTGATCGCCGCGCTCTTGGCGCTCTCCGCGCCCGTCCACGAGCTCATCCGCGCCTGCACCGAGTAGAGCCATGTCCCAGCGGGCACGTTGTGCTCGACGCAGGTCGCGGTGGTCACCGTGATGCACGCGTCGAGAATTGGTTGGGCGACGTTCGACGTGTCGTACCGCCGAACTGTGTACGCCGCCGCCGGTGTGCCGCCCGACAGCGTCGTCGCAGCCCACGACAAGGTCACGTCGTGACCACTCGATACCCCAACGGGAGCTGCCGCTTGAGGTATCGACTGCAGGCTCGCTTGCCCCGAGCCGACCCCGTTCGCCGAGAACGCTGCCGATGCGAATCTGATCGGTAGCGCGACAAAGGCGACGGCCGCCAACAACGTGACAACCGCCGCCCGACCCATGATGGGTCGTGTCAGGACTGCGAACCCGACAGCGTCAGGTTGATCGTGAACGTCGCTCCCTGGCACCCGTCAGGTGCGCCAGCAGCCATCGTGACCACGTTCGCGATCGACTGCGTGCCCGACGTCGAGCTGGCAGCCGCCGCCAAGCTCAGACCGCTCGCATTGGCGACCGACACGTTGGCCGATGGGCAAGCGGCCGGGTTGCTCGAGGTGACTGTTCCAGCGGTCATCGAGGTGAACGTGACCGGATATGGGTTGGGGTTGGTGATCGTGAAGAAGACGTCACCGCCAGTGAAACCGGGATAGAGGTCTGCTGCGCCGGTCGCGGCGGTGACGGTCAACGATTGCGCGGACAGCGCCTTCGCCTGTCCCGGCCCGCTGCCGTTGGCCGACCACAGCGCGGCGGCGATCCCGCCGCCGGTCAATACGACCCCCACAATTGCCATGGCCACGAACGCGCGCCTGCGACTCATCGAATTCCTCCTGCCTCTCGGCTGCCACGCTGCACGAGAAGCACACGTTGACGAGTGGTCATCGACGCCTGGGCCAGGAGCTTGAACAGAACTTGACGAAGTGGGCCGAACGACCTACTGCAACGTGAGCGAAGCAGCGACGGCCGCTCTCCACGCGACCGGTGGGCATCGTGATGGTGACCGGGGAGACCGTCGACGTATGTGGCTCTCCGGCCCGTTGGCACCGCTGCGCCACCGGCAGAAGCGATTTGACGCGGAACGAACGGGGCAGGTGGGTACAAGAGGTCGAAGTCGGGCGGAGCTGGCACGGAAGTCCTTTGTGTCGCGGCTGTTAGGTTTCGGGGAATGATCGTGCAATGGGTGCGCAAGGTGTTCGGACGCGAGCGGAAGTGGAAGCTGGTCTCCAGTGTCTCCGGCATGCTGGGCGCCATGGTCGCCGAGAAGCTGATGAGCGCTGGCTATCGGGCGATCCGCAAGGACAAAGCCCCCGTTTCGCCATTCGATCCGTCTGACACCCGGTTCACCTGGCCCGCGGCCATACGTTGGTCGGTCGCCGGTGGCATCGGTCTCGGGATTGCCAAGGTCGTGAGCGCCCGTGTCGCCGCCATCGGCTGGAAGGCCGCGACCGGTGGCCTTCCACCCGGGGTGGTCGACGAGCCAAGCGTCGTCTGAGTCCGCGCGGGAACACCGCGCATGCCCGCGAGAGGCAGAACTATTCGGTGCCCATCACAGCGGCGTCGCTGACGGTCTCCTCGCTGGCGATCGCGCGGTAGATGAGCGCTCCGGCTACTCCACCGACGATAGGGGCGACCCAGAACAGCCACAGCTGGCCGAGCGCCCACGAGTCGCCACCAAAGGCGAGCATGATCGCCGGGCCGGTGGAACGGGCCGGGTTCACGGACGTGTTCGTGACCGGGATGCTGACGAGGTGGATCAGCGTCAGGCTGAGGCCGATCGCCAAGGCGGCGAAGCCTTTCGATGCGCGCTTGTCGGTGACGCCCATGATCACGGCCAGGAATACCGCAGTGAGGACGATCTCGATGACGAGTCCGGCGAGCAAGGTGTATCCGGCCGGAGAGTGGTCGCCGTACCCATTGGAGGCGAATCCACCCGCCGTCAACGAATCCTTGGTCGTTCCCTTTTGATTGATCGCAACCAGCCACAGCGTCGCCGAAGCGGTCAGCGCGGCGACAACTTGGGTGACGATGTATGGCAACGCTTCTTTCCACTCGAATCGCTTGGCGGTGGCCAGGCCGATAGTGATGGCCGGATTGAAGTGCCCTCCGGAGATGTGGCCAACTGCATAGGCCATCGTGACGACGGTGAGCCCGAACGCCAGTGCCACGCCGGCGAACCCGATCCCGAGTCCAGTGTTGGGCCCGAGAACCCTTGCGGCAAGAACCGCGCTGCCGGTACCACCGAAGACGAGAACGAACGTGCCGATGAACTCGGCGCCGATCCTGGATGAGAGCTTCATCAACGACCTCCCTGAACGAAACCTTGGGGAAAAGGCCAGCACATGTCAGGCCTCCAATCGCGGATAGTCGCACGGCGAGCGTCGATCAGGCGCGGCGAGCGGCAGTTACGGCACGGTTGCTCGCTCTTCGTCCCTCCTAGTGAGCGGGCATTCGGCGCTAGTGCTCGTGCCGGTGGTGGAGGTCGGGAACGTGAGGGTGCGCGTGCACGAGTTCGAGGTGTACGTGTTCGTGGCTGTGTCGGCCGGTGAAGCCGTCTGCATGCAAATGGTCGTGGTGGCCGTCGTGGTGATCATGTTCGTGGGTGTGCACCGTTCGGTGGTGGTGATGTTCGTGCAGATGATCGGAACGAAGCGACAACGCGACACCGCTGGCGGCAATCACCATCGCGACGATCTGGAGTCCGTCGATCGAGTCGGACAGCACGACCCAGGACAAGACCGCGCCGAGGAACGGAGCGGTTGCGAAGATCACTTGCCCGCGGGCTGCGCCGAGTTGTTGCGCTCCGCGGACCCACAGCGTGATCGACGCGCCGTAGCCGAACGCGCCAACGACGAGCGCACCAACGATCGACCAGCCGCTGACGTCGCCGACGCCCGTGAGCATCAGACCGAGGATCAAGTTGACCGACCCGGCAACGACTCCCTTGAGGAAGGTGACGTGTTGCGGGCTGACCTGGTCGATGCGCGACGTAACGCTGTTGTCGAGACCCCAGCACGCGCACGCGCCGACGATCAGCAACGCATCCACGCTGACCGCCGCGCCCGGTTCCCACACCAGCAACGCTCCAGCCATCGTCACCAGTACCGCGGCCCCGATCATGTTGCGACCGAGGTACTCCCGAAACAGGGTTGCAGCCAAGATCACGGTGAACACCAGCTCCATGTTCAACAGCAGCGAAGCCGTCGCCGCAGGGGTGTGCACCAGACCGGCCGTCAACAATGCGGGACCGATCGCGCCACCAGCGATGATCGCCGTCGCCAACAACCGCCAGTCGCGACGCAGCGCCGCACTTGTCGGTCGTCGGGTGATCCACCACGGTGACACCGCCAAGGCAGCGCCGAGATACAGCAGACCGGCGAGCACGAGCGGTCTCATGTGCTCCGCGATCACCGATGCGGCAGGAGTCGAAGCACCGAACAACAGCGCCGCCAGCGCACAGTTCCGCACACCTGACTTACTCACGCATCACCGTAAAACCCCGATAACGCCGAAGTGCCGCTCGGCGCTGGCAGTTCTGTGCGCATGATCGTCCATCCGTCAGCGCGACGGACCGGGCACTCTGGCGCGGGCGACGGTTGCAGTCCGTGGACACTCAAACCCTCATCGCAACAGCCAGCACGTGACCGCAATACGGTTGCAAACCGAGTGTGATAGACGCCTCTGCTACCGCTCCTGCTGCGGCAACGGGACCGAGTTCTAGTTCCAGTTGATGTTGCTCAGCCACGACCGCACCGAACCCGGCCGTGACGTGGTCGCGCCACTTCGGAATCTGGTCATAGCTCAACGTTTCGAACCCAGTTGCTCCAAGTATCGGTCGGTAGTCGCTCACTGGGTCGTTCCACACCGGCAGCCCAGCGACATGCTCGGCGTCCAGCTCGAACGTGACGAACGCGAATCGTCCGCCCGGACGGAGAATTCTTGCCACCTCGATCAGCGCCTTGGTCTTGTCTGGTGCGTATTGCAGGGCATCGACAGACATCACGGCATCGGCAGAACCAGACGCAACCGCCGTCGCTTCGAAGCTTCCATGCGCGAATTCTGCACGATCGCTCATGCCGACAGACAGCGCACTCTCTACGGCGCGCTCGATGGCGACGCTCGACAGATCACGGCCGACCACGCGAGCGCCGTACTCTCTCGCAACCCACAGGCTGGGACCCGCCGCACCGCAAGCGAGATCGACAAGTATCTGATCTGGAGCCAGGTTCAAACCCTGAGCGAGAGAGCGCAGTTCCGTCAAGGAGATGAAACTGACGTGGGCGAATTCCTCGGGAAAGTCTGCGCCGGTCACATGCTCACGCCAGATTCGATTCCACGTCGGGCTGCGACCCCACGCTTCATAGAAGGCGTCGTAGCCGTTCGTGAGCGGATCGTCGGCGGGCATTGGCCCACCGTAGAGCGTCGGTGACCTCGCATGGATCCGAGCGCCATATCTTCGATCCGCGCTCATCATCACGGACCCTTCGACTGATGCGCGCCGGGTTGTGCCGACACCTCACAGTCACGAGGCGACAGCTACGCGTGCGATGGTAGAGCGGTATACGCAATGGGCGGACTGGACGGGCTGGGCGGACGGGAGACCACGTCAGCGGACTGGGACGGACCCGGCGGACGGGAACCACAACCTTGCCAAGGTGAGGGTCGCGGGTTCGAATCCCGTCGTCCGCTCCAATCGACCCTGGTCAGCGGCCCTTTTGCGGGTCGCTGTTGCGGAACTCCCGGGGAGTTGTCTGGAACCAGCGGCGGCAACTTCGGCCCAAGGCTGACTGTTCGCTGTAATCGAGGAGGGCGGTGACCTGGCGGAGGGGAATGTCGGATTGGGACAGGTATTGCTGCGCCAGATCTCGACGGACGTCGTCTTTGATGGCCTCGAAGGTGGTGGCCTCTGCTTGCAGCCGCCGTTGCAGGGTGCGGGGATGCATGTAGAGGGCGTTGGCTACCTGGCGGTGGCCGCAGGTACCGGTGCCCAGCAGGGCCTCGATGGTCTGGCGGACTTGAACGGTGAGGGGGGTTCGCCCGCGTGGTACCTGACCGTCCAGATAGGCGGTGGCGACTTCGTGTAACTCTCGGTTTTGTTCGCTGATGAGCAGGTCGAGGTCTCTGGCCGCAAAGGCGAGGCCGAGACGGTCGGCCTGGAAGGTCAGGGGAGCGTCGAAGCGGGATCGGTAGGTCGCTGCGGTGGCCACGGCGGGATGTGGGAGCCACACCTGTTCCAGGTGGCATTGTCCCTCGGACAGCAGGATCATGATGCGCCAGGTCAAGCCGATCCCGTGCTCGGCGGTTTGCGCCCATTGGGGGGCGTGCTCCACCAAGCTTTTGAACACCACTCGAGCTTGGTCGCGACGCTCCCCGGTGCTGATGGTGAAGGCGATGGCGGCGTTGTAGACGTGCAGATATTTGGAGGCGCAGCGCATGGCCTCGCCCACCGTGGCCGAGTACCGCATGGCGACTGCGAGGGCGCCCAGGATGCCAATGTCTTGACGTTCGGCCAGGCGCAGCCCGAAGTCGGCGGAGCCGAGGTCGGCGGCGGAGCGCTCCAACAGGTCGATCAGGCTCTCGAAAGTGATGAAGGCCGTCAGCCGGTTGAGAGCCGCCGGTTCGATGCTCGCTTGGCGCAACAGCCGGGTTGGGTTACCACCCAGGTCGGTGACCAGTTCCCGATAGCCGCGCAGAGATTGGGCTTGGACCATGGCGGTCATGGCCACCTCCGAACTTGCCGCCAAGTGTCCAAAGTCTGTCGCTCAAGGTCGAGATTGGCAAGCCCGCTTCTATCGACAGAGATTCCGTGACGATCCAGGGACACACGTGTCAACACCGGCATCCTGCGGTGCCTCCTCGCCTTTCGTCGCCAGATGGTAAAAGCCTGTCGCTAAAGGTCCAGTCCCGGGGCCACCTCATGCCGATAATGGCCGGAGTCGCTCAAAGAGGACGGCTCGCTGGCGCCCGAATCGGGCGACTAGCAAAGTACAAGGGGACGGAAACACAGCATGATGAAAGCCTTGATAGGCAACAAGAAGGGGCGCGCGCTGTTTGCAGCAGCGATCGCCGCTACATCAGTGGGGGCGCTCATCAGCACCCCGGCGTCGGCAATCGACGGTCAGCAGTTCGTCGTCAACGGCGGGTTCGACTCGTCTGGAGCCAACGGCGAACTTCTCGCCCCCAGCACGACGGACTTCGCTCTGACGAGCATCAACGGTCCTGGCGGCGGGACCGGCAACGGGTCGATGTACGACCCCGGTCGCTATGTCATCGGCTCCAACCCGAACAACTTCCATTCGGCGTGGATCACACTGCCCGAGGGCAACCCGATGCTCATCGCCAACGGCTTTGAGAGCACCAACCAGAAGGTTTGGGAGCAGGTCATCACGACCAGCCCCTGCACCACGCCTGGCTCGCTGGTCACGTTCGACTTCACGGCGAACGCGATGAACATCCTCAGCGCCGAGTGGGTTGCAGCCAATGCTCCCGGTGGCGTGGCAGGGGCGAACATCTCGGTGACGATCAACGGCGTCCCGTTGGGTGCTTCGCAAGACCTGACGACCAGCAACCCCGGCAACGTGGTGCAGTTCGTCGGGCCCGTTGCTGCCGCGGCGTCGTTCGACGTGGCGATCTGGAACAACGGCACGGCGTACATGGGCAACGACTTCGCCATCGACAACATCTCGCTGGTTCAGCGTGGCGATTGCGCCCCGCCCTGCACCGACGTGGTTCACGGCGTGTGGTTCAACTACACCGGCAACAGCGTCGGCGCTCCGGCCCTCAACGACCCGAAGTGGCACGCACTTCCCGCCACTCCCGGTGGTCAGCACGACGTGGACGTGCGCGGCTTCAACAAGCCGTACCAGGTCGGTACCGCCAAGGGCAAGGGCGACTGGTTCAAGTGGGTGGACGACGGAGCCAAGTGCGCCGTCTGATATCACACTGATACCCCGGTATCCGCAAAGAGGCCCTCGTCTTTCGACGGGGGCTTCTTGCTGTTCATATCGGCATACGGCGGTTAACGGTTTCAGAGCTCGCTCGAGGCACCCACCCCGCCAGCCGGCGCGACCGCGCATGGATCTCCGAACAAGCCGTCCCGGGGTCAGCTGCAGCGAGTGTTCCACTTCCGCGATGGACCATCACATCGGTTCGAGGGCGACTGTGACGATGAGATCACCAGAAGCGTTACATCATCGGTGCCTCAATCGTTACGTCGCTCGAGAGATCTTCAGTGCTACCGCGCTGACAAGAACGCGGTGACGAGACTGGCCCAATAAACTGCATGGCACCTTCGGGTTGTCTTTCGAACGACATGCCGTCCCGTCAACCGCACAACACCGCCGGAACCCGTGGCCTGACAGGAGCCTGCCCTCACACGAGTGGCCCATCGCTGGCCTGAAACACGGCAACAGGAACTTGACAACAGATAGGAGCGTCGTTCCGTGTGTCGGGCACAGCTATGCGATCCGCACCGACCGCGCGCTCCGAAGTACGGCGCACAGAACGCGCGGGCCGAGGCAACCAGATTGCTCGTGTTGCCGGCCGAGAACACACTCAGAGCCGGCGATCTGAGCACCTCGCAGGCCATAGACGGCGCGACCTGTGGCCGCGTGCTGACGAGGACAGGAGGTCGCTCAACGCATCATCACCAAATCGTGACTCAAGGCAGGAACGTTGACTCGCTGACCGTGGTCACGCCGAGTCCGGCCGTCCGCGGGGCGGGCTGAGGGGTCGCCCTTCGGATCGACGGCGGCGCGGCGAGCGACGCACGAGGCGGAAGTCGGCTGCGTGCTTGGCCAGTTCCTGATGGCGCTGGCATGCGGTGAACAGGAGGTCGTAGTTCATAAAGTTCATGCTTGTAACTTTGACGAAGTTTGTGGACAGGATGAGTCCGCAACATCTGGAAAGATGTTGTGTCGATGGACACCCCGGCCCGACTGTTGCGCCTCCTGGCGATGTTCACCACCAGGGCATCGTGGAGCGCCGAAGAGCTCGCCGGGCGGCTCGAGATCACCACCCGCACTTTGCGTCGCGACGTCACCCGCCTTCGTGATCTGGGATACCCGATCACGAGCATGACCGGTCGATACGGGGGGTACGAGCTGGGCGCCGGCGGCCGCCTGCCGCCGCTCCTGCTCGACGACGACGAGGCGATCGCGGTATCGGTCGCGCTGCGGGACTTGTCAGCTGAGGCCGACCCGACGCTCGGAGAGGCTGCCTTGTCAGCATCGGCCAAACTGCGCCAGGTGCTGCCCGCCCCCTTGCGCGATCGGGTCGACGCACTCGGCGAGGTGGTCGTCGGCCTGCGTCGCACTCGCGCTCCGCGCCAAGGCAGTGGTAGCGAGCGCGTCGAGCTGCCGAGCCTGATGACCTTCGCGATGGCCTGCCGGCGCGGCGACCGCGTGCACTTCACGTACCGCGACGGTGCCGACCGCGTGAGCGAGCGCCGCGTCGAGCCCCACCGACTGGTGTCACTCGGCCGGCGCTGGTACCTCGTCGGGTTCGATCTCGATCGAGACGACTGGCGCACGTATCGCATCGACCGCGTCAGCGCGTTGATCGCGTCCGGCCACCGCAACACGCCGCGCCCGACGCCGGACGCGGGCGCGCTTGTCGCCGAGGGCGTCGCTGTGCGCGTCTTCGACACCAGCGCACGCGTCAAGGTGATGGCCCCGGCCCAGGAGGTCGTGCATCACATCGGCCCGACCGTCGGCGTGATTGAACCGGGCGACGACACGTTCTGCGTGGTGACGATCGGCGGTGACCACGACTGGATCGCGCGCTACCTCATCAGCCTCGACCTCCGTTTCGAGGTGATCGAGCCGCGCGAGGTAAACGATGCATTGCAAGCCCTCGCCGAGCGGATGCTCAGCCAGTTGGCCGCGCATCCGCTCGGGAATCAGGACGCGAACGCGGCGGCCAGCTCGCTGACCCCATGCGCCCGATAGACACCCTCGAACCGCTCCTTGTCGCACAGCACCCGGGACTGTCAGCGCAGATCCGCCGGTTGCGGATCCTCGTTGGGTGCAAGGAAGGCCCCGGGGCTTCGAGGAGCGACACTGTCGGACATTCGTTGGCACTTCCGTGGGTGAGAACTTGAACACGCGGCCTCGGTGACCGTCGCCGATGCCGGCGCCGTGCGCGCCGGACCTACGGACGTTTGTGAAGGTTCATCGAGGCTGACGGTCTGCGGACGCGCTGAGGCTTCAGCACTGAGCGACATCTGGCGAATTGACGATTGCCTTTTTACTTTGTCAAGTTTCGGCGATCAAATGATTTGCACAAAAGTTGAAGATGTATTTTACAGAGCGAAGTATCGATCCACTCTTTTAAAGGTGAATATAGATCCCAAACTTGCTCAGCTTACGTCCCGTTGCATCCTGGTCAGAAGGCGTGCATACTGCACCCATGACACCAACTGACTCAACCCATCACCTCATCCATAGTTTCTTCTCTGACGCCCAGCTCGGCCCCCTATTCCACGGGATCATGATCCGGACCGTTCGACAAGTAGCGCACCAGAGCGGCGCCAAACGGTGGAAGCAAGCACCGGCTGGGACAGGCACGAACGTAGGCCTTCTCGAGCTCCACCTTCGTGCCCACGGGCTCTGCCTGTACTCGCCACTCGCCAACCTCGCCGCCGGCAAGAACGGAACCATCATGGCAACAGGCGTCCTGCAGTACCTACACGCCGACGACTTGGTGATCACACTCGACTCCAGGTACCAGCAGGCACGAGATCTCGCCGATGGTGTGACCACGCTGACCACGCCCCTCGATGACGACGCGCTTCGCCTATTCCGAGGCGACGCAATTAGAGCTGCCGCGTTCAACGACGCCAATCGCGTCTGCCAAGACATCCTCGAGCCGCGCCTCTGGGAAGTGTCCCCGATATGACCCAGGCACCACTGTCGCCGCACGCCGCCCGTCGCAAGGACGAGATGGCCCTCACTGACAACGAGGTAAACGAAGGCACCGAACACCCCGATGTCACCTACCCCGGGTGACAGTCGGCACGGACCTGGACGACAAGTTCGCAAGAAGGGACGGCTCTGCTCTGTCCACGCCCCAAATGGAGTGGTGATCACGTTCCTCTGGAGCGGTGAGTCCACCGGCTACAAACGGTGGAGCCGGCCGCACCTCGCCGCGGGGAGCCAAAATCCGCCCGCGCGCAGCACA
>Ga0157378_10004756_pt1 | contig 11898 bp, 7 predicted proteins | sample M65metaG_FD_115309 | JGI IMG/M metagenome (GOLD analysis project Ga0157378, IMG submission 115309) | Miscanthus rhizosphere microbial communities from Kellogg Biological Station, Michigan, USA - M6-5 metaG | ecosystem: Host-associated > Plants > Roots > Rhizosphere > Soil | place: USA: Michigan...
GAGGACCTGGCCGAACCGCGTTTAGCATTCGCCAGCCTGTCGCCCGATGCAGTGTTCCGTTACCAGCAGGTATTCGGCTACACCCGCGAGGATATTGATACCATCATCAAACCGATGGCAGTTGATGGCAAGGAGCCGATCGGTTCAATGGGTACCGATGTGCCGCTGGCTGTGTTGTCAGACAAGCCGCAGCATTTGTCCAGCTATTTCAAACAGTTCTTCGCCCAGGTTACCAACCCGCCTATCGACCCGATACGCGAACGTTTGGTGATGAGCCTGGCTACCTTCATAGGTAACAACGGCAACCTGCTGGATGAGGATAAAATGCATTGCCATTGCGTTACGCTTAAACATCCTATCCTGGTTGATTATGACTTGGAAAAATTAAGAAGTATCGATACCGGTATGTTCCACGCCAAAACGCTGCAAACTTATTTTGTTGCTGATGGTATGCCGGGCTCAATGGAAAAAGGTTTGGCAAGGCTTTGCCGTTATGCCGAAGACGCCGTCGGCGAAGGGTTTGAAGTATTGATACTATCAGATCGCGCCATCGATTCGGAGCATGCGCCTATACCTTCATTATTGGCTGTGTCTGCTGTTCACCATCACCTGGTTAAAAAAGGCTTGCGTGGTGCCGTAGGTTTGGTTTCTGAGGCAGGTGATGCCTGGGAAGTACACCATTTTGCAACGCTGCTGGCTTTTGGCGCTACGGCCATCAACCCATACCTGGCATTATCTACTATCGAAACTGTTAAAAATGACGGTAGCCTGGAAACCAGCCTGGATAGCAAATCACTCAAAAAGAATTATGTAAAAGCCATTAATGATGGTTTATTAAAGATATTCTCCAAAATGGGTATCTCAACACTGCAATCTTATCATGGTTCGCAGGTGTTCGAGATATTGGGTATTAATAAATCCGTAGTTAACCGTTATTTCGACGGAGCGGTAACCCGTATTGGCGGTTTAGGACTAGATGAAATAGCCCGCGAGTCGCTTTGCAAGCATAAGATAGGCTTTGGCAGCTCCAAATCAGGTGATCACTTATTACCGGAAGGTGGTATTTACCAGTGGAAGCGCCGGGGCGAGGAACACCTATTCAACCCGCAAACGGTTCACTTGTTGCAGCATGCTACCCGCAGCAACGATTATTCGACTTATAAAAATTACGCTAAACTCATCAATGAGCAGGGCGAGAAACATTATACCATACGCGGCCTGCTGGATTTTGCACATCACCGCGAATCAATCAAGCTGGAGGAAGTAGAACCGGCAGAAAGCATCATGAAGCGTTTTGCTACGGGTGCTATGTCATTCGGCTCGATCTCGCACGAGGCCCACAGTACTTTGGCTATCGCGATGAACCGCATTGGCGGCAAAAGCAATACCGGCGAGGGTGGTGAGGATGAATTGCGTTATGAAAAGCTACCAAATGGCGATTCAATGCGCTCGGCTATTAAGCAGGTGGCTTCGGCAAGGTTTGGGGTGACATCCAATTACCTGACCAATGCCGATGAGTTACAGATAAAAATGGCGCAGGGTGCAAAACCCGGCGAAGGTGGTCAGCTGCCCGGTCATAAGGTTGATGAGTGGATCGCTAAGGTTCGTCACTCAACTCCGGGAGTAGGTTTGATATCACCGCCGCCACACCATGATATTTATTCAATTGAGGATTTAGCCCAGCTGATATTCGACCTGAAAAATGCTAACCGTGCCGCACGTATCAACGTGAAACTGGTATCAAAAGCTGGTGTCGGCACCATAGCCGCAGGTGTTGCCAAAGCGCACGCTGATGTTATCCTGATAGCAGGTTACGACGGTGGTACCGGTGCATCGCCTATCAGTTCGATCAAGCATGCTGGTTTGCCATGGGAACTCGGCCTGGCCGAAGCACATCAGACACTGGTTCGCAACAAACTGCGCAGCCGCGTGGTGTTGCAAACGGACGGTCAGTTAAAAACCGGACGTGATTTGGCCATAGCCTGTTTAATGGGAGCCGAAGAGTGGGGCGTTGCTACTGCTGCATTAGTTGCCGGTGGCTGTATCATGATGCGCAAATGCCATCTGAATACCTGCCCGGTTGGTGTGGCTACTCAAGATCCGGATCTGAGGAAACTATTTACCGGCAAGCCGGAGCACATCGTTAACCTGTTCCGCTTTATGGCTGAGGAGATGCGCGAAATCATGGCTGAACTGGGCTTCCGCACCATTAACGAGATGGTGGGCAGGGTACAGTTCCTGAAAGTGAAGGACGGCCTGCAAAACTGGAAAGTAAAGCATATCGATCTTTCGGGCATGTTGCACCCGGTAACCAACGCCAAAGGCCTAACCCTGTATAACAGCGAAAGCCAGGATCACGGTATAGATGCCATTATCGACTGGCAGTTGTGGGAACAGGCAAAGTCTGCCCTGGAAGATAAAACACCGGTTTTTGCCACATTTGATGTGAAGAATACCGACCGTACCATTGGTACGATGTTATCCAACGAGATATCAAAATTATACGGTTCGGCAGGATTGCCTGATAATACGATCAATTATAAATTCAAAGGGTCGGCCGGACAAAGCTTCGGTGCTTTCACTACCAAAGGTATTTCCTTTGAACTGGAAGGCGAAGCAAATGACTATGTAGGAAAAGGTCTGTCAGGTGCGCAATTAGCTATTTATCCATCGCCGGAAGCCACCTTTACACCTGAAGACAATATCATCATTGGCAACGTGGCACTGTACGGTGCTACGTCAGGCGAAGTATTTATCCGGGGTATGGCAGGCGAGCGTTTCGCTGTGCGTAACTCGGGTGCTACAGCGGTAGTGGAAGGTATAGGCGACCACGGTTGCGAATACATGACCGGTGGCCGCGCCCTGATACTGGGTAATACAGGCCGCAACTTTGCAGCAGGCATGAGCGGTGGTATAGCCTGGGTTTATGATAAGGACGGCTCCTTTGCAGAAAACTGCAACAGGGAGATGGTGGATCTTGACCCGCTAACCGAAAAGGATTCGGAACAGATTATCGCTTTGCTTAAAAAGCATGTAAGCCTCACCGGCAGCAAAGTAGCCAAGGACCTGTTAAAGAACTGGAACGAGGCATCGACCAAATTTATTAAGGTGTTCCCGCAGGAATACAAGAAAGTTTTACAGAAAGCAGAATATCAAACAGTAAGCTAATGGGAAAGCCAACAGGATTTAAAGAGTATAACAGGGAACTTCCCGATAAAATTGCTCCGGCGGAACGCGTAAAAAACTACCAGGAGTTTGAGAGCTTGTATACTGAGGAAAAATTGAACGAGCAATCGGCAAGGTGTATGAATTGTGGCATTCCATTTTGCCACTCTGGTTGCCCGCTGGGTAATATCATACCTGAATTTAACGATGCTGTTTACCGCAAGAACTGGGAGGAAGCGTATAAAATATTGTCATCAACCAATAATTTCCCTGAGTTTACCGGCAGGATATGCCCTGCGCCATGCGAGTCGGCATGTGTGCTTGGTATCAATAAACCACCGGTAGCTATCGAGGAAATTGAAAAACATATCATCGAAATAGCTTACGAGAAAAACCTGGTTAAACCAACGGCGCCTGTTATCAAAACCGGTAAAAAGGTGGCTGTGGTTGGGTCCGGGCCGGCCGGATTGGCTGCTGCGGCGCAATTGGTCAAAGCAGGCCATGCGGTTACGGTCTACGAGCGCGATGATAAACCCGGGGGCTTGCTGCGTTATGGTATCCCTGATTTCAAGCTGGAGAAATGGGTAGTAGAGCGCCGTGTGCAGATCATGGAGGAAGATGGCGTGGTGTTTAAATGCAATGCTGAGGTTGGAAAAGACATAGGAGCAGATGAACTGGTACGCAGCAATGATGCCGTAATACTTGCAGGTGGTTCAACTATTCCGCGTAATTTACCGATCCCGGGCAGGGAATTGAAGGGTATCCATTTCGCAATGGATTTTCTGAAACAACAAAACAAACGTGTAAGTAACATCGGCTTCGATGCCGAAGATATATTAGCAACGGGCAAGGATGTAGTAATTATTGGCGGTGGCGATACGGGTTCAGACTGTGTGGGGACTTCGAACCGCCAGGGTGCAAAGTCTATCAGGCAGTTTGAGGTGATGATGCAGCCACCCGCGCAGCGCACACAGCACATGCCATGGCCGACTTACCCGATGGTGCTGAAAACTACGAGCAGTCACGAGGAAGGGGCTGAACGCCACTGGGGTATCAATACCAAAGAATTTTTAGGCGACGATAAAGGCAATTTACGTGCATTAAAAGTAACCGACGTAAGCTGGGAACTGGATGTAATGGGCCGCCCGATCAAATTTAATGAAGTAGAAGGCTCAGAACGCGAGATAGAATGCCAGCGCGTATTTCTTGCCATGGGATTCGTACATCCGCAGCACGAGGGCATGATCAATAGTCTGAATGTGCACCTGGATGAGCGCAAAAATGTAAAAGCCAAAGAAGGGAACTACCGCACCAATGTAAGCAAGGTATTTGCTGCAGGCGATATGCGCCGCGGGCAATCGTTAGTTGTTTGGGCCATATCAGAAGGCCGCGAGTGTGCCCGTAAAGTAGATGAGTTCCTGATGGGGCACTCGGTACTGGAAAGCAAGGATGCCGTGAACCAGTTTGAGCAGGTGTTTTAGTGAGTGGTGAATAGTGAATGGTCAATAATTATTAGATAGCATTTTTTAATACAGTTCAGTTAATAAACCTAAGGATGAGCCGGGCCGCGAAAGCGGTTCGGCTTTGTTTTACTTAATGTCGTAGCTTTTCTTAAGCTCGGGAATCATTACCCTTACTTGTTTTATCCAGTTCTTATTCATGGCTTCAAAATTTGTATAGGCATTATACCGTTTAAAATCCAAAGTTGTTGAACCGGGTTTAAACGGTCCGGCTATCCCTACAAAGGTGGTGTTCTCGTCTCGCTGCGATTTGAATTTATAAGCATAGTAAACAAATCCTTTATCTGTTACACTGCCCAAAAGGGTGATTTTTTCGGGAGAGCCATCATCATCGTCCTCCGCGCCTATCTCTTTGTACAGGCAAAGCTTGCCAAACTCACTTTGTGATTTATACTTAAGCGGCACCATATCCAATTGATTTTGGTGATAATATGCCTCCATTATCTCGTAGCGGCTATCCAGGCTATCCAGTAGTTTGGTCAATAATGATTGATTTACCGGGAGTTTGTTGCTTATTCGAGCGGTTACTGCGTTGCTCAGAAACGTTCCCTTTGGCAGGTTTGTAATGTAATAATTTGTATAGGTATTGGTTAATGCTTCGCCTTTTACGGCTGTCATCATGTTCAGGTATTTATCAATACTTGTTCCATACTCGTATTTGGCAGAATCTTTATTTGCGATATATTTTTTAATTTCATTTAAGGCATTGGCTGTCAATACTTCAAAATTATTCTTTAGTATTTTGGTGTAATTTTCATTGTTTTCATTGGCCATCCGGCTCGCCAGTGATATCACTCTCAACTTGTAAGCACTATCACTCATCAACGGGATCAGTTGCTGAAAATGCGATACAGCATAAGCCAACGAATCAAATAATGGCTTGAAGACAGAGTACGTATTTGTTTTTAACGGCTTGTCATTGATAAGTAGCTTAAAATAAACATCATAGCCCTTTAACGAATCGGTAGCTGGTAAAACACTGAGAATGGTCGCTTTTAGATCGTCTTTGCCTTGTAAATTGCCATATAAAGTTTCAAGGCGGTTAAGTGTCGTGCTATCGTGCAGGTTTTTTAACCTTTCGATCAGTATCGAACGGGTGCTATAGCTGCTTGTATCGTCCGGGTAATTATTTTGTATGGCCGAATAAATATCCGGCAGTTCGTCTCGGGTAAAAGTGTAATAACCAAGCGCGCCTTTCGCTGCTAAAAAAACCGTAGTATCACCTGATCGCAGATCGGCAGCTATCCCCGCTGCTTTTGATGATGCAAGGTCAATTTTGACGCCTGATGACGTATTCGTAAAAGCGGAGTAGAACGCATTGCTTTACGTATCAAAAAGCTTTTCTCTGGCGTTGAAGCTCTGGAGGATAAAAACATCACCTTCATCTATTATAATTCTTTTGCGGCGCTGCTCCTTGGTTACCTTATTCTGCGTCAGGACTTCCCGGGCTTTTTTTCCGTCCACCTCAATCGTATCAACCTTGATCAGCGAATCGGTATACTTAACAGTCAGCCTGGTTAATTCCCGATACAGTGAATCAGTACCTGTTGTGCGATAATACTTACTGACCTGTGTGTGCTCGATACCATATACATCACCCGATACAGGGCTGGTAGCAACATAATAGGATTGAGTACCAAGGTATGAATTGTACGTTTTTGTACTGTCGGCTACATCTATCGGCCGGGCAGGTAATTTAATGCTGTATTTATCGCGGGGCGAGTCAAAGGTGATGTATTCAGGTTTTAAATAAGGATTGAAAGTAAAAGAACTGAAAAAAATATCATTGGCATTTATCCCTTCACCGTCGCGCAGGTTTTGCTCCATTAGCATATACAGGCGGTTCCCTCTCAGGTATATACGCACCAGGCCATGATAATTGCCCGAAAATTCAAGCTGTATCTCACGCCCTTCGTAACCGTCCTTTGATATTTTCTTCAGTTCGCCAATAATTTTGGCCCTGCCTGAAAATTCGGTACTTATCGAGTTGAAAAGCGCCTCCTTGTCGGCAAGAAAGGTGCCATTCGGGTAGTCGTTATACCTGAGCAGGTAATTCATCATATGGTCGGTATCCGTTGACAGGAACATTTTTATCCTGAAAACCTTACCAGGTAGTTTAGGGCTTGTTATATCCCGGCCTATAAAACGTGGCTCAAAGGGTAACTTTACACTAAATGCCGCAGTGTCACTCTTAAATACTACCCAGTCTTTGGCCGGTTTTTCGGCAATTTTGAAACTGGTGAATGAATTAAAGAAACGGTTGGCATAGTCTGTCTGCAGGGTTTTCAAACGATTACCCATGTACAGGTAATAAAGCATATTATTATTGACAAACAGCATTGAACGCTGATAACCATGCCCGCTTTTTGTTATGATGTCAGTTGCCTTGAGGCCGTTAACTATCATGGTTTTTCTGCTGATCAGTTTATCGGTTTTCCCTTTTGCGAGGTTGTGCACTATTTTGTTAATGGCCTTTTGTGCATCCACCGGATGGTCTGCCGTTCCCTGTCGTATTACATAAATTCCATAAAAAGTGCCGTTTGCCAGGTCGGGAAATACAACGGTTGTGTTGCCATAGACGTTTGTTTGCAATGGTTCGGCAGGGAATTGTAGCGAATAGCCCATATCATAATCTGTATGGGTTACCCATTTCATTTTTTTATAGTCAATGTGAAATTTTGAAGACACACCTGTGAAAGTTGCAGGCACTGCTGTAACTGTATATCCTTCCTTGCGCAACAATGAAATAACGCCTTCATCGCCGGGCAGATGAGCAGCGCCAACGGCTGCAAAAAGTGTTTTATCATGTATGTCTTTAATAATACTCCCGGCCATCACTTTATTTCTCGCCATAATTTCCGAGTCGGCCATTTTGTACTTACTTACGTAACTGGAGATATCGTCGAGACTGCCGGAACTGTATATTTTTACCATTTCTTCCCGGTGTTCTCCTTCACTATTATCCAGCAGGTACAGCAACCGTGTCTTTACCGCGTCAGGCGTACCCATCAGTTTATTCATCTGCTGCGACGTGTTTTCCAGTCCATAGATATTTTTATCCATCGTCCTGGCAATGCCATACAGGTAAGCATCAATAAACGACTCCCGGTCGTCGGGCTTGTCGTCATTTTTGCTTAGCATTGATTCGGCCATAAATGGGTTCATATCGCTGCGCATTTTATAGCCATTCTTCCGCTCGAATCTTTTTGCGAGCTCAGCGTATTCTTTAGCACTTAATAGTTTATGAAGGTCGAATGTAGTGTCGCTTTTTCCCCAAAGTTTAAATAGCAACCTGATCGCGCTATCGGGCTGCACTTCCAGTGCGAACGTCTGGCACTTTTGAATGGCGAGCATTACTGAATCGCTGAAGTTAAAGACCCGTTTGTCCTTAACATGCATCGTTCCAAACAGGTAGGAAGGTTGTTTCAGATCTTTGCCGCTTATCCGCCATAAAAGCGTGTAGGGTTTCCTCTGTTGGCTCTTCTGAGCGTTAACCGGCGAGACAGCCAGCAGGATTGTAGATAGAAAAAAAAGGTATTTTAATAAAAGTTTAGGGTGTAAAAAATGACGCATAAAATAAAAAAATCATTGTAAATAAGATCAGGTCGATGCAGCAAAAGCAGCCTACTAAATATACGGATTTTTTTTGAGCTGATCTACTTTTCCGACGGATTTTTTTTCCCTGCGTCTAATTTATCAATCAATTTTACCAGCCTTTCTGCTTTAGTTTTTTCCTGCTTTGCAGTCAAAACCCAGAGTACATATTCCTTACGATTAGAATAGGAGAGCTTCTCGTAATTGGCTAATGCGTGCTGGTTTTGCTCTAATACTGCTTTGATCTCATCCGGGAGACTGACAATCCTGTTATCTACATCTATCCACTGGCTGTATTCGTTTTGTTTGATCTCTTCATTGCAGGTGTCCGAGGTTTTGGTTTGTTCCTTTGGGCGGAAACGAAGGGCGGTCCAGATGTGGTTTATCGCGGCAGCGGCCACCCCACCAAAACCATATTTAGTCAGTTCGTCCCAACTGCTCATCATTTCCAGGTCGCTTTCCATACCCGAGCTTTTTTTGGGGTAGATGATCCAAAAGACAGATGCTGGTTTCAGTAATGGCATCACTACCTTTAGGCTGTCTATCAGTTCATAACTGTTTTTGACGAACAGTTGAACGCCGTCAAAATCACCGTTTGTACTGTAAGAAATACCGGCGCCTTCGGGAAGGGGTTCGAGCAAACTCAGGTAGCCTTCCGGGGCGTTATACAGAAGCCAATACTGGCCCGGCTTCATCTGGAGTTTTTTTGCAATGGTGGACATGATTAAGCGATTTATATTGGATAAATATCTTATAAATCTTTTAATCCCGCTTATCGAAAATTGCTAAATGACACGATTAAGTGATTGGATTGATTTATCGGATGTTAAATATCCGGCTAATCTTTTAAATCCTGGAATCGTGTAAAGAAATCCCATAGTACTATCCCCGCCGACACTACGATATTAAAGGAATGTTTGGTGCCAAACTGCGGTATCTCGATACAGGCATCAATCACCTGCATCACCTCATCGCTTACGCCATTTACTTCATTGCCGAATATGAGCGCGTATTTTTTACCTTCTTCGGCTTTGAAATCATTCAGCATGATGCTTTTTTCGGCCTGCTCGATGGCTAATATGATATACCCTTCCCTGCGTAGTTGTTTAACTGCCTGCATAGGATCGGCGTAATAGCTCCAGTTAATGGATTGGGTAGCGCCGAGTGCGGTCTTTTCTATTTCGCGGTGCGGTGGCTGACCGGTGATGCCGCATAAACAAACCTGCTCAACCGCAAAGCCATCGCAGGTGCGGAAAATGGAACCTACATTGTGCATGCTGCGCACATTATCCAGTACCACAACTACAGGAAGTTTTTCCTGTTCTTTGAATTCGGAAACAGAGGCCCGGTTAAGTTCGTCGAGTTTGAGTTTACGCAAGGTTGGTAATTAGTTATTGAGGAACAGTGATCAGTTAATTTTTACAAATTTACTGTTTCCTTTAATATACCAACTCCATCGCCTATCAATGAGCTATACACGGACGGCGCATAGCCAACCTTACCGGTATAATATTCAGATACAGCTTCGGCGAATTGAGCAAAAGCGCTTTCCTTTACCAAAGCAATAGCGCATCCCCCAAAGCCAGCGCCTGTCATGCGTGCTCCGGCAACGTCCGGGTTGGTTTTGCTGTATTCAACAACAGCATCCAGTTCCTTGCCGCTTACTTCATATAAATTTTTGAGCGAATCGTGCGATGCGTACATCAGTTTTCCAAATTCAGCCAGGTCGCTGGCAGCCAGTGCCTCAGCAGCTAATTTAACGCGGTCGTTTTCTTCAACCACATGCGTTGCGCGTTTCAGTACAATTTCGTCTTTGATCAAATGCTTATACTTTTCAAAAGTGGAGCTGTCAATGTCACAAAGATTCTGGATATCCAATTCCTGTTGCAGTGCCCTCAAAGCTGACTGACATTCTTCAACACGCTCGTTATATTTTGATTCAGCAAGCTTGCGTGGCTTATTTGTGTTGATGATAGCCAAAACATATTCCCCAAGATTACTGTCGACTGCCTTATACTCAAGCGAATCACAATTAAGCATCAGGGCTTTGTTTTTTTCGCCAAAGGCGACGGCAAATTGATCCATTATACCGCAATTAACGCCGATGAATACATTTTCCACTTCTTTTGATAACTGTACCAGTTCAAGTTTTGAATAGCCGCATTCAAACAGGTCGTTCAAAGCATAAGCCGTCGCCACTTCTATAGAGGCAGAAGAGGATAGGCCCGAACTAATGGGGATATCGCCGTAATAAAGCAGATCGAGGCCCTGTAGTTTGTTATGTTCCTTTAAAAAGTAGTCGATTATACCTAAAGGGTAATTGAACCAGGTTTCGCCTGTTTTTTTATATTCCTGTTGTAAAGAAATATCTAATTGATCGTCAAAATTGAGGCTCCTGAAACGGAAGACACCATCATTATTTAGAGAGGTTAATACATAGGTGCCGAACGTAATGGCACATGGCATAACCAGCCCGCCATTGTAATCGATATGTTCGCCGATAAGGTTTACCCTGCCGGGTGAGAAATAGGCATTTTCCGCGTCTTTATTAAATATTCTTTTGTATTCGCGGTACAGGTTTTGCTTCATTTTAGGTTTTAAAAATAATGGAAAAACAAATATTGTAAAAAATACAGTTATTATTGGTTTTTATTTTTCGCTTAGCGAATTTCATGCGAGAATTGATGGCAAATCATGGTGGACCAGGTAAAATAAGAAACCTATTTTATGCTTACCTGTTCCTGTTGAAGACAAGAAATATTAATTAAAATAATTATGGATCAGTACTTAATAACGGCTTACGACTTTACCGACTCTGAAGCCTTGCAGCGCCGGATGAATACCAGGCCCCATCATATCGATCAGCTTAAAGTTCTGAAGGAAAAGGGCAATTATATTAAAGGAGGTGCTATGCTGAATGATGAAGGGAAGATGATTGGCTCGGTAATGATGATGCAGTTTGAAAGTGAGGAAGAGCTACAGGCGTGGCAGCAAAACGAACCGTACCTAACCCAAAAGGTTTGGGAAACGGTTGATATCAAGCCATTCAAAGTGGCGGTTGTATAATCAAAAAAGGCCGGACAGTTATTAACTATCCGGCCTTTTCGTGTTTTGTTCTGACAGGTTATACCTGTTTTGTATAAGCGCCTGTTAACAGGTTGATAACATATGTTGAACCGCCTGTAATAGCCAGGGTAGCTGTGCTGCCTCCGTTAAACGTCAGCGTGCCGGTAAAGCTGTAGTTATGTGTTCCGGCTACGCCTGTAACAGTAACCGTAGCAGTGCCGCTAACAATTGCCCTTGATGGCTTAGCCAAAGTAAGATTAGTAACCACTACATCAATGTTGCTGTTACCTGTAGCCTTGTTACCGACTTTCGAGATGAAAGAACCAACCCGTTTGTATTCGCCGTTGATCACATAGTTTGTTGCGGTTTGGGTTAAACCGGCTATGGTTGCATTGGCTGTTCCGGTTGCAGTAGTGCTGATACGCGGGCCGTCAAATGTGCCGTGATAAGTTAATGCGTTAACAATGTTATCAGGCAAATTATTCGCATTACAGTTTAATGTATGGCTGTATTTAACAAAATAATCGTAAGTAACGGAATTGTTTGAGCCGGA
>Ga0157378_10004757_pt1 | contig 11898 bp, 10 predicted proteins | sample M65metaG_FD_115309 | JGI IMG/M metagenome (GOLD analysis project Ga0157378, IMG submission 115309) | Miscanthus rhizosphere microbial communities from Kellogg Biological Station, Michigan, USA - M6-5 metaG | ecosystem: Host-associated > Plants > Roots > Rhizosphere > Soil | place: USA: Michigan...
GTAAGAAAAGCTCTGGCCATCATGCGGGAACTTGTCCTTGGCCGATGCGACCAGGCCTTGCCCCGCCAGTGCAGCGATCGAAGCCTTGGTCACTTTGTTGACGTCGGCTGGGGCTTCGTGCCCGTCATACACACCCCCGAGCTTGATCGCATGTTGCGCGGCTTGCGCGAGCGTCATGCTCCTCCCGCCTCCCTTGTGGAAGACACGTTCATTCGCAACGTCGTATTGCTCCGGTTGCCCGCCATAGGTCTTGGCTGCGATCTCGCGGAGCTTTTGCTTGGCTTCGAGAGCAGCTGCGTAAGCTGCACGACTCATGGCGTGGGTCGTTTGGCTGCCGCCGGAGACACAAGTCCAGGGCAAGTTCTTCGCGGTGTTGCCCCAAATGACCTCGCATTTCTCCCACGGCACTCCCAATTCCTCCGCTATCACACGATGCACGTCGCTGAGCGACTCCGTGCCGAGGTTCCCGATGCCCGACTGAATTGAAATGCGCCCGTCGGGCTTGATGAGAAACAACCCGTCATATCCGACCGATCCCGCGTAGAACGCGCTCGATGAGACACCAATGCCACGAACCTTCGTGCCGCTTCGTTTTGGCTGGGAAAGGCGCTCCTTCCAGCGGAATTGCAGCGCACCCTGATCGAATGCCTCTTTCAGAAATGCGCTGGTCGAGTGCCCACGTTTGCCCTCTCGTGGTGGGCCGAAGGGAGATTTGCCCTCAGGGCAGTTCGCTTTCCGGATCTCGACCTGGTCGAGCGAAAGCTTGCGGGCCGCCTTCGATAACAACGGCTCCATCATGACAATGCCCTGCATGCCGCCAGGAGCACTTTGCGGCCCGCGAGGCGGAGTGTTGGTGAGCGCTGTCACTCCCCGCCAACGCATCGCAACTGGTTGATACAAAAGGGAAACGATGTTTCCTGATGCATTTGCATCCCCGCCAGCGTCGTAGGGTCCGTTGTTAGAAATGACGTACATGTCCAGCGCCACGATGCGACCCTCTTTAGAGAAGCCCACCTTCATCCGCCCCTGGAATCCCGGGCGCGCGCGTCCGATAAAGGTTTCTTCTTCGCGGCTGATCCGCATCATCACTGGAGCACCAGCCTTTTTCGACAGCAGCGCCGGGATGATGGCGAAGATGTAGCCCGTTGCCTTGCTGCCGAACCCACCGCCGGTGTACTCGCTGATGAGCACGATCTGGGTCGGGTCCATGTTCAACCAGCGTCCCAGGCCTGCCAAGGTTTGCACCGTGCTTTGGGTTCCCATGTGGACAAATACTTTTCCGTTCTGCCAATAAGCCAGCGTGCTGCGGGTCTCCAGGGTCTGATGGCTCGTGTCGGGCGTAACAAACGTTTCATCCAGCACCAGCGCAGCATCGCGGAATCCAGCCTCTAGATCGCCGTAACTCCACTGATCTTGCGGCTTGCCCATCGGCAGCCGCCCTTCTCTGGCTTCGGAAAAATCGGCATCGGTCCACTTCAACTCCCCGAGCTTTGGAGGCGGAGGCCCTTGCGGCTTCTCCCCCGGCTTCAAAGGGGGCATCGGTTGTTTCACCCAGACATTACCTTCGAGTCGAGGATTGGGCCCACCGGCCCGCAAGGTGTCGAGCGGGTCGACAGCAAACGGCAGATGCTCAAATTCGATGTCGATGGCCTCAATCGCCTCGGCTGCGGTGTATTCGTCGATGGCGGCGACTGCCAGGATGGGCTCTCCCTGGTAGAGCGGTTCCATGGTCAGCGCCTTCTCGCCCTGCTGATTCGCCTTCGTCACCACGCCGAGGTCGGACACGCTGTCGGCCGGCGCCGGAAGATCCTCTGACGTAAGGATCGCCTTCACTCCCGGCATCGCCAGGGCTTTGCTCAGATCAAGGCGCTTCACCCGACCATGTGGCACCGGACTCAGCAGCAACTTCGCAAACAGCATGCCCTCGGCTCGAAAATCTTCCGCGTATTTCGCCTGCCCGGTGACCTTCGCGTAGAGATCAGGCGTTGCGTAATCCTTGCCGAGCACTTTGTACTTGGCCCCGAACTTTTGCTGATTCGGTTTCCATTCACTAGGCATGGCTCACCTTCCGAAGGTTTTCAGCGCCGCGCATTAAAGCCGTGAGAATCTTGTCGTAGTCCTGGCAACGGCACAAGTTTCCTGAAACACCATGCGCCAGTTCCAGGCGTGTGGGATGGGGATTCGTCTTCAAGAACCCTACCGCCGCCATCAGGAACCCAGACATGCAGAACGCGCACTGGAATCCTTGTTCGTCAACCACCCCTTGCTGTACAGGGTGCAGCTTGCCGTCCCTACTGGCCAGGCCTTCAATCGTAACCACTTTCCTGTTGCGGATGGTATGGGTCAGGAGCGAGCAAGAGTAGTGCGGGACGTCATCGATCAGGACAGTGCAAGATCCGCACTCCGCGCGGTCGCATCCCAATTTCGTGCCCGTGAGCCCGAGTTTGTAGCGAAGCGTCCAGCCGAGCGTCTCTTGCTTGAGTACGTCCACTCGACGCAGCTGGCCGTTGACATTTAGGGTAAGAAGCCGACCGCCACTGCCGTCCCCAAGCACATGCGAGGCTCGAAACAAGTAGGCCGCTGAGGAGACCGCCACACCGCTGCCAATTACGCCTTTGATGAAGTTGCGCCGGGTAATTCGCCGGGCCGCCGCATCCGACATTTGCTGAATAGATTGTTCATTGTCGGCCATACCGGCTCCTAAGTCCGTCGTGAAAACCTGAGTTCCACCCTGCTGACGTTTCTAGAGAGACGAGGGCGCCCTATGCGCAGGGCCACACGACCGAGATTCTATGCCGAAAATACGGGTCTGTGATCAACAAACAGCTTAAAATTTGCAGACATCTTTCAAACGCTTGGGGCCGGCACCACGCGCGCTCCTGAGCCACCACCCCCTAGATTCACCGATCCCGAAACACCACGGGCGCCAAAAAAGGGGAGGCAAGCTATCGAATCCGATACGGGAGCCAGCTGTCGATGCTTATGATGCTCAACAGTCTGAACCCGGTGGCACAGCTCCCAATAACTGCCCTTGTGGGACTGGAACAGGCAAGCAGATCACGGCCAGACATGGACAAGGTACCGAGAGCAAGCTTGGCGTGCGCACACTGGTTCCGCCCTGCCTCTTACCGCACTCGCCGTACCGCAAGCACAACTTGGTTGCCATCAGGATCGGTGACCATCATGCCGCCTTGATCCTTGCTGGCGGCCATTCCGGCCTCCTGAAGCCTTCTGCCCGCCTGCTTGAAATTCGTAACCAGGAAATACAAGCGGGTTGTGCTCTTGCCGGTTTCTACGATTTCAACCGAATCCGTGGACCCGGGCACTTTCAGGCCCTGGGAGCCCTCAGCAGGCTCGGCCTTAGAAAATCCCAGCTTCTCGGCATAAAAGTCTCGCTCTGCCTGGCCGTGTTTCACCGGAATTGCGATGCTTCCTAAGTGCTCTACGAAGCGATTCGGGCCTAAGTGTTTCCCGTGGTCCTGTGAGTGCAGTGACTCTGGCAGGTACTGGGTATATTCGACCACCTGGTCCTCCGGATCGTGTAAGACGAAAAGCAAGTTCCCTGCCCGCGCCTTTTTGACCTCCGTCGGATCGGCGCTCCGCCGTACGAGCAGTTCCCTCAAAACCCGAATGTCTGTGGAGTCGTAACAGACGTGCATCAATCCGATGACCTGAGTTTCCTGGCTGCGGGGATATAGCTCAATGAATTGCCGGTCATTGATCTTGATAAACGACTGTGTCACCTTGCCGGCTTCGGAAAATTCGAAGGCTTGCTCAAAGCCAAGTTTTTCATAGAAGGCCCGCGATTTCCCCAAATCGCTGACTCGCAGGGCCACATGTGCAATGCCCACCAAATCGGCGGGCTGCGCCATCGCTGCGCAGCTCCCCGCTATGCAGGCCAGCACACCGGCTGCAAGATGGAATCGCAGCGCCGGGAAGGACCGCCGGGGCATAGGTCTGCAACATCGTATCGACATCCAAACCTCCGTCCTAAGAGTTGACTTCCTTAGCTCGCCGTCGTACTCGGCAGCAGAGCCCGGAGCGGCGCTCATCATAGCAGAGGGCAGCCACCGCCGAGCCGATCTGCCAAGAGCGTTTCACCCAGCACAATAAGCGGGTTCGAGAGCAACCCCTGCGCTGATTTCTGTTTTCTGCTATCCAGGGACTCGTGCCGGACTTGCTCTGAACGCGGTAAAATCGCGTGTTTAAAATTTCCTGCTTTGATACATTTTGCGGGGATGCCTGGGGTTTCGGTTTTGGTGCGGTGTTTATGAGGAAACGGGCATACAATTCAACATTTCTACACTCGAGGTGATCTCGTGGTTCTCAAGCTCTGCTGTCTGTTCGCTCTCGCGCTCTTGGTCGCATCCGCACAACCACCTTCTGAGGAAGGAATCGAGCACTGGACCGCTGCTTCTTTGACTCAGATGGCACAAGAACTCAAGACAGAGGCTGCAACCAGCCCTCATCACATCGCGACACGCCGGCTCGGGGACTTCCCGAATGACCTTTTTATGCTCTCCCACCGTGAGGCTGATGGCGTTGTCGAGTGGCATGAAACCCAGGCAGACGTCTTCTTCGTTCAATCGGGAACGGCGACCTTGCTGGTGGGCGGCACGATGGTTGGAGGAGAAACGGTCGAGCCCCACGAAAAGCGAAACGGCCAGATCGAGGGTGGAGCCCGCAAGCAACTCTCTGCAGGGGATATCGTTCGCATTCCTCCCAAGGTTCCACATCAGATTTTGCTTCAGGGATCGAAAGAGTTTACCTATTTCGTCGTTAAGGTAAAGGGATATTAAGGAGTTTCGAATTCTTGGGCTAAAGACCGGGGATAGACGATCACCCGGCGGGGATCGACGAACAACCAACAGAGGGCTGCCACAAAGGCCGCGTAGTAGTCGCGAGACCTTCCGTGTCAGCGTTAGAGTAAGGTGGCATCGCCAGAATCGCGTCTGCACAAACCGCTGCCGGACGTTGTGCGAGGTCGATCGCGATCTGTTGATTGAATCCTGTGCCACAGATAACTGGTACACGACCACCTGCTTCTCCAATGGTCGCAATAGGGTGCTTCATTAATTCCCGCAAATTGCTTCGCAGCCCGGCAATGTCGAGGGACATGTCTCGATGGAACGGGGTCACAGGAAAGGCAATGACTCCCTGCAACCTGTCTCTCAGTTCGTCAGCTGTCATTTCCGCGTCCGAGGAATTGGGTACGCAATGATATATTCCCCGCAATTGTTAGTCATCTCGAGAAGGGTTTCCTCAAAGAAGCGCCGACCATCCATGTGGACTGCAGGAGCGGCGCAGCTCTGAACGTCTTGCCGGCTTGGGGCGGGCACACTCACCCCCCCGTGGGCAGATCAGCGGACTGACTGCGGATCCGATTGCACAGCTGTCCAGTTTTTCGGAACATCCAAGTAAGTCCTGTCCAACCGCTCTATGGAATTACAACCCAGAAGCCTCAACGTACGTTCCATGTCCTCGCGCAAAATCTCCAGGGCTTGAGTCACCCCAGCCTGGCCCGCAGCCGCCAGACCATAAGCGAACGCCCGCCCGACGAGCACCGCCCGAGCCCCCATGCAGAGGGCTTTCACAACATCACTGCCGCGGCGAATCCCGCTGTCGAGAAGCACTTCGGCTCTACCCCCGACAGCATCCAGTACTTCCGGCAGCGCGCGCAATGAAGCCTGCACGCAATCCAGTTGACGACCGCCATGGTTCGATACCACAAGACCTGTAGCACCCTCATCGATCGATCGCCGAGCATCATCCCCAGTTAGCACCCCTTTGGTCACAATGGGCCCTTTCCAAGCTTGCCGGATCCACGCCATATCGGACCAACTGAAGGCGGTACGCACCAAGGCCGTGTGTGCCTGGTTTACCCGCAGAGGACCTTTCTCGGGATGGACGATATTCGGCATTCTTGGCAACCCCCCGTCGAGCAGGAAGCGCAATAACCATAGGGGACGGGCAAACAATTGCGGAATAAACGGAAGCTTCGACCATACCGTGCCGCGAAGTAGCTGCTCCATTCCGGAGCGCAGTTCGCGTTCCCGCCGTCCAATCACGGTGGTGTCGATGGTGATTACCAGAACTCGATAGCCTGCGGTCCGGGCCCGATCCAGCGCCTGTTCCGCTGCTTCTCGGCCGCCGGTTAAATACAGCTGGAACCACAGCGGCCCGGAAGCAGCAGCTTTCACATCCTCGAGTTTATGGCCAGAAACGGTAGAAAGAACGAATCCCGCTCCCGCCGAGCCAGCCGCCCGTGCGGCAGCAAGCTCACCACCTGGATGCATGACTCGCAGGTACCCCACCGGCGCGAGTAACAATGGCATCGACAAATCGCACCCAAGAATGCGAGTTTTGAGATTACATTCGGGAGCGGAAATTGCCTGCTTGGGCCGGAACAAGACTTCCTGGAAGGCGCTCCGATTCTCCCCCATGGTAACTTCGGCGTCAGAACCTCCGTCGAGATAGTCAAAGACAATTCCCGGCACGCGCCTGCGCGCCAATTCACGGAGGTTAGCGATGCTGACGATTTTCATTTTCCCATCAAGAGCGTTACCGCGCGAGCCAGCCGCCATCGACCGTCAGGACATGACCGTGAATGTAGTTGGCTGCCGGCGAGGATAGAAACACGCCGCCCCAGCGACGTCTTGCGGCGTGCCCCATCTGGCCGCTGGAATTCGTTCCAAGATTTGCTGGCTGCGCTTTGGGTCTTTCCGCAACGCCTCGGTGTTTGTCGGTCTCCATGTAGCCGGGGGCAATCGCATTCACGTTGATTCCGTACCTTGCCCATTCATTGGCGAAGGCTTTCGTCAGCTGCGCCACGCCCCCTTTTGCAACCGCGTAGGCAGGTACGAGAATCCCTCCCTGAAACGAGAGCAGGGATGCGATGTTCACGATCTTGCCGCCAGAGGATCTCTCGAGCATATGCCGCCCTGCGAGCTGCGAAAGGCGGAAGACCGAGGACAGGTTGGCCGCAATCAGATGATCCCAGTCTTCTAGAGAGTAGGCCGCGGCCGGCGCGCGGCGGATCGTCCCCGCGTTGTTGATGAGAATATCCAGTGTGCCGAACTCGGCGACGGTTTTTTCCACCAGCGTCGAACAAACGCCGCCATCAGAAATGTCTCCTGCAATGAAGAAGGTCTTCTGCCCGCGCTGACTGACTCTGCTACAGGTGTCTTCTCCGCTGTTGGATCGCCCGTGCACGGCAACGTTGGCTCCGGCTTCGGCGAGCGCCACCGCAATCGCCGCGCCTAGGCCGCGTGTCGATCCTGTTACTAACGCGTTCTTTCCGGTCAGGGTGAAACAGTCTCGTATCATTCGTCGCTCACTCAGCTTGCTGTCTCGAGTCTGGAGTAAGTATACGGACGGCGGTACCGAAAACGATGGCAGCAGGACCCTCAACTGTCAAACTCAAAAGTGACGGCAGATTTTTGCCTGGCCGGGGAAGGTGGAGCAAACGCGGGGATTTCCAGATGGTTTATGAGTGACGACAAGTGAGAATAGGCAGGGTAAGCTGCGGTGCTCGCGACAGCTAAACTGAGCTTCCGGCAAACCTGAGGTACCCAGGCGGCGGAATGCGAGCTCCCACATTCCGCCGCTGGCGTCGCTAGGTTTGGCCGACGCTACGCGACACTTGAAAACTTACAGTGCTGAGGGGCCTCTTTCCTGATTGCGAATACGGACGGCGTCGTTGATGCTCGAAAGAAATATCTTCCCGTCCCCAATTTTCCCGGTGGCCGTGGTTCGAACAATGGCTTGCACGGTGGGTTCGGCGAGCTGATCCGGTACTACGAGCTCAACCTTTATTTTTGGTAGAAGATCGACTACGTATTCCTGGCCACGGTATACCTCGGTATGACCTTTCTGACGTCCATGTCCTCGAACTTCAAGGATCGTCATACCCTGAGCACCGAGTTCAATCAGCGCAGTCTTCAGCGCCTCCAGTTTTCCCGGCTGAATGATTGCTTCAATCTTCGTCATCATGGTGTCCTCCTGGACGAGCATAGGGCTATAAATCGGTATGGTTCTGGCAAGGCCTTCATGGTGTCTTTTAGGTCTCCATGATGTAGCCTTCTTCGCCGTGCAGCGCTAGATCAAGGCCTTCGATCTCCTGCTCCGGAGTCACCCTCAGCCCGAGCAAAGCGTCACAGATCTTCAAAATGATCAGGGTGCCCACAATCGCCAGGCCCCAGGCGATGGCTGTTCCGATCAATTGATTGAGAACCTGGCTGGCATGACCATCCACCAGCCCCAGCGGAAGTGGGTTGCCCGAGTTATCTTTCAATCCATTGTTGACGGCATTGGTCGCGAATACTCCCGTTAGAATGGCGCCCAAAGTTCCGCCCGCACCGTGCACGCCGAACGCGTCCAAAGAATCGTCGTAGCCGAATTTCTTTTTGACTGCGGTGACCATGAAGTAACAAAGCACCCCTGCTAAAAAGCCGATCAGCATTGCCGGCATGGGCTTTACGAACCCCGATGCCGGCGTGATCGCTACCAGTCCGGCGACGCTCCCAGAAATTCCGCCCAGAACACTGGGCTTGCCTAGTTTGATCCATTCCGTCGCCATCCAACCAAGGGCCGCAGTCGCGGCGGCGAAATGCGTCGCCACAAATGCGCTCGTCGCCAAACTGGAGGCACCCAAAGCACTGCCCGCATTGAACCCGAACCACCCCACCCACAGCAGGCAAGCCCCAATAAAGCTGATGACGACGCTGTGCGGTTTCATTCCGGCGGGGTAGCCCAAACGCTTGCCCAGATAAAGCGCGCAGACCAGTGCGGACACCCCGGAGGTAACATGCACGACTGTGCCTCCCGCGAAATCGAAACATGGGAACCGGCCCCCGAGAAAGGCGTTCAGAAGACCTCCTTTGCCCCATACCATGTGTGCCATTGGGAAATAGACCAGCAGAGACCAGAGCACCATGAACAGGAGCATTGCCTTGAACTTCATGCGCTCTCCGAAGGCACCAGTGATCAGCGCGGGAGTGATGATTGCAAACATGAGTTGGTAGACCATGAAGGTCTGGTGAGGAATGGTCGCAGCGTAGTCTGCATTGGGCGCACCGTCGACGCCCCTCAAAAACAGATAACGCAGGTCACCGATGAAGGAAGTACCCTCGCCAAAGGAAAAGCTGTAGCCGACTACTCCCCATAGCACTGTGATAACGGCCATGAGAACGAAACTCTGCATCATGGTGGCTAGGACGTTCTTTTTTCGGACCAGCCCTCCGTAGAAAAGAGCAAGCCCAGGCCCAGTCATCATCAGCACCAGCGCTGCGCTCGTTAGCATCCAGGCGTTATCACCTGCACTCTGAGCAGCCTTTGCGGCAGCATCCACGGACTCTAGATCAGTGGCTTGGGCTACGGTTGGCATCAGCAAAACGCCCAATGGGCAAAGTTTTACTAGTAGCGACATCGCGGACTGTTTCGAAGTTCGAATTGGCCGCACACCGGTCGATACGACGCACGATTGTTCAGTGAGCATCCCGTTCTCCTCATTCAAGTTGGATAAAGCCAAGCGACAGGAAAGTGAGTGTTCCCGGGCACCCACCAGAGATCGAGATACTGGGTAGGCGCACGCTCATTTGATTAACGAGCAGTCGCCAGAACCAGCCGGGGAAATTTGTTAGAGGAACGCCAAAGGAGGGGAACGACCAGATCCTGGAGATAGATCTACAGCATAAGATTGGCTTGAACCCTGAAGCAACAGCCATGAAGCCGTGAGACCTGATAATCCTAGTTTCGCGCTCGCAAGTAGAGGTATGGTTTTCTTATGGCACCCGTTCTTCAGCTGAATCCTGGTGATGCGCGCTTGGGAAAAGGCCAGGCTTGACGCTCGGGTTACCGAAATGTCGGCGGAATGGGATCGATCGGGACGAAGCCGGTCGAACGAAATCCCCTGGCCAGGCGTCACACACGCGAAGAATAGAGAGGCGATTAGGAGCCAGATCCATGGTGCCCGACGTTTTAGAGAGTGCGGATGCAAGACCAATCTCTTCTTAAGGCCGTAGTACAGCAACCTGGAGCTTCGAAGTTGCAATGGCGAGACACAGAGGTCCCTGCATCCCGCCACGGTCGTCGCAACGTTTTGGCCGACGCATACGACTGACATCAAACAGCAGCCGCACCACGTTCCTGGCTGCGAATCCGAATCGCCTCCTCTACTTTGAAGAGGAAGATTTTGCCGTCACCTATCTTCCCGGAGGAAGCGTATGAAATGATCGTGTTCACGGCATTTTCGACAATGTTGTCTTGCAATACCACCTCGAGCTTCACTTTAGGCAGGAGGTCCACGCTGTACTCGCCACCGCGGTAACTTTCCTTGTGTCCCTTTTGCCTTCCATGTCCTCGAACTTCGGAAACCGTCATGCCCTCCACCCCAATATCGATGAGGGCCTTCTTCACCAAATCAAATCTGTTCGGCTGAATAATTGCTTCAATCTTTGTCATTGTGTCTCCTTGGTAGTTCGGGCCGCGGCTAGCCGGAGCCTCGATTCGAGAAGCTCCGGCTGGCGCGGCAGCCAAGTGTAGGTCAGCTGATGGCTCGATTCAGCGAACTGACCGCTGACATCGCATGTGCACTCTGCGCGAGGGGCAGTTCCTGCTCCATACCGGCGGGAGCGCCAATCGCGGAGATGACGTACTCCGGATAGGCGGAGATCCCGTGTTCGTGCAGGTCCATGCCGTAGGTTTCCATTGCGGCTGGAAGACGCAGCATGCCCACGGCATTGACGGCCTTCATCACCACCATCGCCACCACGAAAGTTGAGATTGTGACGCAGGCGCTACCGATGATCTGAGCCCCGAGCACCTGAAAGCCTCCCCCGTAGAACAAGCCCCGGAGAGGAGCGGAGTTGTCTGCACCCAGTGGACCGGGTACGCCGTATTGCCCGCTGGCGAATAGCCCGAGCGAGATCGTTCCCCAGATCCCGCAGACGCCGTGAACGGGCACTGCGCCGATTGGGTCGTCGATGCGCAGCCATTCCAGCAGATCGACCGCGAGAATCACCAGCACCCCAGCGATGCCCCCGAGCAGCACCGCACCAGTGGGGCTCACCCAGTAGCAGGGGCAAGTGATCGCAACCAGACCCGCGAGGAAGCCATTGGTCGTGTAACTGGCATCCCATTTCTTGAACTTAAAGTAGCCGTACAGGATTGAAGTCAACCCGGCTGCACAAGCTGCTAGCGTGGTGTTGGCAGCTACGCGGCCGATTCCGCCCAAGTCCATCGCCGACAGTGTGCTGCCGGGATTAAACCCGTACCAGCCGAACCACAGAATGAGCCCGCCACTGACGGCAATGGTCAAATCGTGCGGCAACATGGGCTGGCCCCCGTCGCGCTTGAACTTGCGTCCAAGCCGTGGCCCTAGCACGATGGCTCCGGCAAGAGCAATAAATCCGCCGATCGTGTGCACCACGGTCGATCCGGCAAAGTCATGGAAGCCCATGCCGAGTGAGCGGAAGAAGTGACCGTCGCTGCCCATCAGAGCAAGCCAACCGTCCGGCCCCCAAGCCCAATGTCCGATGATGGGGTAAATGAAACCGGTTACACAGAAGCTATAGAGGAGGTCGCCAATGAATCCGGTGCGGCCGATCATCGCGCCCGAGGTAATCGTCGAGCAGGTGTCGGCGAAGGCGAATTGGAAGATCCACACCGCAAGGAAGGCAACGCCCGTGCCTTCATAGGTGGCCGGAGCGCCTTGCAGGAAGAACCAGTGGTATCCGATAAATCCGTTGCCGTGACTGAACATGAACGCAAAGCCGATAGCGTAGAAGAGAATGCCGCACAGACAGGTATCCACTACGCATTCCACCAGCACGTTCACCGTTTCTCTCGAGCGGCAAAAACCGGCTTCCAGCATGGTGAAGCCCACCTGCATCCCGAACA
>Ga0157378_10004761_pt1 | contig 11894 bp, 5 predicted proteins | sample M65metaG_FD_115309 | JGI IMG/M metagenome (GOLD analysis project Ga0157378, IMG submission 115309) | Miscanthus rhizosphere microbial communities from Kellogg Biological Station, Michigan, USA - M6-5 metaG | ecosystem: Host-associated > Plants > Roots > Rhizosphere > Soil | place: USA: Michigan...
AGCGCGGTCTCGATCTCGAGCCGCGCGTCTCCGGCGTCTCGGAGCCGACGGCCCGCGTCCTTCTCGAGGCACTTGCGCAGCAGCTCGCGCACCCGCTCGGGGACGCGGGACGGGAGGACCGTCCAGTCCGGGTCGTGGTGGAGGATCGCGGCCATCGCGTCGGGCACGGTCTCGCCCGTGAACGCGCGCTTGCCCGACAGCATCTCGTAGAGCAGGCAGCCGAACGCCCAGATGTCCGTGCGGCGGTCGGTCTCCTTGCCGCGCGCCTGCTCCGGGCTCATGAACTCGGGCGTCCCGACGACGTCGCCCGGGCGGGAGTCGCCCATGACGAGCGTGGGCGTCCGCGACGTGTCGCCCGCGTACGGTCGGTCCATCGCCTTGGCCAGGCCGAAGTCGAGGACCTTCACGCGATTCTCGGGCGTGATCTTGATGTTGGCCGGCTTCAGGTCGCGGTGGATGACTCCCTTGCCGTGCGCGACCTCGAGCGCCTCGGCGACCTGGATCGCGATGCGGAGCGCGTCGGGGATCGGCAGGCGCCCGGAGCTCAGGCGCTCGGCGAGGGTGTCGCCCTCCACCAGCTCCATGACGATGTATCGGAAGGGGCCGTCCTCCTCGGCGCCGTAGATGGCGGCGATGTGGGCATGGTTGACCGCGGCGAGCATGCGGGCCTCGCGCTCGAAGCGCGCGACGCGGCTCGCGTCCCGGGCGAACTCCTCGGGCAGCACCTTGATCGCGACCTCGCGCCCCAGCTTGAGATCGCGCGCGCGATAGACGTCGCCCATGCCTCCCGAGCCGATCCGCTCGACGATTTCGTACGTTCCCAGTCGGGTTTCCGCAGGCAGGCTCATGGATGGGAGACGGCTCTCCAGCCGAGTTCCCTCTCGCTCCGGTTTCTCCGCGCAGCGGGCCGTTCGGAGTCCGAGCCCTCGCAGGTCCCCAGGCGGGTGCCGCTTGGAAGTGTCATGGGAATCACCGCGGATTCTAGTCCCGCCGTGCGCCTACAATGCGGCATGCGGATCCCGCGGGCCGCCCGGGCGGCGGCCGCTCTCGTCTTCGCCCTCGGCCTGGGAGCCCTTCCGGCTCGGCTCGGGGCGGCGGACGCGAGCGGTCTCGCCGCGACCCTCGAGCGATTCGATCACCTCCAGGTGGGCGACGCGATCGGCATCGCCGACCGGACGCTCGCGTCGGGGCACTTCCAGTGCACGCTCAAGTCGGGTCGGGCCGCGCCGGTCCGGGCCGGCGACGAGGTGGTCGGCCTCTTCTTCGAGGGCGACGGGGCGATGGAGTACGTCTCGGCGGACCCGATCGAGGCTCCCGTCGTCGCGTTCAACACCCGGAAGGCCTCGAGCCTGAGCACGGAGAAGACCGAGAAGGGCACGCGACTGCGGAGCGCGTTCAAGCGGCTGCTCTGGCTGGCGGGCGACGAGGCCCCGGGGGCGGGGACCGGATCGGCGGCCGCGTCGCTCGCGGACTCGTTCCGGACCCAGCGCGAGAAGTTCCTCCGCGTGCACTGGGCGCCGCCGTCCTACGCGTTCGCCTACCGCCGGCTCAACGGCGAGACCAACCCGCTCGTCTGGGCCGAGATGGACGGCGGCAGGGAGGACCTCGTTTACCGGCTCGAGGGTTCCGAGAACGCCTCCGAGGGCATCTCGGTCCTCCACACGAGCCAGTCGCAGGAGTCCGAGTTTCGCAAGTATCTCTGGCCCGTGACGCTCGCGCGCAGCCCGGTCGGGCGGGACCGCCGCGATCCGCCGGCGCCGCGCTACCTCGTGACCGACGTGGACCTCGATCTCGCCGCGTCGGCCGGCAACGACGTGAAGTTGTCCGTGCAGGAGACCGTCGTGCCGATGGGCGTTCCGAGGAGCGTGTTGGCCTTCGACCTCGACAGCGTGGCCTACGCGGAGTCGGGCGCGTCCGTCGCCGCCCGCTCGGAGCGCGTGCGGAAGGTGACCGACGAGCGGGGCCGCGCCCTGGAGTACGACCACCGCAACAACGAGATGCTCGTGCAGCTGCCCGAGCCGGCGGCGCCGGAGAAGCCGGTCAGGCTGCGCTTCGAGATCGACGGCGACTTCCTGGTGCGCCCGGGCGGCGACAACTACTGGCAGCTCGGCATCTGGCCCTGGTTCCCGCAGCCGCGCCTGTGCGAGCAGTACTACACCTTTCATGCGGTCATCCACGTCAAGAAGCCGTTCGTGCCGTTCGCACCCGGCGCCACGGTCCGGCGCGACTCTCGGGGCGACGAGAACGTCCTCGAGACGAAGGTCGATCACCCGATCCAGGGCGCGGTCGTCCTGGCGGGCAAGTACGACGTCCACGAGGAGCAGCGCGGCGGAAAGACGATCCGCGTCGCGACGTATGCGATCAGCAACCCGAGGGGCGTCAAGCAGCTCACCGACCTCGCCGAGCTCGTGATCGGCTACTACGAGCAGTTCCTGGGGCCGTTCCCGTTCTCCGAGTACAACATCCTCGAGATCAACGACTACGGGTTCGGCCAGGCGCCGCCCGGGATCATGTTCATCACGAGCGAGGCGTTCAATCCGCTGCTCGGCGACATGAACCAGATCTTCTCGCAGGGGATCAACGAGCGCTTCGCGCACGAGATCGCGCACCAGTACTGGGGCCACGTCGTCAAGTCGCCGAGCGCCGAGGAGCAGTGGCTCGAGGAGTCGTTCGCGGAGTACTGCGCCGCCCTGTTCCTGAAGACGCACCGCACGGAGGCGATCTACACGTCTCTGTACAAGCACTGGAAGCGGCGCGCGGACTACGCCAACGAGTACGCGCCGATTCCGCTGGCGAACCGCGTCTGGGACCCGGTCACGGGATTCGACATCCGCACCGGGCTCCTCTACGACAAGGGGCCGATCCTGCTCGCCGCGCTCCACAAGGAGCTCGGCGACGAGACCTTCCTGACCTTCCTGAAGTCCTACCAGAAGTCGTTCGCGTGGAAGTTCGGCACGACCAAGCACGTGGCCGGGCTGCTCCAGTACCTGACGAAGAAGGACTACATGCCCTTCTTCGAGAAGTACTACTGGGGCACCGCGATGCCTTGATCGCCCCGATTCTGTAACCCCTCCCCCGGGCGCAGTCGTCTGTGCTGAGTGGAGGTGACTCATGACCCGGAAACGGAATGTCGGATTGGTGGCCGCGAACGCGGCTCTCGCGCTTTCACTCGTCTTGATGCTTCCGTCCTCGGCCGAGGCCGGCAGGATCAAGAAGCGTGCCGAGAACCAGCAGGACCGGATCGCCCAGGGCGTCAAGAGCGGACAGCTCACGGCGCGTGAGACGGCCCGGCTCCAGCGCAAGGAGTCGGCGCTGAACCACGAGGTCAAGGACATGAAGCAGCTGAATGGCGGCACCCTGACCAACAAGGACAAGGCGATCGTCAATCATCAACAGAACGAGCTCTCGCGCGGCATCTACGGCCAGAAGCACGACGCGCAGACGCAGAACACGTCTCCGAAGACCGAGATCGGGCAGCGCAAGGAGAACCAGCAGGATCGGATCGGCCAGGGGATCGCGAGCGGAGAGCTGACGGCCGGGGAGGCCTCGAGGCTCGAGGGCAAGGAGACGGCGCTCAACCAGGAGACCCGCGACATGCGGAAGCTCGACGGCGGCAAGCTGACTCCGGGCGACAAGAAGCTCGTCAATCAGCAGCAGGACAAGCTCTCGAAGCAGATCTACAACCAGAAGCACGACGAGCAGACGCAGCCCGATTGAGCCACGCGCTTCGACCGAGCGAGAGGCGCCCCGCGGGGCGCCTCTCTTCTTTTCGGGCTCGTTCTAGGGCAAGTGCGGTATCGAGAACGCCCGCACTAGGAACACCGCCATCTGCTCGTTCGGGATCGACTGGAGCGTGCAGAACAGCGCCGGATCCGCCTGGCATCCCGCCGTGATCCCGTCCGCGAGAAGCAGCTCGATCCAATCGCCGTAGGGATCGGACGGAGTCGGCGGGCACGCCACGTCGCCGAAGACGCCGGTGCACGGCGGCGGGACGAAGCCGGCGCCGCGCTTTCCCTTCTCGATGAAGACCGCCATCTGGCCGCGGGGGATCGTCTGCTGCGGGCAGAACCGGAGCGGCTCGCCGGGCGCCTGGCAGCCGGCGGTGATCCCGTCGTCGTAGATCCCCTGGATGTAGTCGGCGTTGCGGTCGAACGGATTGACGTCCGTGAAGAGTCCCGTGTAGACCGGAGGAGGCGTGGAGACGCCGTGGGCGGCCCTCCAGACGTAGGCCGCCATGTCGGCGCGGACCACGAGGCCGTTCGGTCCGCTCGACGCCTCGTTGGGGCAGAACAGGAATCCGTTCTGGTCGCAGCCCGGCATGATCTGCGCCCCGGCCACGCCGTAGACGAAGGGCTCGTACGGATCCGTTCCCGGCGGCGCGTCCTCGGCGACATCCAGGAAGCGTACGGTGAGATTCACCCCGATCGGCGTCACCGCGTAGGGTGTGTCCGTTTCGACCAGCAGCTGGGCCTGATGGAGCCCGGCGAAGAGGCCGGCGGCGTCGTAGGTGACGGCGATCTCCGAGGATCCGCGCGCAGGAACGGCGCCCGAGGCCGGCTGCTCCGAGAGCCAGGGAATGTCCGTCGGACACCAGCCGCGCTCTCCGGAGAAGGCCTGGTACAGCCGCTGGTCCCCCTGGCTCACGAGCCAGAGGTTCCCATCGCAGTCCGCGTCGAGGCCGGCTCCGCCCACAAGAACGGGAGCGCCGCTGTCGTCGGTGATCGGGAAGCCGCCGACGACGGCGTAGCCGTGGGCGACGTCGTAGACGATCACGTCGTGGCCGTGGTCCGGCACGTTCAGCATCGCGAAGAGATGCCGGGTCGTCGGGTTGAAGGCGAGACCGGAGATCGGCTCGCTGACGAGAGCGGAGTCGAGGATCTCCCCGGAGGGCCGGAAGTGCTTGATCGCGCCGTCGTTCCAGGAGCCGATGAAGAAGGTGTCGGTCGCCGCATCGTAGGCGAGCCCGCGTTCGGAGGTGCCGGTCTCGGGGCAGATGCGGTTGCCGGTCACGACCCTCGCGGCCGGATCGAGCTCGAAGATGCAGGAGCTCCCGAGGCCGACCGCGTCGACGCGCCAGAAGGTCTTCGTGTGCGGGTCATACGCGCCGTCGGCCGCGAACACGTCGATCGCGGGATGGTCGTCGAGGGAGTCGCCGGTCGGGCTTCCGTCGGGCAGGTACCGATAGTCGCGGTCGTCGCCCCCGCCCGCGGCGATGTTGGAGAGCCACAAGTCGTTCGCGTCGGTGTCGTACGCGACGCCCCACGCGTAGGAGATCCCGGTCGGGTACGCGGCGACGATGCGCCCCGCCGGCAGCGTCGGCGCGTCGTGCGGGGAGGCCGCGAGGGGCGGGAGGCCGCGGGAATCGAACGCGCCGAGGCGAGCCGCGGAGGCGCTCGGCACGCGGAGCCGCTCGAGCGCGTGCTGGAGCGAGGCGGGCGAGGCGAACGGCCCCTTTGCAGCCGGCACGGTGAGCACCGGGAGGTCGATCTCTCCGAGCGTGAAGCCCGCGTCGCGGCCGCCGGCGTTCGAGAGGGTCAGCGTCCGCTGCGTGGTCTGTCCGGGAAGCAGCCTCGCCTCGAGGGGGCGCGGCGCCGCGTCGACGCTCCCGGCGTCCAGGGAGAAGTCGAGGCGCACGACGCCTCCGGGAATGACGGTGGCGCCGAGGTCCCGAGTCGTGTAAAGCAGGTCCGAGGCCTCGAAGGTCTGCGCGCCGCTGTCGCCGAAGAGAACGTAGAAGCCGTCGTCCTGCGCCGGATCGTCCGGAGTGGCGATCGTCTTCGCGATGGCCAGCTGCGGGGGATGCGTGACGGTCGCGCCGTCGAGACCCGCGCCGGTGTTCGCGTCGCGCACGTTCCCGACCACGAGGCCGCCAGCGCGCGCGTGGCACGACCCGGCGGGATCTCCGAAGAAGACGTTGTCCACTTGCCACCAGAGCGAGAAGAACGTCTCGTAGCGGAACCGCGCCTGAGCGCGCGGCTGTCCTGCGACGAGCTTCGACACGTCCACGGTCTGAACGCCGGGCCCGCGCTCGTCGATTCCGGCGCGCTCCCAGACGTTGACCCAGTGAATGCCCCCGTCGGTGCTGACGTCGACGTCGGCGATCGAGTCGAGGTCGGCGTAGTCGTTGTTCCAGCGAATCTGGGCGGAGGCCGCCTGCGACAAGTCGATCGTCGGTGTGCGCAGCTGCGTGTCGGAGGTGGCGCTCTCGCAGAAGCTGACGGCGGCGTAGGGGCCGTCGCCGCCCGTGAGGTTGCCGTCGAACCCTCCGCAGGGGTCCGGGCCCGAGAGGATCTTCCACGGGGTGCCGGAGAATTTCAGCGACCATCCGTCGGGGAGGACGCCGGCCGAGAAGTCCGACTGCGTCGGCCCCACGTAGCCCGGCGCCGTGCAGCTTTGTAGATCGGCAGGAACCGTGAAGTTCCGAACGAACGCGCCGCCGCCGGCGCCGGCGAGGTCGGGCACCGTCACGGCCGCGGTCAGCGAGGTGTACCCGATCGAGACGGCGGTGACCTTGAACTCGTACGTCACGCCGCCGACCAGCGGCATCGCGTAGTAGCCGGTCACCGGGTCCGTGTACACGGTCGCTCCCGGGAAGCCTCCGGGCCCGGAGACGTCGAGGCGCGCGTAGAGCGGCCAGCCGCCGCCGGTGCCGTCGGACACGACGCCGTTGACGTTCGCGATCGGCGCCACGCCGAGAGTGAAGTTCTGAGTCGTGTCGCCGCCGTCGGTGACCGCAACGCCCGAGGCGGTCGCCGTCACGTAGCCGAACTCCGACGCGCTCATGTCGTACGTGCCGGGGGGCAGGACGAAGCGGTAGTGCCCGGCCGCGTCGGTCGTCGTCGAGAGGACTCCCGCCGTGACGGTCGCGCCGGCGAGGGGATTCGTTCCGTCCCCGACGGTTCCCTCGAGGGTTCCGGTCGGACCGGTCGTGCAGCTCGGGAAACGGAACGACGCGACGCGCGTATGCCAGTCGTAGGAGCCGGTCTGCTGGTAATACTCGCCCGTGAACCAGAACGTGCAGTCGTCGGTCGGGTCGACCGCCATCGCGCTGTAGTCGCCCCATCGGCTGTTCGAGTCCTGTTGACTCCCGGTCCCGGCGAGGAAGACCTCCTCGGCGCCGAGCGTGCCGGGAATGTCGCCCGCGAGGCGTCCGGCCACGGCGAGCGAGGGATGGATGGTCGCGTCGGACTCGCTGTAGCCCAACGCGATGTTGCCGACCGCGTCCATCGCGATCGAGCCCATGAAGCGGTTGCTCCCGTCGGGCGCGTAGGTGCCCTCCTGGTACACGGCCGGTGTTCCGTTCGGGTCGCGCACCTCGCACCAGCGGATCCCGGCCTGGGAGGCGGGCGCGGCCACGTTGACGGTGAAGTTGGTCAGCAGCGACTCGTGGTCGCCGAAGTTCCGGTAGGCGAGCCGGTACATCACGCGGCCGCCGAGGTCCTCGAGCAGCTCGTCGGAGTCGAGCTGCGGGATGCACGCCTCACGGGGGTTGCCGCAAACCGGGACATCGAAGGCCGCGATCGGTATCGCGACGGGCCCCGTGAGCGTGCTGTTCCCGGGCGTGGCGAAGTCGGCGTGGAAACGCCACTCGGACAGGCGCGGGGGATCTCCGTCGAAGGTGAGGATGAAGTTCGGCTCGCCGGTGGCCGGCGGCCGAATGCCGTCGAGGTCGGCGGGCAGGAGGCCGAACTCGGAGGGGATCTCGAACTGGACCGCCGTCGCGGGCAGTCCCTGGAGCATCGCCGCGCGGTCGAAGGCGACCACACCCGCCCCGATCGACGGGAAAAACGGCGCCCGAAATTCGTTGGCGGTCATGTAATAGCCGTCCGGCCAGACTCCGAACTTCGGATAGTCGTTCAGCACGTCGTCGCTGTAGACGAAGTCGTACTGGTAGTACGCGCCGGTCGGGTCACCGGACACCGAGACGGCGAGGCACTGATGGAAGGGCCCGCTCGGGTAATTCGGAAATGCAAACTGGCTGACCATCCAGCGATCCGCCAGCTGGTCGTATTGGACGATCGTGTCGCCGTCGTTTCGCGTCTCGCAGGCGGTGCCGAGGCCCGCCCAGAACGCGTTGCCCGGCGCCGGGCCGAACAGGACGTTCCCGGAGCGGTCGAAGATGGTGAAGAAGAGATTCAGATACTGGACGTAGTGGTTCGGACCGACGTCGCCGTCGGTGTCGGGGGGCACGACGCGCCCGCCGTTCACGCCGTCGTTGTCCGCGTCGGCGCCGCCCTCGAACTGTCCGACCTGGCCGAGCGTCGCGATGCCGGCCCGCCGCTGAACGGCCGGATCGCCTCCGGGCGCGGCCGCGCGTTTCGAGAGCAGGGCTTCGTTGTGGATTTCGCGCGGGGGCGCGGGCGCGGCCGGTCCGCTCGGGCGCCAGTCGCGGAGCGGGGCCGAGGTGCGGTTCTTGACCGACGAGAAGACGATCGGGGCACGAACCGTCTCGGCCGCGCTCGCCGGGCCTGCCGCCAGAAGGGAGACCGCGGCGAACACGAGCGGGACTCGGGTCGCTGCCGTCGCGAGGAGCGTCATGGGGACCTCCGTGTGTGGAGAGATGGCGAATCGGGGAGACGAGATCACCCGTTCGCGGCGTCCAACAACGGAGAAGTGCCGAATCGCGCATCATCGGGGACGAACGCGGAGAGATCGCCTTCGAGGCGTCCGGGAGCCGACGGGGATTCCGATGAGCCGAAGGGTTGCCGCCCCGGGCGAGAATCGGGGAGCGGCTTCCCTCTCCCATGGGCCGCGAAGCGGCCTGCGACCGACCGGAAGTCTGAGTCGCTGGTGCGAGAGGAGGGATTTGAACCCTCAAGGGAGTTACCCCACGGGATCCTAAGTCCCGCGCGTCTGCCAGTTCCGCCACTCTCGCTTGCGAGTCCATGGTAGGCGCAGGCCTGCCGCCTTTCAATCGAGGTAAAGTGAAAGGTCATGGGACTGGGCCTTCGTTTCGTCCTGACCGGAGCCAAGCGGGTCGTCGACTCGCGGGCCATGTACGCCCAGGTCGTCGTGACCGACGACTGCAACCTGACCTGCTCCTATTGCGACGAGTACGCCCCGGGCGCCCCCAAGATCCCGATCGCGGAGCTCAAGCGGCGGGTCGACAAGCTCGATGAGCTCGGCGTCCAGGTCTTCGACTTCCTGGGCGGCGAGCCGCTCATGCACCCGGACATCGCCGAGCTCATCCGCCACGTGAAGAGCAAGCGCGGCGGAACGAACCTCGCCACGATCATCACGAACGCCTTCCTCCTGAGCGAGAAGGGCATCCGCGACCTGAACGACGCGGGCCTCGACTTCATGCAGGTGTCGGTGGACGCGGTCGCGCCGGTGCCGGGAACCTACAAGACGCTCAAGTCGGTGATGCCGCGGCTGAGGCTGCTGGCGAAGGAGGCGAAGTTCAAGGTCGAGATCCAGACCGTCCTGAACGACGACACCTACGCGCAGTACGACGAGTTCCGCTCGCAGCTCGCGGATCTGCCGTTCGCGTTCGGCGTATCGATCATGCACGGTCCGGGCGGGCAGATCGCGATCCGCGGGCAGAAATTCATCGACCTGCTGGCGAAGTACGGGATCTTCGAGGGCGTCAACTTCTATCCCGATCACCTGAAGGAGATGCTCGCCGGCGACTTCTCGCGCCCGTGTAAGTGTCTGGCCGGCTTCAAATTCCTCTACGTCAGCGCCAGGGGCAACGTGCAGTGGTGCGCGCAGCAGCGCGAGTACGCGTTCCCGCTCGATCGGATGACGCCGCGCGAGCTTCGCGCGAACGACCGCCACAAGCCGTGCGAGAGCGGATGCTCGCTCGGCTGCGTGCGCATGGTGTCGCACACCCTGGGGGAGCCGCTCAAGACCATGGGGGCGAGCCTGAGCCTGGCCCTCAAGATGCAGCGCTGAGGGACCGGCCTCCACGGATACGACGTTGCCGGTCCTCGCCGTCCTCCTCCTCTCGGCCCTCGTCCCCGCCGCCGCTTCGGAGCGGGCGGAGCCGGCGCGGCCATCGCCGTCGGCCTCGTTGCCGGTCGAGGCTCCGGCCTCGCTGCTCGTCGAGGCTCCAGCCTCGCTGCTCGTCGAGGCTCCGGCCTCGCTGCTCGTCGTCATGCGCGAGCAGGCGGACCTCTCGGGCGCGGCCCGCATCGCGGATCGCCTCGAGCGCCGGCGGTTCGTGTACGAGGCGCTCCGCGCGCAGGCCGAGGCGACGCAGGCCCCGCTGCGCCGCGAGCTCGAGCGTCGCGGCATCCGCTACCGGCCGCACTTCCTGGTCAATCTGCTCGAGGTCGAAGTCGAGGCCGGCGGCGACGAGGCCGCCTGGCTCGCGCGGAGAGGCGACGTGCTCCGCCTGTCCTCCAACCGCCCGTCGGCGCTCCGCCGCGTTCCGGCGGACCCGGCGGACGACGAGCCGCTCGCGGCCCTCCGCGACGCCGCCATCGAGCCCAACCTCGCGCTGATCGGCGCCTCCGCGCTCTGGCAACGCGGGATCACCGGCCAGGGGATCGTCATCGGCGTGGCGGACACGGGCTTCGAGTGGGACCACCCCGCCTTGAAGGAGCGCTACCGCGGGTGGGACGAGTCCACCTCGACCGTCACGCACGACTACAACTGGCACGACGCGGTTCACGAGAACAAGAGTCTCAACGCCTGCAGGAAGGACTCTCCCGTGCCCTGCGACGATCAGGGGCACGGCACGGGGACCTCCGGTCTCGCCGTCGGCCAGGACGCGACCGGCACGATCGGCGCGGCGCCCGGCGCTCGGCTGATCGGCTGCCGCAACATGGACATCGGGATCGGCACACCGGCGCGCTACATCGAGTGCTTCGAGTGGTTCCTCGCGCCGACGGACTCGCAGAATCAGAACCCGCGCCCGGAGCTCGGGCCCGACGTCGTCAACAACTCGTGGGGCTGTCCTCCCGAAGAGGGCTGCACGGACCCCGACATGCTCGACGCGACGGTGGACTCGATGCGCGCGGCGGGCATCGCGATGGCGTTCGCCGCCGGCAACACCTTCAACCACTGCTACTCGATCTCCCGGGCGCCCTCGGTCGGGCCCGGCGCGTTCGCGATCGGCGCGACCAACCTCGACGACACGATCGCCGTCTTCTCCGGCGTCGGCCCGGTGGCGAGCGACGGCTCCTATCGGATGAAACCCGACCTGACGGCTCCCGGCGTCGATCTGCGCACCGCGGCGCTGCAGGGACGGTACATCGCGCGCTTCTCCGGCACCTCCGGATCCGCGCCGGAGGTTGCGGGCGCGATCGCGCTCCTCTGGTCGGCCGTTCCGGGCCTGCGCGGAAACGTCGACGCGACCGAGCAGATCCTCGAGCAGTCGGCGGTGCCGCTCCGGAGCGACCTCGACTGCTTCCCCTACCTCGGTTCCCTCGTCCCCAACCCGGTCTTCGGGTGGGGGAGGCTCGACGTCGCGAACGCGTACGCCGCCGCCACGGCCCGCGAAGCTCCGGAGCTCGTGCCGGAGGGCGGCCGGGGAACGCGGGAGCTCGCGCGCGCCGGATCTCCTTAGGGATAGACTTCCGCCCCTTATGACGATTCTGGCCACCAAGGAGGAGTCCGCCACACGGACGATCCTCGAGATCGAGGTCCCCGCCGACGAAGTCGAGAAGGCCTTCGGCGCGGTCACCCGGAGCTACGTCAAGCAGGCCGCGCTGCCCGGGTTCCGCAAGGGGCACGCCCCGACGAGCGTCGTGCAGAAGCGGTTCGGCGACAAGATCCGCGAAGACGTCCTCGAGGCGCTCCTGCCCGACGCGCTCACCTCCGCGATCCAGGAGCGCTCCCTCCCGGTCATCGGGCGGCCGCGGATCGAGGACCTGAAGTGGGAGCCGCCGGGACCGATCCGGTTCTCCGCCCGCCTCGAGCTCAAGCCGCGCGTCGACCCCGGCGAGTAC
>Ga0157378_10004762_pt1 | contig 11894 bp, 10 predicted proteins | sample M65metaG_FD_115309 | JGI IMG/M metagenome (GOLD analysis project Ga0157378, IMG submission 115309) | Miscanthus rhizosphere microbial communities from Kellogg Biological Station, Michigan, USA - M6-5 metaG | ecosystem: Host-associated > Plants > Roots > Rhizosphere > Soil | place: USA: Michigan...
CCGCCTGAAACTGCGCGACCTTCTGCCGGATGTACTCGTTCCGGCCGCCGGGCTTGGCTAGGGTGTGCGCCGCCGTCTGGGCAAGCTGACCGATCTCGTAGATCACCTTCTGCGGCTGCGAGACGCGGCCGCTGACCGGATACGTCCGCGTCACGTCGGTCGCGTAGTTCCCGTATTCCGCTCCGGAGTCGTTCAGGAGGAGCTCGCCGTCCTTCATCTGGCGGCTGCTCGCGTTGTAGTGCAGCGTGCAGGCGTTCGGACCGGAGCCGACGATCGAGGGGTACGCCATGCGGCGAGCGCCGTTCGCGAAGCAGTAGCCGTCCAGCGCCTGCTGCACCTCGAACTCCCACTTTCCGGGCCCCGCCGCGGCCATGGCGCGCCGGTGCGCCGCCGCCGACATCTCCGCCGCGCGGCGGATGTAGCGCAGGTCCTCGGCGTCCTTGATGACGCGCATCTCGTGGATGATCGCGCGCGCGTCGACCACGGTCTCCGGACCGCCGCGCCGGCCCGGCTTGAGCGGATCGAAGCTCTCCCGGAACTTCGCGAGCCATTCCGTGTCGGCGCCGTCCGACAGATACAGTTTCTCGACGCCGTTCAGGTAGCCGCCGACCGGCTGGCCGTACTCCCGCTCGATCCGCATCTTCGCGTTGAAGTCCGCGATCGGGAACGCCGCGTCGGCGCCGTAGGCCTTGACCGCCTCCTCCGGCCCGACGCGCGAGCCCAGCCAGGCCTCCCGGCGGACGTCGCGAGGAGGCATGAAGAGCACGTAGCGCATCTTGTCCGGGGCGTTGGGGCGGAAGACGGCCGTGACGTCGTTCTCGTCGATCCCCGTCAGGTAGTAGAAGTCCGAGTCCTGGCGATAGGTGTACTCCGTGTCGTTCGACAGCGTGCGCTCGGGGCCGGAGCGCAGGACCGCGATGGAGTTCGGCGGCAGCTGGGCCATGAACTTCTCGCGGCGCGCGGCGTACGCGGCCGGGTCGGGCGTCAGGACGGGATAGTCGAGAGCGAGGAGCGAGAGCGCTCCGCCCATCAGCAGTAACGCGGCGACCGAGATTCGAGTCTTCAAGCGGCCTCCTTGCCTACGTCTACCTCTTGGCAATGAATTTCCAGGGCTGGGTCGCGGGCGGCATCACGGCCGTCGGCCGCACGACGGCGGCGATTCTCTCACGGTGCGTCTTCAGCAGCCGCCGCACGGGCGTGCCCCCGGCGGCCTCCTCGAGGATGTCCGCGCCGGACTCGTCCACCTTGGCCAGGAACGCCTCCCAGACCGCCTCCGACAGCGGCATGCCGCGGAAGACGACGTTCGGCATCCGCTCGAACGCCCGCTGCAGCAGCCCGAGCCTCTCCTTGAGGACGCCGTCCTCGGCGAGCGACTCGTCCTCGTAAGGCGTGTGCGGCTTGGGGATGAAGGCGTTCAGCGAAGGCACGATCTCCGGAACGCGGCCGAAGCGGCGGCCCTCGGCGACCGCGATCCCGTGGAGGTCCTCGACGAGGCGCACCATGTCGCGGACGTCCTCCTCCGTCTCCGACGGAAGGCCGACCTGGAGGTAGAGCTTCAGCCGCGTGAAGCCGTGGGCGAACACGAGGCGCACCTTCTCGCGGAGCATCGCGTCCGAGACCTTCTTGTTGATGTGACGGCGGAGACGCTCGTTGCCGGCCTCGGGCGCGATCGAGAGCGCCCGCTCGCCCTGGCGCGCGAGCACCTCGAGGATGCGCGGCTCGATCGCGTCGATCTTGATGGAGGAAAGCGCGATGTGGTACTCGAGCCCCGCGAGGCCCTCGAGGATCGGGACGATCTCCGGATGGTCGCAGACGGCGGTCGCGATCAGCCCCGTGCGGTCGGTCAGCGGCCGCGCCGCGCGCGCGACCTTGAGGATCGATGAGGCCGGGTACTGCTTGACCGGCGCCATCGCGTAGGCGGCCCAGCAGAAGCGGCACATCTCGGTGCATCCGCGCGAGATCTCGATCAGGAGCTTGTCCGCGAGCTCGGTGCGGGGCGTCAGGATCGTCGTGTGGGGAACCTCGAACTCGGCCGTGATCTCCTTGCGCGACATCGGCTGCTGGACCACGACCCGCGCGGCCTCCGAGGACTCGGCGCGCGCGCCCTGCACGCCGGGAACGAAGAAGCCCGGCAGCGCCGCGACGCGCGCGAGGAAGGCCTCGCGGTCGAGCCCGGCCTGCAGAAGCTCCGCGATCGGCGGGACGAGCCGCTCGCCGTCGCCGAGCGCGAACACGTCGACGAACGGAGACAGCGCCGCCGGATTCATGCGCGCGACGTCGCCTCCCACGAGCAGGAGCGGATGGCGCTCGTCGCGCCGCGCCCGGCGCAACGGGATCCCCGCGGCGGAGAGCGTCCGGAGGATGTTGACGATGTCCATCTCCCACGAGAGCGACCAGGCGAGCAGCCCGAACTCCGAGATCGGAGTCCCGGTCTCGAACGTGACGGCTCCGAGGGGCTCGCCCTCCTCGTGGAAGAAGCGCTCGCAGGAGAGGTCCGGGATCCGGTTGAAGAGGCGATAGACCCACTGGAAGCCCAGGTTGGACATCCCGACTTCGTAGGAGTTCGGGAACCCGAGGGCCAGCCGGTAGGCCCCGAACCGATTGGGGGCCTCGGTATAACGCTCCGAGAGCGCGCGCTCACGGTTCTGGTCTGTGGCTGCCATGACGAACCGCAAATTATACGTTTACGGCGGAACCGGGACGGCGCGGAGGCGGAACTGCACCTTGAGGGGATCGCGGACGGTCACGATGCCGAAGGAGGGGTCGTTCAGTCCGTATTGCTTCCAGGAGACCGCGAAGAACCCCTGCAGGACCACGGAGTCCGCCGAAATGGACACATCGACGGGAACGCGGACGGGGGCGGCCTTCCCGTGGACCGTCAGGTCGCCCTCGACCTCGGCGGTGAAGCGCTCGCCCGGCTTCAACCGGGAGAGGTCGGCGCGGATGCGCCGCGCCTCGAAGACGATCTCGGGAAAGCGGTCGGTCTCCAGCACCTTCTCGCGCATGTTGCGGTCGCGCTTCTCGTTCCCGGTGACCATCGCGGCCGCCTTCACCGTCACGCGCGCCTGGATGCTCCATTCGTCATGCGCCTGCGCGGCGGCATCGACGGTCCCCGAGAGCTCGGGCGCACGGCCGTGGACGGTGTGGAACGTCGCCGGCAGCTCCCACGTGAGCTCCGAGCCTCCCGCGTCGATCCTGTAGTGGTAGGCGGAGGCGGGCTCCTCGGCGGCGAGGATCGCCGAGGAGAGGACGGCGACGAACGCGACGAACGCGACGAACGATGCCCGGGCCGAGCGCAACAGCCGCATCGGAACCATCCTAACGGCGTCGACCCTCACGCAGCAGGAAAACCCAGTCGCCGACGTTCGTGCCGGTCGGCCCCGTGATCAGGAGATCGCCCAGCCGCGCGAAGAAGGCGTGCGTGGCGTGGCGGCGCAGGGCCCGGCGCGGATCGAGGCCGAGGCGGAGGCCTCGCGCGACCGTGGCTCCGTCGGCGAAGGCACCGGCGGCGGAGGAGCTTCCGTCGCGCCCGTCCGATCCGGCCGCGAGGAGCGCGACGCCGCTTCCGCCTTCGAGCTCGAGCGCCGCCGCCAGCGCGAGCTCGAGGCTGCGTCCGCCTCTCTCACGCGAGCGGCCGAGCGCGACGACCGTCTCACCGCCGGCGATGCAGACGGTCCCGGGGCCGAACCGCAGAGCGCGACGCGCGAGCGCTCGCCCGGACGGGTCCGCGTCGCCCGAGAGTCTGCGGGCCGCGATCCGCACCGCGAGGCCGCGCGCGCGCGCCTCGCGCGCCGCCGCCAGGACGCCGTCGCGATTCGAGCCGACGAGCCTGACGACATCGGTCCGCGCGCCGTTGCCCCGCGCGACATCCCTTCGGCCGCCGCGAATCGTCGGCCCGGAGCCGACGAGACTCGCCCGGTCTCCCGGGACGTCGGAGAGGACGAGCGTGACGAGCCGCGCCCGCGTCGCCTTCCCGAGCCGTCCGCCCTTCACCGCGGAGAGCCGGGTGCGCAGTCGGTTGACCTGGCCGATCGGCGCGCCCGCGCGCACCAGCGCCCGCACGCGGCCGCGCAGCGCCGCGAGCGAGAGCCCCGCCCGCGGTTTCTCGAGCAGCGACGAGGAGCCTCCCGAGATCAGGCAGACGATGGCGTCCTCTGGCGAGAAGCCCCGGAAGAACTCCAGCGCCCGGTCCGCGGCTCGCACGCTCGAGGCGTCGGGCTCGGGATGCGCGGCCCGAAGGACCGTGGCACGCGAGAGTCCGCGGGTCGGGTCCCCGCGGGGAACGATCACGAGCGCCTCCCGGGCGGTCAGCGCCGGCAGGGCCCGCATCGCGGCGCGCGCCATCCCCGACGCCGCCTTGCCGACCGCGAAGACGCCCACGCGGCGGCGTCCCGCGAGGGCGCGGCGCACGCCGCGATCCTCCAGGGCGCGCCGAACCGCCGCCGCGGGGTCTACGGCGACGAGGGCTGCTCCGTACAGGCGCCGCAGGAGGCGCCTCGAGTTGCCGCCGCGGCTCATTCCCCAAGACTAGAATAGGAAGGCCACCCGGGAGGTTTTCCCGGGGGCACGGTAAATGAGCTCCAACCCTACTCCCTCCCTGCGCGCCTCCCGCCCGGACGAAATCGCCCCGGGAGACCACTACTGGACCAAGGCGTCCCGGGACCTGCGCCAGCGGCTCAACCAGGCCGTCCCGCACGAGGTCTTGAAGGAGCTCCATAGGAAGAGCCCCGCCCGCCACCTGTTCGTCGCCGCGCGCCAGTTCCTGCTCCTCGCCGCGGCGTCGTGGGCCGCCTGGAGGTTCCCGCAGCCCTGGATCTGGATTCCGGCGGCGCTCGTTTCGGGCTGGACCGTCTTCAACTTCACCGTGCTCCTGCACGAGGCCGTGCACCACGCGATCTTCAACGGCCCGCATCCCAGGGGCGACCGGATCCTCGGCATCCTCTACGCGGTGCCCTCGGGACTCTCGGCGCTGCAGTTCACGCGCTGGCACCTGACGCACCACGCCGAGCTGGGCGACGCGGAGGCGGATCCCAAGCGGCACTACCTCTCGCCCAGGATCAACAAGCCGTGGTTCAAGATCCTCTACTTCACGCCGGCGCTCTTCCCGATCTACTTCCGCGCCGCGGCCAAGGAGAACGCGAGCTACCCGCCGGAGCTGCGCCGGCGGATCGCGATCGAGCGGCTGGCGACGATCGCGTTCCATCTCGCGGTCATGGCCGGACTCTTCTGGGTCGGCGGCGCGGCCGTCCTCGCGCGCGTGTACCTCGTTCCGGTGTTTCTGGTCTTCCCGATCGCCTTCGCGTTGAACCGCCTCGGGCAACACTACGCGATCGATCCCACGGATCCGGCCAAGTGGGGATCCGTCCTCCGGCCCAGCCGCTTCTGGGACTTCTGGTACCTCTCCTCCGCGTACCACCTCGAGCACCACTACTTCACGGGCGTTCCGTTCTACAACCTGCGCCGGCTGCACTTCGCGCTCCGACCCTTCTTCGACTCGATCGGCTGGAAGCCGGTGACCTACGGTCGGCTCTTCCGCGCGTGGATCTTCGAGAACAAGGCGCCGCACACCGACTGGCATCTCGCGGGCTGAGCGGCGGCCGAACTCCGATGGCCGAGTCCGAGGAAGACCTCAACGCGCTGATCCGCGAGCTCAACGAGGGCGGCACGGCGACCGCGTCGCGCCGTCCTTCGGAGCCCGCGTCGGCCGAGCCGGCTGCGGCCGCGGAAGTCGTCGACGCTTTGGCTTCGATTCGCCTGGACCGCTGGCTGGAGGAGCTCGTCGCGCGCAAGGGCAGCGACCTCCTGCTCGTGGCCGGTGCGCCGCCGTCGATCCGGACGGACGGCCGCATCGTCCCGCTCCAGGAGCCGCCTCTCGCCGGCGAGGAGATCGAGGAGGCCGTGCTGCCGGGACTCCCGCGCCACGCGCGCACGCAGTACCGCGAGGCCGGGATCGCGGACGCCTCGCACCGGGTCGCGGGGGTCGGGCGCTTCCGGGTCAATCTGCACCGCGAGCGCGGCCGCGCCGCCGCGACGGTCCGCGCGCTCCCCACGCAGCCGCCCCGCCTCGCCTCGCTCGGACTGCCGCCGGGCGCCGAGGGCCTCACCCGGCTGCCGCGCGGGCTCGTCCTCGTGGGAGGGCCGACCGGATCGGGCAAGACGACCACGCTCGCCGCGCTCGTCGAGGAGATCAACCGGCGCGACGCACGCCACGTCGTCACGATCGAGGACCCGATCGAGTACGAGCACCCTCACCGCACGAGCCTGATCGAGCAGATCGAGATCGGCGTCGACGCTCCCGACTTCCCCACCGCCCTGCGCGCGGCGCTGCGGCAGGCGCCCGACGTGCTCGTCGTCGGCGAGATGCGCGATCCGGAGACCATGCGCATCGCGCTGGCCGCGGCCGAAACGGGCCACCTCGTCTTCTCGACGGTCCACACGACCGACGCCGCGTCGGCGGTGTCCCGCATCGCGGACTCCTTTCCGGCCGAGCGCCAGAACACGATCCGGCAGGAGCTCTCGATGGGGCTCGCCGCCCTGCTGACCCAGACGCTGCTTCCGCGCAAGGGCGGCGGCCGCGCGGCCGCGGCGGAGCTCCTCCTCGTCACCTACGGCGCCCGCCAGCACATCCGCAAGAACGCCCTCCAGCACCTCCACCAGGAGATCGCCCTCACCCGCAAGCAGGGATCCGTGACGCTCGAGGAGTCGCTCGCGCGGCTGGCGAAGGAGGGCGTGGTGGAGGTGGAGGAGGCCCGGGCGCGGGCGAATCATCCCGAGGAGTTCGAGAACTACCTGCGCGGGGCGTAGGCGATCTCGCCGTCATCCCGAGCGCCGCGAGGGATCCCGGACTCGAATTCCCACTCTCCCAAAAAGCGCGGGATCCCACGTCGCTCGCTCCGCTACGCTGCTCGGGATGACGGCTCAGAGCCCGGACTCGATTGCCACCGGCGCAGAACGCGCGGGATCCTTCGCCGTTCCGTTCCTCGAGATGACGGCGGGTGAGGTCTATACCTCCCGCCGGAACAGCACCTTCGTCAAGACCGCGCACACGATCGTGAACGTCGCGAGGAAGACCCAGTCCGCGTAGACCGAGGGCGGGGCCGCGCCGCGCAGGAGCAGTCCGCGCAGCGCCCGCACGCCGTAGGTCAGCGGGTCCGCGTTCGAGAGCTGGGAGAGCCACTTCGGGTACGACTCGACCGGATAGAGCGCGCCGGACGGAAAGAACAGCAGCACGTTGATGATGCCGAACATGCCGCGCAGGAGGCTCGTGCTGCGGGCGCGCGCGAACACCAGGAACCAGAGCGCGGCGATCGAGAGCGCCGTCAGGAACACGGTCGCCGCCGCGGCGGCCAGGCTCGGTTTCGACAGCATGGGCAGCGGCGTCAGGAAGACGACGCAGCCGAGCACGAGAAGTCCCGCGACCGACGCGACGACGGCTCCCGCGAGGACGTTTCCCACGACGAGCGTGCCCGTCGTGATCGGCGTGACGAGATACCCCTCGTGGTACCCGTACATTCGGTCCTCCAGGACCTGCAGGCCGCCCGAGACCATCGATCCCATGAAGATCGCGAGGCACACGACGGCCGGGCCCAGGTACGTGAGGTAGTCGAGGTACGGATACGCCTCCAGCCGGACGCCCTGGGCGGTCGGCGTCGCATCCGGCGGCGCCGAGACCTCGGCCCAGACCTGCCGCAGCGCCTGCTCCACCGTGTCGAAGGAGAAGCGGTCGGTGTTGTCGCCGATGAAAGACGGCGCCGGGCCCGTCGGCGACAGGCCGAAGGGCAAGACCCACACGCCGCGATAGCGGCCGCGCCGAAGGCCTTCCTGCGCCTGGCCCCGGTCCGCCACGAAGTCGGCGCGGACGAGGCCTCGTCCGGTCTCGAGGGCCATGACGCCGCGCCGGCACTCGGCGGAGTAGGCGTTCCCGGCCTCGTCGACGACGGCGAGCGGCACGTCCTGCAGGGGGCGGTTCATCGCGTTGCCGAGGATCAGCAGGTAGACGATCGGGAAGACCATCGTCGAGACGAGGAGCACGGGCTGGCGCCACAGGGTCAGGAACGCACGCTGGCCGATCGCGAGGATGCCCAGGAACGCGAGGAAGGGGCCGCGCGCGGGACGGCGCTCTCGGTTCGTTCTCTCCACGCTGCCGCTGTTTTCGCTCATGCGTCCCGCGTCAGGCGTCCCTGAGGGCACGGCCCGTGTAGGAGAAGAAGACGTCCTCGAGGGTCACGAGCGCGATCTTGAGGTGGACGATGTGGTAGCCGCGGTCCTCCAGCAGCCGAGCGGCGCGGCGCCCCACGCCCTGCCCGGGCCTCGCGTCGAAGTGGACGCGCATCGGCGAGACGAAGCGCAGGTTCGTGGCGCCCGCCGACGCGATCGAGAGCTCGTCCTCGTCCGTGATCTCGTGGTCCGCCTCGAGCTCGACTTTCTCGCCCGTCTCGAGCTCGTGCTTGAGCGCGGCGGGAGAGTTCTCGCAGAGGATGCGGCCCTGGTCGAGGATCGCCACGCGGTCGCAGAGGAAGTCCGCCTCCTCCATGGCGTGCGTGGTCAGGATGATGGCGAGGTCGGGCTCGTGCGCGCGCAGCTCGCCGAACATGTCCCAGATGGCGCGGCGGCTCTGCGGGTCGAGACCCGTCGTGGGCTCGTCCAGGAAGAGGACCCGCGGGGAGTGCAGGACGCCGCGCGCGATCTCGAGGCGCCGGCGCATTCCTCCGGAGAGCTGCCGCGCGATCTGGTTGCGCCGCTCCCACAGCCCGACCTGATGGAGCCGCCGCTCGATGCGCTCCGAGAGCCGCCTGCCCCAGAGGCCGTACATCTTTCCCTGGACCGAAAGGTTCTCGCGGACCGTCAGGTTCTCGTCGGTCGTCTGGGCCTGCGAGACGGTCCCGATCGCTCGCCGGACCGCCGGCCGCTCGGTCACGACGTCGTGTCCCTCGATCCGCGCCGACCCCGAAGTCGGCGGCAGGAGGGTCGTCAGCATGCGGATCAGCGTGGTCTTGCCGGCCCCGTTGGGGCCCAGCAGTCCGTAGATCTCGCCCCGCCGGACGCTGAAGGAGACGGCGTCGTCGGCGACGAAATCGCCGAACCGCTTGGTCAGTCCCTCGACCTCGATCGGCTCTACCATCAGTCGGGTGTTTTGGCGTCGTAGGGGCGGGGCTTGGCCCCGCCCGTGGGCGGCCGCAAGGGCCGCCCCTACGCCGGTGTCCGCCCGCTCACGCCTTCGGCGGCTCGCTGCCGGCCTCGACGACGAACGTCTGGCCGGAGACGACCGTGGCGTTGAGCGGCTGGAGGCGGACCGAGAACGTCTGGAGGTCGCGGCTCTGGAGGCCCCAGTTCTTGCGCGTCGCGAACTCGGAGCGGGGCTTGATCGAGACGACCCTCGCCTGGAAGCGCGAATCGGGCCGCGCCTGCGGCCAGACGGTCACGGTCTTGCCGACGACGAAGGAGGAGAGCCGCTCCTCGGGAACCTCGACGCGCAGGTAGGGCGTCTCGATCTGGAGGGTCACGATGGGCTGACCGGGCTCGACCCACTCGCCCATCCGGTGGTGGCGCGTCAGCACCGTGCCGCCCGCCGAGGCGTTCAGAGTGCCTTCCTTCTCGAACCGGCGGACCTTCTCGAGGCGCACCTGGAGCGCCTGCTCCTCCGCCGAGAGCTGGCCCTTCTCGGCCTCGCGCGCGCGGATGTCCGCGGCGATCGCCTCGCGCTGGTGCTGGAGGCTCTCGAGGTTCGCGGCGGGCGAGACGCCGTCCTTGACGAGCCGTCCGATGCGCCGCTCCTCGGAGGAGACGCCCGCGAACTGCGCCTTGAGCTTTTCGATCTCCTGCAGACGCGTCTCGTCGCGGGCGCGGACCTGCGAGATCTGCCGCTCGATGTCCTGGCCGTCCTCGGCGAGGCCGGGCTCCTCGAGGCGGGCGACCTCCTGCCCGGCCTGGATCGCCTCGCCCTCCTCCGGGAGCGGCGTCGTCAGCCGGCCGCGGCGGGAGAAGGAGAGCGCGAGGCTCTGCTCCTCGGCGATCGCCAGGAGGCGCAGCGGCTGGCCGGAGTCGTTCTCGCGGCGGACGAGCTCTCCGTAGCCCCAGGCTCCGGCCAGAGCAATGCCCACTGCCAAAATGACCCAAAGGGTCTTTTTCACTGACCCAAGCTTAAACCCGAATGGCGCCGCAGGAGTCAAGGGGGCGGCGCCGGGAATCAGGCCTTCCGGAGCAGATCCTCCACACTGTCCAGGACCTGTTCAGCGGGTCCGGGGATGGCCAAATCGACGGCCGCGGTGGCCGGCGTGGCCTCGGGGTTGATCTCGACCGTGAAGGCGCCCCGCGCGGCGGCCTCCGCCGCCAGGCCGGCGGCCGGGTAGACCACGGCGGAGGTCCCGATCGCCAGGAAGAGGTCGCAGGAGGCGGCCTCGGAGGCCGCCCGGAGGGCGTCGGCGGGGATCCCTTCTCCGAACCAGACGACGCCGGGCCGCGCGAGCCCGCCGCAATGGGGGCAGCGCGGCGGAAGCTCGGCGAAGGGGACCGCGTCGTCGGTCCAGCGCTCGGGCGACGTCGCGCAGGCGTCCCAGCAGCGCAGCTCCCAGAGCGAGCCGTGGTAGCGCACGACGGTCCGCGTCCCCGCCCGCTCGTGGAGGCCGTCCACGTTCTGCGTGATGAGCGTGAAGCGCTCGAAACGCCTGCTCCATTCGGCCAGGACCTCGTGCGCGCGATTGGGACGGGCCCGCGCGACGAGCTCGCGCCGCCAGGCGTACCACTCCCACACGAGCCGTGGGTCGCGCGCGAAGGCGCCGGCCGTCGCGAGCTCCTCGGGACGAAAGTAGCGCCACAGACCGCCCGGGCCGCGAAAGGTCGGCACCCCGCTGGCGGCCGAGACGCCGGCGCCCGTCATGACCGTGATGCGAGGGTTCGCGGTTCGCCGCAGCCGCCGCGCCAGCTCCCGGATTCCGTCGTCGAGGCTCATGCGGCTTCGATGATATTTTGCGCCCCCATGACCAGCCCCGTCCCCATCACTCCGGTACCCATCACGGTGGCCCGCGGCGACGGCATCGGCCCCGAGATCATGGCCGCCACCCTCCGCATCCTGGAGGCGAGCGGGGCGCCGCTGGCAATCGAGGAGATCGAGATCGGCGAGAAGGTCTACCTGAAGGGCAACACCTCCGGCATCGAACCGTCCTCGTGGGAATCGCTCCGCCGCACGAAGGTCTTCCTGAAGGCGCCGATCACGACGCCCCAGGGCGGCGGCTTCAAGAGCCTGAACGTCACGACCCGCAAGACGCTGGGCCTCTACGCCAACGTGCGGCCCTGCGTCTCCTACCACCCCTACGTCGCGACCAAGCACCCCGTCATGGACCTCGTCATCGTGCGCGAGAACGAGGAGGACCTCTACGCCGGGATCGAGTACCGGCTGACCCCCGATGTCTACGAGTGCCTGAAGCTGATCACGCGCCCCGGCTCCGAGAAGATCGTCCGCTACGCCTTCGAGTACGCGCGAAAGAGCGCGCGCAAGAAGGTCACCTGCTTCACCAAAGACAACATCATGAAGCTGACGGACGGCCTCTTCCACAAGGTCTTCGACGAGATCGCGAAGGAGTACCCCGACATCCAGAACGAGCACTGGATCGTGGACATCGGCGCGGCGAAGCTGGCCGACTCCCCCGAGGCGTTCGACGTGATCGTGATGCCGAACCTCTACGGCGACATCCTCTCGGACGTGGCCGCGCAGATCGCGGGCTCGGTCGGGCTCGCGGGCTCGGCCAACATCGGCGAGCGCTTCGCGATGTTCGAGGCGATCCACGGCTCGGCACCCCGGCGCGCCGGCCAGAACCTGGCGAACCCGTCGGGACTCCTGCTCGGCGGCGTCATGATGCTCGTCCACATCGGCCTGCCCGAGGCGGCCGAGCGCGTCC
>Ga0157378_10004763_pt1 | contig 11892 bp, 13 predicted proteins | sample M65metaG_FD_115309 | JGI IMG/M metagenome (GOLD analysis project Ga0157378, IMG submission 115309) | Miscanthus rhizosphere microbial communities from Kellogg Biological Station, Michigan, USA - M6-5 metaG | ecosystem: Host-associated > Plants > Roots > Rhizosphere > Soil | place: USA: Michigan...
GATCAGCGGCTGGCGCGTATCCATCGCCAGCTCCACTCCTCGCGTGACCTTCTCACCGACCACCGCTCCCATCGACCCGCCGATAAATCCGAACTCCATCGCACAAATCACCACCGGCCGCCCATTCAGCTGGCCTTCCGCGGTGATCACCGCGTCGTTCATGCCCAGCTTCTTGCGAGCGTCCTTGAGGCGCGCGGCATATGGTTTCGTATCCACAAACTTTAGCGGGTCGGTGGATGTCATGCCCGCGTCATGTTCCGTCCAGCGACCATCGAGCAGCATTTCCAGGCGCCGTTTCGCGCTCATCTTGAAGTGAAACTGGCACTTGGGGCAGACAAACAGATTTTCTTCCAGGTCCTTGCGGAACGTGATCGTTCGGCAGTTCTCGCACTTGGTCCACAGGCCCTCGGTGCGGACGCGGCGCTCTTCGGGCGGCGTCGCCTCGGCAATTGCCTTTTTTTCCCGTTTGATCCAGGCCATTTCGCGATGTTTTCTTTCTGCAGCCATAGCTCGCACCCAAGCCACGGACATGTTCAGAGAAGTGAGGTCTTCAATAGTCTATACCACGCTGGGCGAGAATGCCCTTGGTATAGGGGTGTTTCACTTCCTTCATTTCAGTAACCAGTTCGGCGAGTTCCACCAGCTTGGGATGCGCGTTGCGCCCGGTGCAGATGACGTGAACGCGTTCCGGCCGTCCGCGCAGCGCATCGACGACCTTTTGGGCGTCGAGCATCTTGTAACTGATGACGTAGTTGATCTCGTCCAGAATCACCACGTCGTATTTGCCGGAGTGGATGGCCTCGAGCCCGGTTTGCCAGCACTCTTCGGCCAGCTTGATGTCTTCCGGATCGGTTTCCGCGCCGCCGATTTTCACAAAGCCGCGGCCCATCGGACGAATCTCAAATCTGTCGTCACCCAGCATCTTCGCGGCGTCAAGCTCGCCGTAATGCCACGAGCCTTTGATGAACTGGACCATCAGCACTCGCAACCCTTGGCCCACAGCGCGAAACGCCGCACCCAGCGCGCAAGTGGTCTTGCCCTTGCCCGGCCCGGTGTAAACGATGAGCAGTCCTTTTTCTTCCGCCATTCGGCCTCTGTCAAAAATGTGCAGCGAACAGTTTGCGAGGGATGTCTGGCGCCGTCAACTTGGGCGAAAGCTCGAACCATGACGCACCTTGGCAGGCGCCCCATCAGGCAATGTCGAGGCGATTCACCAGCTCGTCGGCGTAGTGTTGGACGCGCTCCACCGTGGCCGCAGGAAGCGCCCGGTTCGCCGGAATCTGGTGGTCATGCAACACAATCCACAGCCCGGGGCGATAGATCTCATCGTTCCCGGGGCAGATTGCGCCCGTTACTTGCGCGATCTCCATGGGATGAACTTCCGGCGGCGTCAAATCGAGATCGGTAATTTGCGAGCTGGCCGCCGGGTCGGGCGGCGGTTCCGACATGATTTCCATGAGCACCCCGCGCGCATCGTCGACCAGATCGCGAAACCCCTGTGAGACCAGCACGCCGTCAACGTCGCGAGGCGTCGGCTGGTCGATTTCGTTCAGATCGTAATCGGGCACCGGTTTCTCAAGCGAGATTTCAATCGCAACGGAAGGCTTATCGTCGTCGGGAAGAACGCGGATGGCCATGGCTTTCCGGTTGTACACCTTCTTCACTCAATTTGCCATCGGTTGAAGGGTGATGATGGCCAGTTCTGGCCGGCAAGCAAAGCGCACCGGAAGCAGCGTTGTGCCTATTCCACGGCTCACATACATGCGGGAGCCTGCCGCGGCAAACCAGCCCTGAACGTAGGGACCGATACCGCCGGGAAGCCACAGTGGCCCCCAGAAGGGCAAGCGCACCTGACCACCATGGGAGTGTCCGGCGAGAGCCAGGTCATACTGGCCGGCGGAGCGCGAGAAAAATATGGGCCCGTGAAACAGCGCGATTCTGTAGGCGCCGTTGGGAACGCCGGCAAGGGCGTGTTCCGTGTCGGCTGCGGCAAAAGCAGTGTCGTTGAACCCAACGAGCCAGACGCCAGGTCGAATCTCCGCAGAACGGTTCAGCAGAAAATGCACGCCGTTTTCGCGGTAGTATTCGGCTTCATTGCGCAGCGCATGCCAATTTTCCCAATTGCCTCGTACGAGCCAAACACCAAGAGGAGCATGAAGATTGCGGAGCACCCGAGACTCGGCTTCGTATGAGCCGGACGGGGGAACACTGTCACCTGTGATGACTATGATGTCTGGCCGTTCCTGATCGAGAAGCTTCAAAAGCCGCCGTTCGCGGAAACCGAGCCCGTTGGTGTGCAGATCGGTCAGATGCGCAATCTTCAGAGTTTGGCTGACCGGAGCGGGAAGAGATTCGTGAGTGACTTCGATCCAGTTCGGCTCAACGAAAAAACCGTCAATCGCGCACCCGATGGCGAGCGCCGCGAGCGCGAAGAAAATGCGGCCTTTGCGGGATTTGGGTAGCACGAGTTTCATTTCGCCCGGTCCGTCATTTTGGATAGGGACTGCCGGAAAGAATCGCGAAAGCGCGATACAACTGCTCGGCGAGCATCACGCGAGCCAGCTCGTGCGAATAGGTCATCGGGCTGAGCGAAAGCTTTCGCGCAACGCGCTGGCGAAGCGGCTCCGGAAAACCATCGGCATCGCCGCAGATGAAAATGATCTCGCGAGTGCCGCGATCGCGTTGCTCGCCAAGCCATCGGGCGAGCGTCTCCGAATCCTGCGGCTTGCCTCCGGCGTCCAGAAGCACAGCCGTCGCGGCGCGATCCGAGTCGAGTCGCTTGATGGCCGCCTCGCCGTCGCGCACCTCGTTCACTTCAATCGGGCAGGAACGGCCGATCCGCTTGATGTAGTCGTGAAAGACGGCCCGCAGTTCCGGACGCCGCGTCTTGCCGAGCATGAGTAAACGAAGCCGCATGAGGAAGTCGAAAGCCCAAAGTCAAAATTTGAACCTACAGCACCTCAACTGGTACGAGAGTGAGGCTGCTTAGCTTACACTCTTCGATTTTTGAACGCTGCAAACTTCTCTATTGCAGGCCGTACTTCTTGCGTTTCTCGAGCAGCGTCTTGCGGCTGATGCCGAGAATTCCGGCAGATTGTGTGATGTGGTAGCGCGTTGCTTCAAGAGTCCGAGAAATGGCTTCGCGCTCGAGATCTTCCAAGGAAAGCAAACCTGCAAGAAACGCCGCGTTACCGGCGGAAGCTCGGACATTCTCCGGAAAATCGTCAGGCTGAAGCTCGCCGGTCTTGGAAAAGACAGTAGCGCGCTCCAACGCGTTGCGAAGTTCGCGAAAATTGCCGGGCCAGGAATAGGCAGGGAGAACACGCCGCGCCGAATCGGAAAGCTGCATCGCCGGTTTGCGATGAAGGGGCGCCAGCGTGGCGAGGAAATGTTGCGCCGCAGGAAGAATGTCGGCGGGACGCTCGCGCAGCGGCGGCACAACAATGGGCAACACGCTCAACCGAAAGAAAAGATCTTCTCGAAAATGCCCTGCGGAAACGGCTGCGTGCAGATCGGTGCTGGTCAGCGCGATAATGCGCGCTTCAATGTTGAGCGAATCGGTACCGCCCAGCCGCTCAAAGGTGCGCTCCTGCAAGACGCGAAGCAGTTTGCCCTGCGCCTCCGGAGAAAATGCCGCGATCTCATCCAGAACGATGGTCCCTTTGCCGCCCAGCTCCAGCCGGCCTAGTTTGCGCTCCACCGCACCGGTGAACGCCCCGCGTTCGTGGCCGAAAAGTTCGCTTTCGATAAGCTGCGGTGGGAGCGATGTGCAGTCAATCTTGAGGAAGGGTGCGTCGCGCCGCGGGCTGAGCTCATGGATCAGCCGTGCGAAGTGGTCTTTGCCGGAACCGGATTCTCCCGTGATCAGAAGAGTGGTCGGAGCGGGCGCGACTTTCTCGGCGAGCCCGAGCAGGCGCCGCGACGCCGGATCGGCTGCAATGAAAGGAAGGCGCTCGGACATACAGAAATTGTAGCGGGAAGGTCCGGCGCAACGGTGGCCGCTACCGATGCTCCGAGCGAGAGGGTAACGGTTCGATCGAAACGCGCATCGGACCCGCCCCGAGGAAGCCCATCAGAAACCAGACGAATTTCCCCGCCGAGCTTTTCGTCAAGAACTGCAGATGCTCGCCTGCCCTGACTTCGATCTGGAGATCACGGCGGTTCCAGGTGTTGTCCGCGCGGATGGTATGCGCCCCGGCCTGGAGGTCCAGCGTCATCGAATCGCCGAACATCAGCTCACCAAGGTTCTCGCCGTCGAGATAAATCTTGATCTGGCGAGTTTGCGTGTCTTCAGGCGAATTGCGAAAAACCGTAACGCGAGCAGTCCCGGGCTTGGCATTTTCTGAATCGGCCACGGCAGCGCTGCTCAGGAATGATCGCCGGAAGCGCGCAACCGCGGGCTGCTGCCCGAGGCGACGGCATCGGGAAGGTCGGGAATCTCATAGCGCGGCACGTTGCGCCACAGTCGCTCCAGGTCGTAAAAGCGGCGGCCCTGCTCGCTGAAGACGTGCACCACGAATCCGCCGAAATCGAGCAGCGCCCAGTCCGCCGAGCGATGTCCTTCGCGATGCTCCGGTTCGCGCCGCAACTCCTTGTAGAGTTGCTCTTCCACTTCGCCGCAAATCGCCTGTACCTGCGGCGCGCTGAAACCGGTGCACAACACAAAATATTCCGTAAACGTGCCGAGGCTGCTCAGGTCAAGCACGGTGATGCCGGAGGCTTTTTTGTTTTGCATGGCCTCGATGGTGAGGCGGATCGCTGGGGAAAGCTTTTTCAGATTCACCTGTATAGGCCCTGTTTAAGAATGTATTCCTCCACGCGCGCGGAAACAAGTCCGTGAATCGCCTGACCCTTATGGGCGCGGCGCCGAATGTCCGTGGCTGAAACATCGCTCGAAACGTTTTCGAGCAGGTAGACCGACGTGCGGCGCAACTGCGCGATCAACTGCGAAGGGGGGTCGGTTTCCTTTTTGTCGGCCGGACCGGCGAGCAGGTCCGGGGGAATCACCAGCTTCAGCGCATCGGCACGAATCCCGGGGCGGTTGGCGATAATGAAATCGCAGAGGCCCAGCAGCGATTCGTATTCCTTCCACATCGGGATGTCCAGAAACGCGTCTGCGCCGATAATGAAATAGATCCGGTCACCATGACCGTGGTACGTATGCCGGAAATACCGGACGGTATCCACCGAGTAGTGCAGCTGGTTGCCGGCAAAATCGTCGCCCGCCTCGGAAACCGACGGCACGAAGTGCGGGTGCTCCGCGCAAGCCAGCGAAACCATCGCAAAGCGGTGCGGAAACGGGGCGAGATGCTGCTTCAATTTGTGCGGCGGCCGGCTGGCCGGAATGAAATGAATTTCGTCGAAGTTAAAACGTCGGTCCGCCGCGCGCGCTACCGCAAGGTGACCGTTGTGAATCGGGTCGAAAGAGCCTCCAAAAAGCGCAATGCGGCGCGGAGCATGTTTTGCGGCGGTGCGGTGCGCCTGGACAGTGGTCAACGAGGCTCCTGAGAGAGACTTCCGCTATTTTCGCATGAAAATGTTGCATTGTAAGCACCAGCCGCGGTCCGGCGGCGGAGCGTCGACCAGCCGGGGCGAAAAGCTCCGCGCGCGGGGTTGATGCGCACCGGGCTTCCGGCTGGGCTGCCCCGTGCGCTTATCGGAAATAGCGCTAGGCTGACGGATGCTTCAGGACTTCCGCCAGGGCGTGCAAGCGAGCGGCGTCGGTCGGGCTGGCTGCCGCGGCGCTCTTTTCCAGGTCGGGGGCCATGCCGGCCAGCTTCTTTACCTTCCCTTTGTTCATGTGCGAACTCTCCGCTGCCTGAATCGCTTTGCGCAGGCCTGCGATTTTTTTCACGGTCAGCGCCTGTGACCGCTCGATCTGATCTACATAGGCCTTGGCCACAACCAGCGTGGACGGCCACTCGAGTTTTTGCTGGTTCTGCACGTTCAGTTCGGACACATGGACGGTTTTTGCCGCTTCGATTTCGTTCTGGGTCAGAAATTTGGTCGGCGTCAGTTCGAAAACATCCAGTCCGCGAGCGATCTCCGATCCGTAGATGTAGCCGTTGTACCAGTACGCGGACCACAGACCGCCGAGGATGAGCATCTTAGGATCGATCGGCCCGCGATCGAAGTAGGCAATCTCAAACGGGTGCGACGGGTCGGTAAAGTCCACAATCGAGACGCCGCCCTGATACCAGGCCTGCACTTCGATGTCGCGGCCGGGAACGGGGACCAGCGAGCCATTGTGCGCGACGCAGTTGGCGGAGTCAGCCTGCGCCGCCGGCATCTTGTAATAGCCCGCGAAGCTGAGCTTGTCATCCTTCAGACGGAAGATGGCGTCCGCGCCCCACTTGTTCGGATCGTTCTGGCGGCAGCGCGCCCCCAGTCCGCCGCCCCACTCGTCGGTGAACACAACTTTGTCTCCGCCGTTCGAGAATGACGCGGAGTGCCAGTAGGCGTAGTTCGGATCGTTCACCGCATCCACACGCTTCGGATGAACCGGATCTTTCACGTCGAGCACGATTCCGTTTCCGGAGCAGGCGCCAGCCGCCAGCCCAATTGCCGAATACACGGTGATGTCATGACACTGATCGGTGTCTTCGGGCTTTTCGTCGGCCTTGCCGTGCATCGCCCCGCCGTTGTTCAGCCCGTTCAGCGCCCCGGTTCGCGCGTCAATGAAGATGCGCGGATTGGAAATTATCTTGGCGTCCTGCGGGGCGGCCACCGGCACTTTGATCACGTCGATGCGGAAAAGCGCGGTGTCCGGATCCTTGTCCGGTTTTTCGCCTGAGCATCCGGCGAGTTCGTCCGTCTGGCGCACAAACGAAGTGCCGGATACGTAGATGTACACGTTGTCCTGGTCGTTCGGATCGGTCACCAGGGTGTGCGTGTGCGAACCGCGGCACGTCTGGACGGCTGCGACCTGTTTCGGGTTCTTGATATCGGAAATATCGAAGATTCTTACGCCGCGGAAGCGGTCCTTCTGGGCCACCGGCGGACGAAACTTCTTCTCTTCTCCCGGCGCGGGAGGAGGATTTGGCGGAAATCCCTGCGTGCCGCAGTCGAGGCGCCCATTGGGCATTTCGACCGACATAAACAAAAGATTCCGGTAAACGGAAACGTCGTTCTGGCCGCCCGGGCAAACCATCGTGGTCAACAACGCGGTCTTCGCCGGATTGGAGATGTCGTAGATGTTGAGGCCGTAAAAATTTCCCTGGAAAAGATGATTGCCCTGGAACGCCAAATCGGAGTTTGCGAACGCGAGCTGCGCGATCACCAGTTGCAACGGCTTCGCCATTTTTGCGGCGGAGCCGATGCCCAGCTGCGCGATCATCTTCTGCACTTTCGGATCGTCGGCCTCCGAGGTACCGAGCTGAAGCGCATCGGGCTTCTTGAAAAGCAGGACGTGATTGAGTCCCATCGAAGTTTCGCCCGCGTCATAGAGGCCCGGCGTGAGCTTCGCGCGCGGATCGTTGGGATCAGAGCCGGTCATCCCGGGAGGCAGCGGCGGCGCCGGCTTGGGAGCAAACGGATTTTCCCCCTCCTCGCTTTTTTCCGCCTTCGCCGCGTCCTTCTTGTCCGCTTCGGCTTTGCTCGCGTCCTGCTTTGGCGAAGCAGTGGTTTCCTGTGCGCGCAGGTGGACACCACTCGCACTGAAGCACAGGACAATCGCCGCTACCGCCACACGAAAGGCCAGAGTTGAAATGCGGTTCATCGTTTTTCCTCTTTCTCAAACCGGTTATCCAACATGGACTGCATGATCTTGATTTCGGCGCGCTGCCCGGTATCCACGTCGGTTGCGAAGCCGAAAATTTCCGCGTCCTGTCCCGCACCGGCCGAGCCGAACAAATCCTTTACCATGGTCAATGCGCCATTGTGGTGCTGGATCATTCCCGTCAAAAATAGACGGTCGAACCGGGCTCCCGTCGCCTTACGCAGCTCCGCCATCTGTTCTTCTGTCAACATTCCCGGCATCAGCGGCATCGAGTCCATCGCGTGATTGGGCGAATCCGGGTGTGCCATTCCCGACATGTTTTCCGGCATCGGCATCGACAGCGGTTCTCCGCGCGCAGCTAACCATCGTTTCATAAACACGATTTCGTCGTCTTGCGATCGGCTGATGCGCGCGCCGAGCGATCGCAGCTCTTTATCTTCCGTGTGAGACGGAATCAACGCCGTCATCTCGATCGCCTGCGCGTGATGCATGATCATGCCTTGCATGAACTCGACGTCGGCCTGCGAGAGAGGCGGCAACTTAGCTTTCGTGGATGGCGGCAGAGTCTTGGTGGGCTGGCCCGGCGCTCCCGGCTGTACAACAACTGGCGCCGAGGAATCACGTTGTTGCGACGGCGACGGCGAAGAGAAGAAGACTACCAAAGCTGTCACGGCCAGCAAGCTACAAAACCGTGCAGACTTCCTTGCAGGCCGGACGTCGCGCCGCTGCAGCTTGATTCGTTTTGGCTGTGGATTCGGTGCCAAGCTGAATCTCGCATACTAACACAGGGATTTACGAGAAAACCCTAAGAATTGTTTACTGCGCTGGCGGCGGAGTCCGGCGCATCGGGATGGGGCAGAGTGGACTTGGGAATCTTGTCGAGAGTGTCCGCGATAGCTAGAACCAGGTCGCGAACGTTTTCACCCGTGGCCGCCGATATGGCGTGGAACGGCAAATCCCGTTGCGCGCAGAATTTCCGGATTTCCTCGAGGCGAGTGCGGTCAGAAGTGGCGTCGAGCTTGGTAGCCACGACGATCATCGGTTTTTCGCCGAGCTTTTCGCTGAAGGCCAGAAGCTCGTTGTTGATGATTTCAAAGGAGTGAATCGGATCGGCGTCAGAGAAATCACTCGTGTCGATCAGATGAACGAGCAAGCGCGTACGTTCCACATGGCGCAGAAAACGGATGCCAAGCCCCGCACCTTCGTGCGCGCCTTCGATCAGGCCTGGAAGATCGGCAACGACAAACGTGCGGCCCAATTCCCTGCCCTCGCTTCCACCTCCGCCCATTGCGGAATTCCCTCTGGGCAAGCCGTCTGCGCTCACTACGCCGAGATTTGGTTCGAGTGTAGTGAAAGGATAGCTCGCTATTTTTGGCCGCGCGGCAGAAATCACCGAAATCAGCGTGGACTTGCCTGCATTTGGAAAACCGACCAGGCCGACGTCGGCAAGAAGTTTCAGTTCGAGCCGAAGATGGCGCTCTTCGCCGGACTGACCATCTTCGTGTTCGCGCGGAGCCTGGTGCCAGGGCTTCGCGAAGTGCTGGTTGCCCCGTCCGCCGCGTCCACCGTGCGCAACCAAAACGCGCTGTCCCGGTGTGGCGAGATCGGCGATGGTTTCGCCGGATGGTTCGTCGTATGCGAGCGTGCCGACCGGAACCTCCAAAATCGTGTCGTCGCCGGAATGGCCGGTGCAGTTCGAACCTTCGCCGTGACGGCCGCGATCGGCTTTGAATTCGCGGTTGTAGCGGTAGCGGAGCAGCGTGTTGTCGTTGGGATTCGCTTCGAGATAAATGCTGCCACCGTCGCCGCCGTCGCCGCCGGAGGGGCCGCCGCGCGGAACATATTTTTCGCGGCGGAACGCGACACAGCCGTTGCCGCCGTCGCCCGCTTTCACAAAGATCTTGGCTTCGTCAACAAACACCGGGAAATCCTATCAGGAAACACTACGCGGAATTGCGAGCGGGTGCGGCGCCAGAAAAACCAGGATCCGGGTCCAAAAGGCGAACCTCGGCCACTCGCGGAGCACCCTAAGACGCACAGACCATAGCCTGTCCCACCGAATGGTGATTAGTTGGCCTTGGCTTCGGCGGGAGTGACGCTGATGAAGCGGCCACGCCGGCCACGGTCCTCGAATTTGACGTGACCATTGACGAGGGCGAACAGCGTGTCGTCCTTGCCCTGCCCGACGTTTTCGCCGGCCTGATGCTTGGTGCCGCGCTGACGAACCAGAATCGTGCCGGCGTTGACGAGTTGTCCGCCGAAGCGCTTTACCCCGAGCCGCTGACCGTGAGAATCGCGGCCGTTTGTTGAGGAGCCGCCACCTTTTTTGTGTGCCATTGCCAGTTCCTTTTCAAAATCGAAAATCGGCTTGCCTGCGAATGCGTTCGCGAGGCGCAAGAATGCCGGGCTGAAGCCCGGCGCTCGGTGAAAACCTTACAGCTTAATGTCGCTGACTTCGACGGCGGTGAAGTTCTGGCGATGACCGCGCTGAATCTTGTACTGGTTCGTCTTCTTGTACTTCAGGACGGTGACCTTGGGGCTGCGGCCCTGGCGCACGATCTTGCCGGTCACGCTGGCATTGGACGCGTCGGCGCCAACCAAAACCTTCTTGTCGTCGGTGTGGACGGCCAGCACGGTCCCGAACTTGACCTGTTCGCCCACTTCACCGGAAACCCGCTCCACACGAATGGTGTCGCCGGGAGCGACACGGTACTGCTTTCCCCCGGACTTGATAACGGCGTACATCACTCCTCCAAGAGCTAGAGACAAACGTTGATTATACAGGGTTTGCCGGAAAACGGTCAACGAAAGGTTTCGAACCGCAAACCTGGTTCCGAATTTCCGGCGAATCGTTCCAAAACGGAACGGCTGGATGAACTCCTAATTCGAACCATATCATCAGGTTAGGCGCCACTCTAACCATGGTTCTGATCCTGTGGCGGGCGAAAGCCCTGCGACAGCCGTCGCCGCTGCCCGGCCGTTATACAGATAACCGAGGAACTCGACATCAACAGGGAGCCGCGTTTTCCTCAGAGCGTCGGGGAAGAGTCGCCCAACAGGGCGCGCCGGACGATGGCGATGGGCGGGTAGCCCTGAGACATGAAGTCATCGTGGAACTTGCCGAGTGAGAAGGCAGGGCCCTCCTTCTCGCGCAGGTCTTCGCGAAGCTTGAGGATTTGGAGCTTGCCGAGCGTGTAGTAGAGGTAGGTGGGGTCGGAGGTGCCGCGCTTGGTTTCGATGTTGGCAATCCTCGTTGATTGAAAACCTTCCTTGACGAAAAATTCGCGCGACTGATCGAGCGTGAATTTGCCGCGGTGCATCTGGATGCCGGCGACAAAGCGGGCATCGCGGAGGAGAGCGTCCTGCAACTGGCCGAGACGAATAAGGCGCGACTCGCGCAAGTCCCTGGCGCCTGCGCCGGGTTGCGCGTAGCCCTCGTCGAGCATCATCTGCTCGGTGTAGTGCGCCCAGCCTTCCACGTTGGTGTTGGCGGAGAGAAGCATGCGCAATTGGGTCGGGGCGCGCTTTTCCCACAGGTATTGCGTGAAGTGGCCGGGGAATACTTCGTGAATCGAGGTGCTGATGATGGTGCCGACGTTGAGGCCGGCCATAATACCGGCTACATCGGGGGCGGAGTCGCCGGGCTCGGGAAGCGTGACATTGAAGTAGGCTTCCCTGGCCACTTGCTCAAACGGGCCCGGAGTGTCCATGGACGCCGTCGTTGTGGCGCGCTGGAACGGCGGCGTTTCCTGCAGCGTGGGCTTCCGGTCGGCGGGAATGGTGATGATGTGATGTGAGTTGATAAAAGCAATGAGCCCGTCGAAGGTATTGCGGAAGCTCTGCATGACCTCGGAAGGAGCGGGATGCATGGACTGAAGTTGGGCGAGAACTTCGGCTGGCGACTTGGAGGAATCGACTTCTTTGGCGACGCGCCGAAACTCAGCTTGATTCTTGTGGAGGTCGGCCATGCCGATTTCGAGGAGACGGTCGAGCGGCGTGGAGACCATGTCGTCGTAAAGAAGTTTCTTCGAGAAGGTTTCCGCGCCAACGCGGAAGTCGCCGTTGGAGCGAGGAAGCAGATCGGACTTGAGCCAGTGCTGGTATTCGCGCAGAAGTTTGATAGCGGCGGCGTTAGACTCCGCGAAAGCGGATTTAACGGCGGGATCGGTCGCGCC
>Ga0157378_10004764_pt1 | contig 11892 bp, 10 predicted proteins | sample M65metaG_FD_115309 | JGI IMG/M metagenome (GOLD analysis project Ga0157378, IMG submission 115309) | Miscanthus rhizosphere microbial communities from Kellogg Biological Station, Michigan, USA - M6-5 metaG | ecosystem: Host-associated > Plants > Roots > Rhizosphere > Soil | place: USA: Michigan...
AATCCAGGCCAAGCGCCGCCACTTTCACAACACCAAGCGCTCCTTCTTCAGCCAGGTCAACCTGAACGAAACGCCGCAGCAGAATGTATTGCTCGACGACTGGAAAGAGTCACGGGTTCGCGAGCTGGGCGAGGGCATCAAGGAAATCGAGCTGCACGGCAACTACTTTGGACAGTTTTCACTCACCATCGTCATCTACGACTTGGATCCCGCCGCCGTGCAGCGCACCACGGCCGAATTCTACAAAGTATTCAGCATCCATGATGCCGAGCTGTATGACGAGCGCTACAACCTATTGAACGCCTTTCTTGCCGTCGTTCCCGGCAACCACGCTTGGAATCTGCGCTCCCTGTACCTGCTCAACACCAACTACGCTGATTATTCTTTCCTGTTCACGCTGTCCTGCGGCGAAACCCGTAACATGCACCTGCGGCAGGAGTATCTGGCGGTCCTCGAAACCTGCCACAACACGCCTTACTTTCTGAATCTCCACTACCAGGACGTGGCGCACACCATGATTCTCGGCCGTACCGGCTCAGGAAAGTCCTTCTTACTGAACTTCCTGATCACCAATCTCCAGAAATATGACCCGCACACCTTCATTTTCGATCTTGGCGGCAGCTTTGAAAGCCTCACGCATCTCTTTGCCGGTTCCTACGTCTCGGCTGGGCTCGAATCCGATGGCTTTTCGATCAATCCGTTCTCCCTGCCACCGACCAAGGAGAATCTCAACTTCTTGGCTTCGTTTGTGAAGGTCTTGCTGCAAGGGAAAAGTACGTGCGAGCTCGACCCGGTTGCTGATCGCGAGGTTTATGAACAGATTGAGAACCTGTATGCCGTGGACCCGGAGCTGCGAAGGTTGGGGGTCCTAGCGAACACTCTTCCCCAGACGCTTGCTGCGCGCCTCGCCAAATGGGTCCGTGGAGGCCAATTCGGGTTTCTGTTCGACAACGCGGAAGACACGGTTTCCTTCTCGCGGTTCCAGTGTTTCGACTTTCAGAAGATGAGTCAGTATCCGGATCTTCTGGAGCCGCTTCTGTTCTACATCCTCCACCGCGCCAATGCCGTGATCCAGGACCCCGTTCGTTCTGCTTCGTTCAAAGCCTTCTTCATCGATGAAGCCTGGGTCTTCCTCAAAAACTCGGCGATCCAGCGCTACATCATTCAAGCGCTCAAAACCTGGCGCAAGCACAACGCCGCCATGATCCTGTCCACGCAATCGCTCGACGAGTTGCGTCGCTCGGACCTGCTCGACGTCATTCTCGAAACCGCCGCCACCAAGATCTTTCTGGCCAACCCGCACATGGACCGTGAGCTGTACCGCAAGCAGTTTCACTTGAACGAAACCGAGACCAGCTTGATCGCCGGACTCATTCCCAAGCGGCAGTTCCTCATCAAGACCCCGGAGCTGGCCAAAGTCGCCAATCTCAACGTGGATCCGAAAAGCTACTGGCTCTACACCAACGATCCGTACGACAACCGAAAACGACAAGAAGCCTTCGAGGCTTTCGGTTTCACCAAGGGTCTGGAAGTGTTGGCGGGAGTTCAACGGTTACCCCAGTGAGTCCTTTGCCGCAAGCGGAGCCAGCAGTTGTTCCGTTCGCTATTCCTTTTCTTCGAGAAGCATTTCCTGAGGAGCGAAACATGCAAATGCACATCGATGCTACCTCCCGTCGAAGCATTCTCCTTAGTCTGACGCTTGGCGTTCTATGGATTGCCGGCGGCCCGGACCTTGCCGCGCGTGCGGCCGGTGATGGTGCGCGCACCGTCAAGTATGCCCGGGAAGACGTCATCGCCGTTCGGGCCAAGCTCCGCTTTTCGACGCTCATCGTGCTTCCCGAGAACGAGGAAATCCTCGATTACACCACCGGGGATAAAGAATTCTGGATCATCAACGGCGCCCACAACCTCTGTTACGTGCATCCGGCCAAAGCCGGAATTCGCAGCAACCTCAATCTCATCACAGCCACCGGGCATGTCTATTCTTTCGGCCTCACCGAAATCAGTAATCAGTCCGGTGTTGAACCCGACTTCAAGCTCTTTGTCGAACCGAAGGAAGACTCTGGCCCCTCAGCCTTGCAAGGTTACGTGCGTGCCACCGACGCGGAGGCGTACAAGAAAGAGCTGGAAACACTTCAGGCGCAAACGGCCGAGCAGATTCGGGCGGCACATGCGCAAGTCGCCGAACAAGAAAATCGATTCCGTTCCGAGTACGCGAGAAAACTTCAATTCGATTACGTCGTCGACCGCCACGGCGCGCGCGAGCCGTTTCTGGTTTCGCTTGTCTACCACGACGACGCGTTCACCTACCTTCGTTGCGCGGCGCGGGAAAAGCCAGCTCTCTATGAAGTGAAAGACGGCAAGCCAAACCTCATTCCGTTTCAGCTGGAAAACGGCGTGTACATCGTTCCCAAAATCCTCGATAGCGGATACCTCGCCATCGGCACCAAGAAGCTCGCGTTCGTTCGACGGACGGACGGTAAGTAATCGACACCGCCATGACCGAACCGATCCAAGACAACGTTCCCAAGCCTGCCGGTCTGCTCCCGAAGAAAGTCCAGTCCTGGCTCATCCTTGGGCTCGCCGTGTTGATGGTCCTAATTATGTGGCTGACCGGCGGCAAGCGGCCTGTGCCCCTTTCCAAGGGCGCATCGTTCGGCCAAACCCCCGCTCCCATTGAGGTAAACGCAGCCAAAATCACCGAACTGCAAAGCCGCATCCAGCAGCTCCAGCGCGAACAAACTGTCGCACAAAGCGCATTAGCTCAAAGCCGCTACGTTGCCAACCCGGCTCTGCCAAATTCGTCGACGAGTAATCCGAACGGGTCCGCCGGAAGCGGCGAACGCGCCGAGGATGTGATCCAGGCCGAGCGCAAAAAGCGCGAATATTTGTCGCTGTTCGCCTCGAACATCGCTGTGAGCTACCGAAAAGATCCAACTGGTGCTGGCCCTGCAGCACCAACCTCAACGGCACCGGAATCGAGAGCTTCACTTCCGGCACGGACCCAGTCCGAGAACTTGCCGATGCTGGAGCTTCTCAGACAGATACAGCCGTCCCCTCCTGCCCCGGCCCCCCAACTTCCTGCCGATCCCCCCACCCCGGCCACCTCGGCTACGAAGTCCGCGGCGGGTCGCCCACTCAAGGAACCCACACGCCTCACTGCGCCAAACATGGCATCCGGGAAAACGTTCGTCTTGTTTGAGGGAACAGTCCTTGAGTCCGTTCTGGTTAACCGTCTCGACGGAGCAATGTCGGGCCCCCTCGAATGCCTAGTGACCAACGACGTCTATTCCCATGACCGCCAGCGTGTGTTAATTCCCGCCGGCAGCAAGGTTTTGGGCGAGACACGAAGGGTGGAGGCGTTCGGCCAGGCGCGACTTGCCGTGGCCTTTCACCGTCTGATCATGCCCGACGGATATTCCGTCAGTCTCGACCAGTTCAAGGGTCTCAATCAGATCGGTGACGCCGGGCTGCGCGATCAGGTGAACAACCACTACGCCCGCATCTTTGGCGCATCGCTCGCGCTTGGCATCATCGGCGCGGCTGGTGAAGCAGGAACGGGAGGCGTGCTCACCCAGTCGGGTACTGACCGCCTTCGCGAAGGATTCGGACAGAGCCTGGCGCAGTCCTCCCAGCAGATCCTCGACCGCTTCCTCAACCTGCTTCCCACGATCACCATCCGCGAAGGACACCGCGTCAAGATCTATCTGTCCGACGATTTGGCTCTTCCCGACTATTCCAATCACAACCTGCCTTCCGATTTCTAAAGGCACGAAAGGAACCCTCCATGAAACGAAAAATCCTGATCAGTGTGCTGGTCACGAGCCTTTGCATGGGAACGGCCTCAGCGCAATTTGGCGGCCTGGTGGTGTATGACCCCACCAACTACGCCAACGCGCTGCTCCGCTATTTTGAGCTACAGCAACAGCTGCTTCAGCTCACCAACAGTCTTGCCCTTGCCTTGCAAATGGCCAAGAACATCCAGAACATGCCGGCGCGGTACCAAGCTTTGTTTTCCATCTGGCGGAACAGCGTGGCTCAGGACACGTACGGAAACACTGGCGGCTGGATAAACGGCATCAACTCCGGCCAAGTGCCCGTGGTAAACGCCGGCTATCAGCAGGCCACCACGCCGCTCCTTCCCTATGACGCGGGGGCTCTTGGAGGCATGACTCCCGATGAACTTGCACGCATCGAGTCGCAGTATGCCTCGGTGGAACTTTCCGACGGTGCGAACGTGACGGCAATGGCCACGCTCGGAGCCATTCGCAACAATGCCGCAAATCTCGAGGCGCAGATTGGCAACCTCGAGCAGGACTCCCTATCCGGGGATCCTGACCTCAACACCGAAGTCTCTGTCCTCAATAAGATCAACAACGCAAATGTGCTCAATCTGCGCTCGGTACAGGACACGAACAAGCTGCTGGCCTCGCTGGTCGAGTTGCAAACTATCGCTGCCAAGCAGCAACGTGAGGCCACCGCCAACGCCATCAACGCCGACATCGCCCGCCGCGCCAACCTTGCTGGCAATCTCGCTCAGGTCACCGCGACCATGACCGATTCTCTCCTGAACTTCCGGATGCCGTAATCACTCCGGAATAAAAACGAAGGGAACGAATTCCTATGGTCACCGACTATCTCCAATTCATCTTTCAAGCCATCGGCAATTTGCTGACCGAGAATCTCGGCTTCTTCGACACCATGGGACAAAACCTGTTCCGCACCTTCGCGACCATCCTGGTCGTCTGGTATGGCGTCAAATCCGCGCTCGCCGCTGCGGGAGGCAAGCATCCCTTTCAGTTCGATAATTTCGCCAGTCTTTTGCTCACCGTCAGCTTCGGCTTCGCAATGGTCAACTACTACAGTGCTCCCATCCCCGGCATCGGCATGAGCTTTCACAACCTGGTCACGAATGAGTCTCAGTTTCTCGCCAACAAGATCAACCAGACCGAGCTGCAAACTGTCATTGAGCACGTCAACGACTTCGAGGCGCGCATGGACGCGCCCGGCGTGACCGATCTCCTCGGAACACTGTTCTACGCAGTGGTGATCATTCTGCTCGCGGCGGCGCAGGCCGTGGCAATCGTCGTCATCGCCTACGGTTTCATCGCCACCGCGGTGTGTGTTTTGCTCGGCCCGGTCTTCATTCCGTTCTTTATCGTGCCCAAACTGGAATGGCTGTTCTGGGGATGGCTTCGCTGCTTCGTGCAGTACGCGTTCTATCAAGTCATCGCGGCGGCGGTGGTCTTCATCATCGGCAACCTGATCCTGGGCATCCTGGGCCTGCAGCCGGCTGGGGCCATCTCGACCGTGCAGCTCATCGAAGAATTTCCGGTCCTACTCATCACCTTCCTGGCTGCGATCTATGCCTTGTTGAAAATTCCCACTCTCACCAATGACATCTTCAGCGGCACGGCGGGCGGCTCCTCGGCTAGGCTGCTCGAGAGCCTCGTGCCATGAGCGGCGACCGCAGCTTTCACGACGCCAAGCGCCTGTACCTCGAACAGTATGGCGACCCCATGGTGACCAACACCTACCTAAAGATTGCGCTACTTCTGGTATCGCTGGTGGCCGTGGGCCTCGCACTGGTCGATTTGCGCACGATTCGCACGTTCCAGAATTTCCGGCCCTTGGTCATCCGCATCGATGATGTGGGCCGGGCCGAGGCCATCAACTACCACAACCTGGAGTATCGGCCGCAGGATGCCGAGACAAAGTATTTCTTGTCGCAGTTCTCGACACTCTACTACCGGAGGAACCGCTACACCATTCAGAATGACTTCTCGAAAGCTCTGTATTTCCTCGACGGTAAACTCGCTGACAGCATTCTCGACGCCTACCGAAAGGACGACATCCTTCGCAAATTTCTCACTAATTCTGCAGCGCCCGAGATCGATGTCGACGTCAAAAAGGTTGCGCTGGATGAGCTGCAAAACCCACCGTACCGCGCACGCGTCGATTTCTACTTGGTGTACTACTCGCCTTCCGATCACAGCGAACTCAAGCGGGACCTCTACACCGCAAACTTCGTCTTCGTCTTCAAAACCCACGTCGCCAATGAACTCATTCCCATTAATCCCCTGGGACTGACCATCACCTACTTCCGCGAGGACCAGGCCTTCAAATGAAACATTCGCGGCAGGTGCGAACCAAAGCAGTCGGGGACGGCCGTCCGCTCCTCCCTTCAGAACAGGCCTTAGCTTCGGGAAATGGGTAAGACATCATGATTGCCAACGCTCTCCTCGTCACCGTCGCTTTCCTTCTCGCCTACACCTTCTGGTTGATGGGCGAATTGAAGTTCATGGTAGCTTACAAAACCGCCTTGCTCCACGCGTATGGGCAATGGATTTGCGGTTTGGCTGCCCTTTTGTTTTTCAACGTATTCGGCGCCATCTTGCTGCTGCAACGAAAGCTTCTCCTGAAGAACACCGGTCGCAAGCTTTCCCACCTCGACAGGCAATTCCAGGTCGGCCAAGTCGAGATGCCCGCCCCTTCCCGATACGAGGAACATTCCTGACATGTCGCGAGATCCATTTCCGAGCGCGCCAGAGAATCTTGATCCTGAGGATTTCAGCCCGATTTCAGGGGACCACGACAATTTGGCGGACACATGCGAACATTCAGTTCGCAACGCGCGGGAACTCGGCGGCGAGTCAAAGTCTGGCTCTTTAGAAAACGCTCGCCCCGAGTTGCAAGCGGATGGTGCCGCCCGCGCTTATCACCTCCGAGATCGCACCTACCTTCTTGGCGAGTCCGAATTCACGACTCTCGTCGAAATCGGAAAGTTTCGTGTAGTTGAAGCCGCGGATTTGGTGGAGTTCGGCTACGCCGGCGATGGCGCACGGATGAGCCGGGATATCCGACGCTTGGAACTCCAAGGGCTCGTGGCGCGAAAGTCCCTTAAGGGTGCAGGAGGCAGAACAGATTCCCTCCTCGTTCTCAAGAGAAAGGCCAAGTGCCTCGTGCTGCAGTCTGGCCGCTTGCCCGAGGGCCAAGCCATCTATCAAGGTCTCGTGAAGGCGCGCGAAGCGCGGCACGACGCGGCACTCTATCGGCTTTACTGGCGGGAATCGGCGCGGATTGAGAGTAAAGGAGGCCGGCCTGTCCGCATAACGCTTGACTACGAGTTGAAGCGGAACCTGCATCGAGAGCTCGCGCAACTCAAAGACCAAGGGCAAACACGCGCGGCGCGAGAACGGATCGCCGAGAAGCAAGGATTGGTCGTCATCGACGACAAAGTGCAGATTCCCGACCTCCGTCTCGAATACGAAACAGCCGATCTCCAACACAAACAGGTCGACTTGGAACTGGCTACTCGGAACTATCGCCCCCGCGCTTTGACGCAGAAAGCCAAGGCGGGGTTCGCGATCTATTCGCCTCGCGACGATGCCTCGAAATTGCGGCGCATTCTCGACGATACGGAGCCGGCCGCCCGGATCCTCGCGCTATGAACATCGACACTGTCCATATCGGCGCGTTGCAAGCCTTCGGTTATACCGAAGAAGAAGCACGCTTTCTGTACGTCGTTGCCACGCATTCCGGTTACTTCGTCGCTCGGCAGTTCCTTGCCTTTGCGGGCGTGCAGTGGGGAAAGCGCACGACTCTTTTCTGGAACAAGCTGCAGTCCAACAAGCACGCACGCACCAGCTCCATGCCAAGGCACCGCGCGGTCTATCACCTCTTCGCTCGCAAGCTCTACCGTCAGCTCGGACGCGAAAATCTGAGGAACTGCCGTCGCCATGAACTCGAATACATCCGAACCCGTTTGGCAATACTCGATTTCGTGTTGGCAAATGCTGCCGTCTCCTACCTCGAAACCGAAGCGGATAAGGTCGGGTTCTTTTGCCGGGATCTCAACATCGAAGCGAGGCATCTGCCCTCAAAAACCTATCTCGGTCGCCGCACCGTTCAACCCACACTTCGCTATTTCGTCGATCGCTTCCCGATGTTCTTCGAGAACCCGCAAGCCGCAGTCCGAATCGTGACGTTCTCCTTCATTCAGGGAAGCGAAGCCAGCCTCTCCGCGTTCGCTCATCACCTCCAAACCTACTCGTCCCTGTTTCGAGAATTGCGAGAGTTTCGCTTCCTCTACCTCTCGCGGATCGACGCTCATTTCGCGAAGGCGCGTGAATTGTTTCATGCGCTGGTGACCGTGCCACTCGAATCGAATCCCGCCGATGATCTGCTGCGCTATTTTGCGATTCGCAAAGCCTGGGACCTGCACCAATACGGCTCCCTTACCGAAGCCGATCTGGTGTTTCGGAATGCATCCAAGGAGCGATTCGCCGGAGAACGGTTCGAGCATTTTTATCGCGCGTGGAAGGCGGACCGTCTGCCCGAATCTCACATTCGCGCAACGTTTCATGGCCACCATTTGCCGCACGTGACGCACTTCGAAGCTCGAATTCTTAAGCCCTTCGCTGTTTCCGGTGAAGTGGAAGGGAAGGGGCAGTGAAGAAGGTAAGAACTACAGCCTGCACTCAGCTCTGCTTTCGGTCCTGCACCTTGTGACAGCCGCATGTTCCGAGAAAGAAAGGAGAAGGCGTTGGCAGAGCGCAAAAGTGCCCGGCGGAAAGAAATCCAAATCGGGCGGGAGCGACCCCACTTTTTGGGTTTTTAGCCGCCCAAAAAGTTTTGGGGTCGCTCCCGCCCTGGGCACCGTTCCTGGTGCCGCCTATTTTCCGCTGGGCCACAAGAGTTCCGGAATTGAAGCCTAGCGAGGAGGAAATACCATGTCCATCATTAAGAAAGCGCCGGCAATTCTCACGCGCGAGTTTCAGCTGGAGGAACCCGTGAGTCTCTTGGTCGACGACTACGCGCAGTTCATCGAAAGCAGCGCAGACCACGTCGTCAATTCCGCGATCAAGAAGACGCTCTGGCGAGATCAAGATTATCGGAAATGGAGAGAGCAGAAGCGGAACGCGGACATCTCCGCAGGCAGGCGCGGATCGGAAGCTGCCACGAAGTCATGATGCAGCGGGTTCTAGCGTCGCGGCACTTCCTTGCCAGTCTCCTGGCGATGGGGACGGGCGCGTTCCTTTTCTACGCGCGCCCATTCCCGAAGGAGTCGTTCTTTCTACATTTGATTTCTTTGCGGGCTCCGAACGCTTACGTTAGCTTCAAGTGGCTCTACAACGTGTGTCTGTTCAGCACGCCTTACCTTATCTACCTCGCGACGTTTTCGGGCCTCTATGTCGCCACGCTCAAGTACCGGCAGCGCGTCTCTCCAGGGCACCTTCCGCCGTATCCCGATCCCAGCACACGCGATGAGCTCTTCCTGGTGATCGGCGAGGTCCACAACCCTCGCACACCCGGACCCAGCCAGGAGCCTCACTGGCTAACCATCCCGGAACGTGGATTGTTCACGGGAACCGTCGTTCTCGGCGCGGTCGGGTCAGGCAAAACAGCGACGGCAATGTACCCATATGCGGAACAGATTCTGGCGTTCAAGGCAGGCGACAGAGACCGCAGAATTGGGGCACTCGTTCTAGAGGTAAAAGGAGACTTCTGCCGCAAGGTGAAGGACATTCTCGACCGTCACGAACGCGGAGAGGATTTCATCGAAATCAGCCTCGATTCCGAATACCGCTACAACCCCCTGCACAACGACCTCGATGCCTACGCCCTTGCATTCAACATCGCATCCTTGTTAAACAACCTGTTTGGTCGCGGCAAGGAACCGTTCTGGCAGCAGGCCTATACCAATCTCGTCAAATTCATCATCCTGCTGCACAAGCTCGCGTACGACTACGTGACGCTGTTCAACGTCTATGAATGCGCAATTTCGCCGCCGTTGCTCGAACAGCGCATCCGCGAAGCCGAAGAGATCATCATGGGGCGTCACTTCGTGGCTGTTACGCCCGAAGTGTTTGGCTCGCGTCCGGTCGAACTCGCCAGCCTTGGTTTCAAACATGACCCCGGGAAGGAACGCTATCTCGCGGAAGCTTCGAAGGAATTATGGAATCACGTACGCACAAGAGGTGTTCCCGCCGAACCAATCACGGTCCTTGACCCGAGGTTTGCGGACCCGGACAAGCTCGAACAACTCTATGCGGTCCAGAGGTGGTTCCGGGAGGATTGGAAAGGGATCGAGACAAAACTCCGAACATCAATCGTCGAAGGCATTTCCGTATTCCTATCGCTCTTTGACGACAACCCGAAAGTAAAACGCATCTTCTGCCCGAGGCGCGAGTGTTATGACCCGAAACTCAACTCCGATGGTCGATACGGAAAGGCGCTGCCGTCCTTCTCCTGGCTTGTGGAACATGGTGCGGTATGTTCGTTGAACTTCCCAGTAGGTATGAACGCCGGATTAGCCAAGGCCATCGGTGTGATGATGAAGCTCGATTTCGAGCGCGCCGTCCTGAATCGCATCCCACAAATTGAATCGGACAAAGACCGGTATTTTCGCCAGGTTCTCTTTCTCTGCGACGAATACCAGCATTTCGCTACGGTCGGCGAAAGCGATCCGACCGGAGACGAAAAATTTTTCAGCCTCTCGCGGCAGGCCAAGTGCATTCCGATCGTCGCGACCCAAAGTATCAGCTCGCTGCGTTCCTCGCTTCCTGGCGACAGCTGGAGGACCCTCCTCCAGACGTTCAGGACGAAGATTTTTCTTTGTCTCTCCGACGACTTTTCCGCAAGGACCGCAAGCGAGCTCTGCGGCAGGGAAGACCGCTTGAAGGTCAGCTATAACTTGTCGGAAAGCGGCCATGACGCCAGCGTTAGCCTGCTAACGGGAAAAGCCGTCTCGCACCGAGCCAACATCACCGCCTCCAAGAGCTACAACACACAGACCGACTTCCGCTTTGATATGAAGACGTTCACGGAACTGCGAAACGCCCAAGCCATCACGATTGCCTACGATGGACTCAATCCCATTCCGCCAACCTTCTGCTATCTGAAGCCCTATTACAACGATCCCAACAGATCCTATTTCGAGCAACTCGCTGCAGGAGAACTCTGATGCCAGGCTTTGAAACTATACTTCCGTTCCTCAAACCTATAGAACACCTCATCCTCGACGATGCCGTCAGCGAAGTCATGGTCAACGGCCCTGATCAGGTCTTCGTAGAGAAGGCGGGGTTCGTCGAACAGGTGCGCGGCGTCTCACTCGGCGAGCGCTCGCTCCTCGTCGCAGTGAAAAACATAGCAAGGCGGCTCGGGGATGACATCTCGGAAGCAAAGCCCATCCTTGATTCCCGCCTGCCGGACGGCAGCCGCGTGGCAGCCGTGATTCCTCCTTGCAGCCTGAGCGGCGTGACCCTAACGATCCGCAAGTTCAACGTCCGCCACTTCGAAATTGCAGACCTCATCGCAAGCGGAACGCTCACTCGCGCTCTCGCGAATCGCTTTGAAGACTACATTCTGCAGCGACGGAATTTCTTGATTTGTGGTGGCACAGGAACCGGCAAGACGACGCTGTTAAACGCCCTTGGGCGTTTCATTCCTCCGGATGAACGCATCCTGCTGATCGAAGACATCGCAGAGATACAGCTGACCCAATCGAATCTCGTTCGCTTCGAAGCCCGGCGGGAGCAGAACGGCGTCCCTGCTGTCTCCATTCGTGACCTTCTCAGAGCCTCGTTGCGACATCGCCCGGATCGTATTTTGCTGGGGGAAGTTCGGGGAAGCGAGGCATTCGATCTACTCCAACTCCTAAATACGGGTCACGCCGGCACGCTCTCTACCATACATGCGAGCTCCGCAAAGCAGGGTTTGGCTCGGTTTACGAGTTGCGTTTTGCAGAGTGGAATTGAACTGCCTTACCGTTCGATTAAAACGAACGTGGCGGATTCGCTGAACGTCGTTGTGCACATCGAACGAAGGCCGGGCCTGAGATTTATCTCCGAAGTCCTCGAAATCAACAGCTACGACCCAGACTCCGACATC
>Ga0157378_10004766_pt1 | contig 11888 bp, 13 predicted proteins | sample M65metaG_FD_115309 | JGI IMG/M metagenome (GOLD analysis project Ga0157378, IMG submission 115309) | Miscanthus rhizosphere microbial communities from Kellogg Biological Station, Michigan, USA - M6-5 metaG | ecosystem: Host-associated > Plants > Roots > Rhizosphere > Soil | place: USA: Michigan...
CAAACCCACAGCGTTACACATCGCCGATTCAGTGACATCTAGGGTTTACATCTGAGAATCCAGTGTAGTATTTGCTGAATCTGACGCATACCGTCTATAGGGGAAGCCATGCAATTAGCTCTTCGGCCGTATGTGACTGCTGGTTTCGCGCTGGTCAGGCGTCAGCGTCATCGTGGCCAATCGGTGGCAGCAACGCGACAAGGAGAGGGCCAGGTGAACAGTTCGAACCGCCCCGCCTAGTTTGCGCGGTAGAGTTTCGTCATGCCCGAGACAGGAGCGACGTCCATTGCGTGCGATGCGAACCCGTTGCTTCTCTACGGCGAGCGTCGGCGTCCTCGCCTGGCTCAGGCCGGCGGGATTAGTCTCAGGGCACCCTGGCCGGTTCCGCCGGTGAGCCGCTGCAATACCGCGAGGCAAAGCGGCGCACGTCCCCGTGACGCCGTTGAGCAATCCCGGCCCGCTATCGGAAACGAGGACGTTCGATGGCGTGACTGGTCAACACTACTCATTTTTTGGAAGGGCTCATGGACCAGTACGGCGCATCCCGCCCCGCGGCGCGTGCGCGCCGCAAGATCAAGCGGGAACTCCTGCGGGCCCCGATCGTCAGGCCTTGGTCCAACAACCGTTACCATGCCCGACTCGGACGGTATGCCGAGAACCTGCCGTGGATCACCAGCGACAGATTCGACATCTTCGCGGAATTGAGGGATCACGGTATCGCCGTCCGGGACGCGACGACGACGATTCCGGCGGCTGTGCTCGAGGTCGCCGACCGCTTTGTCGACCGTTTGCGCGAGACCACGCAGAAGCCGCTGGAAATCACCTTGCCGACCCGTATGCCCGAAATCACCTTGCCGACCGATATGCCCGATATGCCGGCCGATTCTGCGCCACCCTACGAGTGGGGGTTGGCGGAGGAGAACCTCGACCTGGCCGAACGCTACATCGGCCTCCCCGTGTATTTCCTCGGCGTGGCGGTAAGGCGGGAGCGGGCTGACGGGGATGCTGCTTACAATACCCGGCGATGGCACATGGACATCGACGACCGCCGGATGCTGAAGATCATCGTTTACCTCGACGATGTCGGCGACGGTTGTGGGCCGTTCGAGTACCTCAACCGTAACGCGAGCGACCACGCTGCTCGCATTTTCAGATATTCAGCCGGCCTCGTATCCGACGCCGCGATGGCACGAGTGGTCCCGGCAGCAGACTGGGTTCAGGTCACCGGCCCGCGCTTAACGGCGATATTCGTCGACCCCAAGCGTCTTTTCCACCGCGTCCAACCGCCGACAAAAGCCGACCGATACTCGTTGACGTTCACCTATACGAGCACGACGCCTCTCTTCGAGACTTTTCCGCAATGCAGGCTGACTCCCGCGGCTCTTGCCGGCCTTTCCAACGAGCTCACACCGCGCCAGCGCCGGGCCGCGATGGCTGAGTGATACTGCCATCCGCCGCGACGTCCGAGCCAAGCCGGTCAGCCTGCCCGACCTTGCGACCCGTCCGGGCTGGGCGTTCGGCGTGTACGTGCACGTGCCGTTCTGCGCTACCCGCCGCGGGTATTCCGACTTCAACACCTATACCCCGGCGGAGTTGGGCGCCGCCAACCCGGACGGCTGGCTGGCGGCGGTGCGGGCCGAGCTCGGCCTGGCAGCCGTGCGGCTGGGCGCGCCGCCGACCGCGGACACCGTGTTCGTCGGCGGGGGCACGCCCCACCGGCCGCTACCGGAAACGAGTCTGCCGGATAGCCGACCCGCTAAGTAGCTGTAGATCCGGTTTGTCGGCGTGTTTGCGCTGGTTGAGGAGGTGACGGCGGGATTGTTCGGAGTATGTGAAGACATCTGAAGTCGCCGCGGCTCATAGCATAGACGTTGGTCGGTGGTCGAAGGGGTTTGATGAGGTTCTTGGCCGGATCGCGTCGCGGTTTTCCCGGTGTGAGCCACTGCGCAATGCCGGTGCGTCGATGTTGGGGCTGGTCTCGGATCTGGGTCGCAAGAATTGCTGGACACTGTCCGAGCGCAGCGGCCATCGCAGTCCGGACCGCTTTCAGCATCTGGTAGCGCGGGCCAAGTCGGACGCCGATGCAGTGCGCGACGATCTGCGGGCCTACCCGGTGGACCGTCCCGGGGACCCAATGCGGTGCTGGTGGTCGATATGCCGACCCCGGAACTATGCCGAGGCGTGGGTGGTGAGGCGGCGAACCGCATGGGGGCGCGGGGAGTCGCAGCGTCGGCATAGTTTCACCGGGGGTTTGCTACGCTTTTACACATGCCCCATCGAGCGGTGAAAGTCGTGATTCTTGGCATTAACTACGCTCCCGAGCCGACCGGCATCGCCCCGTACACGACCGGCCTCGCGATGGGTTTGGCTGAACGCGGACATGACGTTCTGGTCTTGACCGGTCACCCTCACTATCCGTACTGGAAACCCGCCGCGGGCAGTTCGCGATGCCGTTCTGAGGAACAGATTAACGGCGTGCGTGTTCGTCGTCTCAAGCACCGAGTGCCGCGACGCCTGTCCTGGATCGGGCGTGCGGCAATGGAGTTCACGTTCGGGCTGCAGCTGCTCACCACTAGGTGGGGTCGGCCCGAGGTTGTGATCTGCGTGAGCGCGCCGCTTCTGGCCGCCGCGATGTCGGCCGTTCGGGCCCGGCTGACCTGGCGAAGGCCAGCAATCGGGATTTTGGTACAGGATTTGTACAGTCGCGGGATCGCGGAGACGGGAGCCGCTTCGGGTTTGTCTGCCCGCGCGGTGCGGGTGTTGGAATCGGTGGCCATCCGGCTGGGTGACGGTGTTGTGGTGATTCATAAAGGATTCACCGATGATCTCACCGAGCATCTCAGCGTCGACATTCGGCGGATTCGCGAGATCCGGAACTGGAGTCACGTGGGCCCGCCCGACCCATCGGCTAGTGCGGCTTTTCGTGAAGCGCACCATTGGGGTGCCGATGAAGTGGTGGTCTTGCACGCCGGCAATCTGGGCTACAAGCAAGGCTTGGAGAACGTGGTTGCCGCCGCCGCGCTGGCAGGCCGCAGCAACAGCCGAGCGCGGTTCGTCCTGATGGGGGATGGCAACCAACGTGCGAGCCTGGAAGCCGCCGCTGCTGGTGTCCCCGCGCTCGAGTTCCTGCCTCCGGTCAACGAGGAAGAATTCCCTGCCGCCCTCGGCGCGGCAGACGTGCTGCTGGTGAACGAACGCCCGGGAGTCGCCCGGATGACGTTGCCAAGCAAGCTAACTTCCTACTTTAACTCCGGTAAGCCGATCCTCGCCGCGACCGACGCCACCGGATTAACCGCCGGCGAACTCGCCGCCTCAGGAGCGGGTGTATGTGTGCCTGCCGATCGCCCGGACCTTCTGTTGAGCGAGGCAATCCGGCTCGGCACAGACCGAGCGCTCGGCAGGCAGCTGGGTCAAGCGGGCCTGCGTTACTGTTACGATCTGCTGTCGCAGGAGTCGGCACTGAACCGCTATGAACAGTGGGTCATTGATCTCGCGGACATGCACTCCGCGGGCCATCGTGGGGGCGGCTGATGGTCAAGCGTGCACTGATCACCGGAATCACGGGTCAGGATGGTTCGTACCTTGCAGAGTTCCTGCTTAACAAGGGCTATGAAGTGCACGGCATGATCCGGCGCGCATCCACCTTCAACACCCACCGTATCGAACACCTGTACGTCGACCCGCATGTCACGGGTGTCACGTTGTTCTTGCACTATGGCGAACTCACGGACGGATCTCGACTGTCCGCATTACTATCTCAGATACAGCCGGACGAGGTCTATCATCTGGCGGCCCAGTCACATGTGAGGGTGAGCTTCGATGAGCCCGAATACACCTGCGAAACAACGGGATTGGGAACGATCCGGCTGCTGGAGGCGATTCGGCAACTAGGTCTGGAGTGTCGTTTCTACCAGGCGTCGAGTTCAGAGATGTTCGGTTCCTCAGTGCCGCCCCAGAACGAGGACACACCGTTTCATCCGTGTTCACCATATGGCGCGTCGAAGCTCTTCGCCTATTGGGCGGCCCGAAACTATCGCGAGGCATACGGCCTCTTCGCTGTCAACGGGATCTTGTTCAACCACGAATCACCGCGGCGCGGTGAAACATTCGTCACGCGCAAGATCACTCGGGCGATAGCGCGAATCCGCGCAGGGCTGGACGATAACCTATGGGTCGGCAACATCGACGCGGTACGCGACTGGGGGTACGCTCCGGAATATGTCGAGGGCATGTGGCAGATGCTCCAACTCGACATGCCCGAGGATTTTGTGCTCGCTACCGGGATCGGTTACTCGGTGCGCGAATTCCTTGCCTTGGCGTTCGATCAGGTCGGACTCGACTGGGAGAAGTACGTTCGATTCGATGAATCCTATCGTCGCCCCGCCGACGTTGACGCCCTCATCGGCGATGCGTCGAAGGCCAACTCCCGATTCGGCTGGAAGCCGCAGGTCCAGATGCCAGAACTGGCGAAGATCATGGTCGAAGCCGATATACGGGCTTTCGAGATCGCCAGTCCGACCGGAATCGATCGGCCGCACCTGCCAGCTTGGCCCAGGGCATCGGGCTGAGGGGGGACTCCGGCTCAGATCAACTCGTCGCCCGGAGAAGAGTCAACGGACCTGTCCTGGCGCAGCGTTGATCGTCGGCAGCTCCCCGTGCGTCCCGGGGTAGTCCACAAACACGCGGAGGGTGACTGGAGCCGCGCTTGAACCGAGCGTGCCTTGTTCGCCGAATTTCATCAGAACGACTTACCGCCACACCACGACAGTTCTGCCAAAGCCTCAGGCCAGCCGCTCGCCGCGCTACTCAGACGGCGATCCGCGGGTACGACGAAGGCCGTGATTCAGCCGCGATAGTCACCCTGAACGTTTAGAAACCACTGGTACGTCATTCGGATTCCTTCAACGAGTGAGAATTTGGCGTGCCATCCGAGTTTGTTGAGGCGTTGTACGTCGAGAAGCTTCTGGTATGTCCCGTCTGGTTTGTCAGCATCCCAACAGATCTCGCCCCGATAGCCAACGACGTCGGCAACGAGATCTGCCAATTCGGCGATGCTCAGATCCTCCCCGGTTCCCACGTTGATTGGCATGTCCTCGTCGTAAGAGTCCAGCAGGAAGTGGCAGGCATCGGCCAGGTCGTCGACGTGCATGAGCTCACGTCTCGGTCGTCCAGTTCCCCAGCACGTCACCTGCCTGGCGCCATCTTGCAGTGCCTTATGGAATCGGCGAATCATCGCGGGCACGACGTGGCCATCCCGGGTGTTGAAGTTGTCGCCGGGTCCGTACAAACTCGTCGGCATCGCGCAGATGTATGGCAGACCATGCTGCCGACGAATCGCGGCGAGCTGTACGACCCCCGCCAGCTTTGCCATGGCATAGCCCTCGTTCGTCTCCTCGAGCGGCCCAGTGAACAGTGCATTCTCACGGATCGGTTGCTCGGCGAACTTGGGGTAGATGCAGCTCGAGCCCAAGAACAGAAACCGTTCGACGCCGTTAGCCACGGCACTGTCGAATAGATTGACCTGGATCCGCACGTTGTCGGAAAAAAAATTAGCGGGCCGGCTCGCATTGGCTATGATTCCTCCGACCGCGGCGGCTGCGTCTATCACCACATCCGGCCGTGTCTCGGCAAAGAAGTCCGCGGTGGCCCGAGCATCGCGCAAATCGAGCTCCGTGGAGGTGCGCCCGATGAGATTCTGAAAGCCGTGTGCGGTGAAGTGGCGCCAGAGAGCCGACCCGACAAGACCTCGGTGCCCGGCGACGAAGATCGGGGTCTCCGGCGACATTGGGCTGGTTGCTGAGTACATAATTGTCCATTGTCTCAGGACGGCTTTGAGCGAATCCTGCAGCCTCTGCTATCGAAGGTCATCCAGCAACCCGCGTGTGCGAAGATCCACTGGTCGACGAAAGGGTCGAGCCGAACATGGAGGTCCGTAGGCTCCGATGAATTCCGATGGCACTCCGTGGCCACGAATGGTCGTCGGCAACGTCGCCGATTCCCAGTGGCCAGCACGGAGGTCTGGCAGCCACCGCGAGAGCGTTCGCGCCTTATCTGCTTGCGCCACGTCGGCCCAGGAGCAGACCCGCTGTTCCTGACGAGCCGCTTAACGACCACTGGTTTGCCCCTCGGCTAATCGGTGACATACGAGTAGTGAATTTGCACCCTGGCCCGTAGGAAAAACTAGGATCAGATTCGCGAAGTTCGGCCGAGAAAGGGGGTTGGGTGCTCTTGAAGTGGCGAATACAGCAGGTTGAGCCTTACTTCGATCACGACGAAGTGGACGGGCTCGCGGACACCATACGGCGAGGTTGGTTAACCGAGGGGCCGCAGGCTGCAGACTTCCTGTCTGCTATTCAGGCGGATACCGGTGCACGTCACGCCGTCCTTGCACCAAATGGCACGCTCGGTCTGTTCTTAGCGCTGTTGGCGCTTGATTTGCCGCGCGACAGCGAAATCTTAATTCCGACCTTCACGTTCTTCGCTTCCGCGTCAGCGGCAGTGTTCGCCGGGCTGACACCGGTATTCGTCGACGCAGATGCGGAAACATTTAATCTAAACATCGATGCGCTTGAGTCTCTCGTCACCGAACGCACGACCGCCATCATGCCAGTGCATGTTTACGGACACAGCCCGCCGCTTGACCGGATCCTTGAGTTCGCGGCTCATCATGACCTTGTGGTTCTGGAGGATGCCGCTCAGGCCTACGGCGTCGCCTACCAAGGCCGTCACGCTGGCACCTGGGGTGATGTAGGTGTGATCTCATTCTTCGCCGACAAGACCATCACGACGGGCGAGGGCGGAGTTGTTCTTACCGATGACGCCGCATTATACGAGAAGCTGCGCCTGCTGAGAAATCAGGGCCGCCTCAATAGCGGCACGTTCGTCCATGACGCTCTTGGAATGAATTTCCGCGTCACCGACCTCCAGTGTGCAGTGGGCCGGGCTCAGCTACGCAAGCTGCCCGAAATCGTCGCCAAGAAGCGAGATAACCATGCTCGCTATGTTGCCAACCTGAGTAACGTGAGAGGCGTCCGATGGCTGCAAGTCCAGACGGACTCCAGCCACGTGCCCTTCCGCTTCGCATTAGTCAGTGAGCGTCGAGCACAAGTAGCGGCGGCGCTAGAGCAGGCGGGTGTCGAAACCCGCAGCTTCTTCTATCCCTTGCACCTTCAGCCAGCGCTTCAAAAGTACGCAAAGGAACCGCTGCCGGTGGCTGAAGAGCTGTACAAAAAGGGCATCTGTTTACCTGTTCACCAAGGTCTCACTTCGTCCGAAATCGATCAGATCTCGGAGATCATCCGCAAGGTCCATAGTGGTGTCAGGGACTAGTGGTGACGACATCCAGAATGCGTGGTATTCGCCGTCGGTCGCCTCGATCTGGTCGAGGCAAGCCTGCGTGACTTCTGTCGAGGACAGCTCCTTGCCGGCGATCTTGGCGGCCAGCTGCGCCGCGTCGAGCTGGATGATCTCGCTCACTGGCTTTCCGCCAGGGATCTGCCGCCCTCCACGGCCCGGGGGGCGCCGCGGCCAGCGGTTCGTCCGGGGTCAGGCACGGCGCCGTGGTGTCGGGCCGCGTGACGTTGACGTCTTTGAGCGGTTTGCCCGTCGGCTCGACGTCGGTGACGTCGACCGCCTGAATTTGGCTGACATGCTCGACGACGGCGCCGAGCTGGCTGGAGAAGCTGTCCAGCTCATCATCGGTCAGGGCGAGTCGGCAAGTCGGGCCAAGTGGGCGACGTCGTCTCTGGAGATCTGCGATACGGGCGTCAAGCCTAGCTAAGTGCAGGTCGTACGCAGGCCTGCGGGCCTGTGCGACAGTGTGCGGGTGGCGTGGGGTCTGCTTCCTGTCGGTGTAGCACTCGTGATTATCCTGACCCTCGGGCTCGGCGCATTGACGCTCCCCCGCGCGGACGGCTTCGAACGGCTGCTGGCCGGCGGGCTGCTCACCACGGCGCTGATCGTGGTGATCGTTGCCCTGCTGGGCACGATCGGCCTGCTGACCACACGGGTCCTGGCGATGACACTGGTCGTGAGCGCGGTGGCCGTCGTCGTGGCGGTCCGGGTGCGACGGTCGCCGTGGCGGCTGCCGTGGCGGGCCGCGGTCAGCCTCGAAACGGCGCCGCTGCTGCTGGTTGCCACTGCCGCCGTGGCGTTCGCGGTGATGGCGGCCTACTACCTGCCGGTGTGGCAGTGGGACGCGCTGGCCTATCACTTGCCCTATGTCAACCTCGTCCTGCAGAACGGGACCTTCGCCGACGTCCCACCCGACGTGCCGTTCCTGTCCACCTATCCGCATGTCGTCGAATGGGCGTTCACCGCCTGGCGCGCCCTGCTGCCCGACGACCGGCTGGTCGATCTCGCGCAGCTGCCTTTCGGCCTGCTCGGGAGCCTTGCCATCGCCACCACGGCACATCGGCAGGGCGCCCGCCCCGATCACGCGGTGGCGGCGGGCGCGGCCTGGCTGACACTGCCTGCAGTGTTCCTGCAACTGCCCACGAACTACATCGACGTGGCGTCGCAGGCGCTGCTGCTCACCGCGGTCGCATTCGTGCTGTCGCCGCTCGACCGGACCCGCGTACTGTTGGCCGCCGTCGCTATCGGGCTTTTCCTGGGCACCAAACCGCACGCCCCAATCGGCGCGGCGATACTGCTCGCGGTGCTGACCGTCCTCGCCGTGCGCGCCGGATTGCGTGTCATGGTGCCGGTGGCCTGCATCGTGGCCGCCGCGCTCGGCGCGCAGAGCCACGTCGTCAACGTCGTCCGGCACGCCAACCCGGTCTGGCCGGTACGCGTTGATCTCGGTCCCCTCCATCTGCCCGGCGCGATTCGGATGGCCGACCTGCTCAATGCCGGTGCGCCGCGCACCCAAAGCAACGTGTTCGCACGGGTGGCCGAGTCCTGGTCGACGATCGTTCCGCCGCTACCGCTCTTCGACATGCGCATCGGGGGGCTCGGGTTGATCTTCCTGGTTGCGCTGCCGTTCGCCGCCGTACGCGCTGTCCGGACCCGGTCGCCGGCGGTGGCGTTGTGTTTCGCGGCCGCGCTGGCCACCCCGGACCCGGCGGTGGCCCGGTACGTCCTGGGATTCGCGGGCCTGACACTCGCATTCGCCATGCCCGTGATCGAACATCCGCGCCTGCGCAGCGGGTGGCGCGCGGCCGTGCTCGGCGCGCTGGCATTGGCGGCGGCAGGCAATCTGGTCATCGCCTATCCGGGGTTGGTCGGTTTTGGCCCTGGGCTGCGCGACTACGTGCACATGACGCAGGCACAGCGGCAACAGGCCATCGGCGCCGACGGGCCTCCCACCGCATATCTCGACGCCATCGCCCACGTCGACGACGGGGAAGTGACCGTGTTGGACTACTCCGCCGAGTTGCCCTACCTGGCATGGCCGTTCGACCTCTCGCGTCGGGCCGTGTTCGTCCCCGTCGCCGCCGACTACGCAACCGCCGAGCGCATCGTCCTGGCACCGGACGTCGCGATGCTGATCGTGGGCGACGATACGATCGCCGGTTCGGTCGCGCGGCGCCATCCCGCGCAGTTCGTGCCGCAATTTCGCTGCAGGGCGGGATGGGCACCGTGCACGGTGTACCTGCGGCGCTGACGGTCGATCCGCCCGGACTGCCGGCCGGCGGACCCTGTGCGACAGAGTACGCGTGCCTTCGTATCTACTGCAGGTCGAGTTGGATGACCGACCGGGCAGCCTCGGCTCCCCCGCTGTGGCGCTGGGGTCGGTGGGCGCCGACATCCTGTCGCTCGATGTGGTGCAGCGTGCGTCCGAGTACGCCATCGACGACCTGGTCGTCGATTTGCCGCCCGGCGCGATGCCAGACGGCCGAGGCCCCCTCAGCGGGGTGCGGGTCGATTCCATCCGGCCGCACAACGGACTGTTGGCGGCACACCGCGAGCTGGAACTCATCGATCGCGTTGCGGCGGCTGATGGAAAGCGCGTCAAGCTGCAAGTGCTCGCCGACGAGGCGCCAGGGGTACTGCGGGTGGGCTGGTGCACCGTGCCCCCCGGATGACCGAATCCGGGTTGTAACGCGTCGTGGGCATCAGGCTGAGGCGCTCGACGGCACCGCCGACTGGGTGTGCGGCGGCCGTCCCTCCGACCACATCCACTGGCGCTACGAAGTGGCAGACACGTGTAACGGAGGCCCGACGTCGACGTCCCGCTCCCGTGTGCGGCGACTTCGTTCTCCTCAGTAGGACCCGTCGACGTCGCCGACGCGATCTCCTCCTGCCCCAGCGTCCGCGACCTCACGATCGAGATCTGAGACGTTCATAACGGCTGGAACAACCGCGATCTCTTCCTTCATCTGAACCAAATCGCCGACCGTCGAGCGGAGATAGAGTGGGCCAGTGCCAGGACGCCGGAACGCACCAGGCGTCCTTTGCGCAGTTTGCTGCCAGGGTTGGCGCACACCGGTGTCGCACATTGCCGCGCGGTGATGCGCGGCGCCGGCGCCGCATTCGACGATGGCTGGTATCTGTGTGCGTGCTGCTGATTGCCGTCGTGATCGGCGGACTGCCCGTCTACGTCCGACCGCAGATCGATCCACTTCGGCACGCCGACGCGATCCTCGTCCTCGGCGGGACCGATTACCGCCGATACCCATTCGGCTTAGAGCTCGGCGTGCAGGGCTGGGCGCCGATGGTGGTGGTGTCCAACCCGAACGGGCCCAAGGACCCATGGCTTACCCGGTATTGTGCGACGCCGCACCCCCGCCTCAACTTGCACTGCTTCATCCCCGATCCGCCGACCACGAAGGGGGAAGGGCGAGAACTTCGCCGTCTTGCGGCGAATTACGGTTGGCGGACGGTCATCGTAGCCACGTTCCGACCGCACATCTCCCGAGCCCGGTTCATCTTGGAGCGGTGCTTCGATGGTGACCTCGTTATGGTTGCGAGTCCGTCACACCTGTCGGCTCTGAAGTGGGCGTTTGAGTACTTGTACCAGACCGCCGGTTACGTGCGCGCGGTACTGGAACCCGGTTGCTGAAAGACAACGCCGACACAGCCTCTACGATCGGTCCGTGGCACGGAATCGGTCGAGGATGCGATTCACACTCGCACGGGTGTGGACATATCCGCTGTGGTGCAGCGTCATCAGCTCGGAAGAGTCCGACGCGGTCGCGGAGGACGTCGACTGGTGGATGCGCTGCATAATGATGCCCAGCTGCGTCTCGACCGATAACCTCAATTCGCCCTACTTGAGCGTTCCGCGTGCTCGTCCACTACCGGCTGCGCTCCGCCCCGCCAGCACCTCGCCTACCGTTGCGTGTGATATACCGAACCGACCCAACCCCCATCATCGACGCCGATTCGATCAGGCCCGGACTCTTCATCGAGGACGGTTTCGCAACGGGGATCAGCGCGGAATCCATCGGGAGTCACTGCTGGATCAACCAGCAAGTCACCATCGGATTCGACCCAGAGGCAGACCGACACTGGGTGAAGGCGTCCGAGTCGGGGGCCGGCGTGATCGTGCTCGGCCCGATCACGTTGCACGATGGAGCGACGGTGGGAGCCAACGCCGCGGCGGTGCACGATGTCGGACCCGGCGAGGTCGTGGTGGGACCGTTAGCGACCCCGCTCAAGCGCCGACGCGGAGACGGCGGCGAACTAACTTAGGCACCCAGACAAGGTCGGGAAGGACCTGAGCGGCCAGGATCGCGAGTGCAGATGCGTACACGACGCCCACCGCTCCAAACCGTGCTGCCGCCGCGACTCCCACGCCGATGCTGGCAGCGGCCATGGCCAGCGACCACAGTCCTTGCCAGCGCCTCATTCGGCTTGGTCAGCAGGACATTCGATGGCAGTTGAGCGGGCTGCCCACCAGTAATACTGAGCCCGGCCCACTGCGCACTGAAGGTCGGTGACGTGGA